>Ga0066861_10000616_pt1 | contig 11478 bp, 7 predicted proteins | sample ETN02SmetaG_3_FD_66434 | JGI IMG/M metagenome (GOLD analysis project Ga0066861, IMG submission 66434) | Marine microbial and viral communities from oxygen minimum zone, Eastern Pacific Ocean - ETNP2014F10-02SV257 | ecosystem: Environmental > Aquatic > Marine > Oceanic ... | reverse complement strand
CGCTGAAGCAGGGTTGAATATCGAAATGATTAATACAAGCGAAGTACGAGTGAATGTTGTCGTGGATGACAGTCAAGGACAAGCAGGACTTAAAGCTCTGAATAAAGCATTCGCGGACGTTATTCAGTCTGGCGGCTAAAACGATGCGAAAGCAGCCAGGTCGCAATTAATTCTCCACAGCTTCTGTGAGCACTTCCTCTTCGATATAAATCGGCAATGGCGGTTCGCAGGTTACCGCAACTGCGATAGCATCTGATGGCCGCGAATCCACTTCAACAATTTGGCCATCGACTTTGACTCGTAAGCGAGCAAAATACGTGTGCCCCTGAACTTCTGAAATCAGAACACTGTCCAGTTCTCCGCCTAAGGCATCGACCACACTACAGAGCAAATCATGGGTCAGCGGTCGCGGTGCCTTAAATTCCTTTACCCGCCGCTCAATACTCGATGCTTCAAATATCCCGATCAGAATTGGAAACGTGCGTTCTCCCTCCACCTCTTTGAGGTAGATCACCTGATGGTCATTGATGTCACTGATGATGATACGCGAAAGCTTTAATTCGATTGGCATCGGCAAAGATCTCCGGAAAGGCGAATACCTAAGTAGTTATGAAGTATTATACGTGCAATTCAAAATCCAAAAGGAAACTAGGTTTGACTACGTAAAGTCTCCAAAGATTTTGCCACCGATAAAACCTCTTCTTCCAGCTTAGCCAGGCCTTCACGTTCACGGTGCACAACCTCTTCAGGAGCTCTGGCAACAAAGTTTTCATTAGCTAGCTTCTTCTGCTTTCCCTGGATTTGTCCTTGTAGTTTTTGCAACAACTTTTCGTTACGTTCAATCTCTGCATCCACGTCAATAAAGTTTTTCAAGTCTACAAATACTTCAATTGCATCGACTCGTACATTGGCACTGTTGGCCGGCGGTTCGATACCCTGTCCCCAAGCAATGCTATGAGCGTTGGCCATGGACTGAAAATACCCATCCATCGGCTTTAACAACTCCACAACTTCATCGCTGCAGGCCACAGAGAATTCGACTTCCTGCTTCGGAGCGATATTCTGTCGACTTCGAATCTCCCGAATTGCACGTAACACATCCTGAAACAAAGAAAACTGATGTTCAATAACCGGGTCAATACGTTGTTTATCAACTTCTGGCCAAGTCGCAAGCATAATTGACTCGGTGGCATTACTAAGCTGTGTTAGGCCACGTTGTGGTGCGATTTGAGACAACAGTCCCCACACTTCTTCTGTGACAAACGGAATCATCGGATGCAAAAGCCGCAAAAGCTGATCCAAAGCAAATGCCGTTACACGCTGAGCGATAGGCTTTGCTTCTTCATCCTGCATACGAGACTTGGTCATTTCAATGTAAAAACTACAGAATTCATCCCAGGCGAAATCATAGATCGCTCGGGCAGCATCCGCATAACCGTAATGCTCAAGCTTGTCAGTCACTTCTTTTGTGACCGAGGACAAGCGACTTAACAACCACCGATCTTCAAAAGCCAATTGGTCATCAGTAACCGGTGCAGCTTCATACGCTGACAGGTTCAGCAAAGTGAATCGTGACGCATTCCACAACTTAGTACAGAAGTTTCGAGCAACTTCAAAACGTTCACTCACGACAGGACCTGACGGCAAGGCTAAGTCGTCTTCTTTGCGAGCCCACTGAGTTCTGAACTCCTCACCACACTGTTTACACGTAAGCCGCGGTAATTCACGATTCTTCTTGGTTTGATCCATCAGGGTTCCGCAGTGCGGACACTCGAACTGGACGGGCATCCGGACATCCTGTGTTTCTGTCGTCAGGTATGCCAGGCCGAATCGCAATGCATCGGGACCAAATTTATCAATGACGTCAAGCGGATCTACACCATTGCCTTTACTCTTAGACATGGTTTCCCCGTACCCGTCAAGAATCTTTGGGTGGATAAACACCTCTCGAAATGGAACTTCGCCCATATTATTGAGTCCCATTAACACCATACGTGCAACCCACAAGGTAATAATGTCACGACTGGTAATTAGAGTACTTGTGGGATAGAACTTCGCCAGTTCCGAAGTCTGTTCCGGCCACCCCAACGTACTGTGAGGCCACAACGCTGAGCTAAACCAGGTATCCAGAACATCGTCTTCGCGAACGAATCCAGCTGCGGCAAACCTATTTTCTAAATCTACGTTCTCATCATTGATACAGAGGTGAATGACCGCGAACGTCTCGCCAGCATCATCTCCGACCACACGACTCTGCTCATTCAATTCGGCGGTTAATTCAACCTGATAAGCTGCTGCACCTAACTGGATGTCAGGATCCGCTTCGAGGGTTGCCAGTCGTGTATCTAAATCTGCCTGGTCCTGACAAGCATAGGACCAGATAGGAATCTGATGTCCCCACCATAACTGACGGCTTACCGGCCAGTCACGCTTTTCACCCAGCCAGTCCAAATAACCTTTACGGTATCGCTCCGGAAAGATTTGTACGCGTTCATCTTCGACGGCATCCATAGCTGACTGAGCCAATTCCTGCATCCTGACAAACCACTGGTCAGCCAGGTACGGCTCAATAGGCGTTTTACTTCGATCAGAATGAGCTAGATCAATTTCACGATCTTCAATTTGCTCGATGAGCCCCAGACTTTCGAGATCTTCGACAACCCGCTTACGAGATTCTTTGATCGTCAGTCCCTGATAATCACCGGCATTAACGTTCAACGTGCCATCAGGTCGCAGGATGTTGATCTTTTCGAGTCCACAGCGCTGCCCAACTTCGTAGTCATTCGGATCATGGGCAGGCGTAATCTTCACACAACCACTCCCCATGTCAGGCTTAGCCCATTCATCAGCCACCAACAAAATCTCTCGATTCATTAATGGCAACATAAGCTTTCGGCCTGCCAATGCCATATCGCGCAGCTTGATCAATCCCGGCAGGATCTCTTGTTTACGTTGTTCAAGAGCATCTAACTGTTCCTGGATCTGTTCTTTTTCTCCAGTTGTAGCATCCTGAAGCTTCACCTCGAGTTCTATCCGCGCTTTTTCCAGAGCACGTTCCGGGTCCGGATGAACGGCAACCGCCGTATCCCCCAGCATGGTCTCCGGCCGAGTCGTGGCAACAGTCACGTGTGTTGGCTCGCCTTGCAGCGGATCTACAACCGGATACCGGAAATGCCAAAAATGCCCCTGAACAACGGCATGAAACACTTCATCATCACTGACCGCCGTCTGCAAAAAAGTATCCCAGTTTACGAGGCGTTTACCGCGATAAATGTACTTCTTCTTAAAGAGATCATAGAAGGTGGTACGTACTGCTCGAGCACAAATCTCATCGAGCGTAAATCGCGTACGTTGCCAGTCACAGCTTGAACCGAGCTGTTTTAGTTGAGAGATAATTCGTTTTTCATACTGACCTTTCCAGTCCCAAATACGCTCCACTAAGGCTTCCCGACCTAGGTCATGACGTGTTTTATTTTCTTCTTCTTTGAGCCGTCGCTCGACAACCGCCTGAGTGGCAATACCAGCATGGTCCGTACCGGGCATCCACAGTGTTTCAAAGCCCTGCATCCGTTTCATCCGGGCCAATACATCTTGCAAGGTATTGTTTAGAGCATGCCCCAAATGCAAAGCCCCTGTAACGTTAGGGGGAGGAATCACGATAGAAAAGTGTGGTTTCTCCGAATCCGGGTCTCCGTGAAAATACCCCGCCTCTATCCAACTATTAAAGATACGCTCGCTGGCCTCCTTAAAATTGAAGCTGGTAGGAAGCGATTCTGATGAAAATTCAAAGCCCATTGTTACGCTGCTATTTCTTTATTAATGACCTATGTTGTGAACAGACAGAAACACGGCAACGTGCTCTTACCCTTCATCCTTGTGGAGCTTGTATTCAATGGCATCAACCAGTGCCATCCAACTGGCTTCGATGATATTTTCACTCACACCAACGGTACCCCAAACGTCCTTTTCGTCTTTACAATCGATAAAGACTCGGATTCTTGCGGCAGTTCCAGCGTCCGAGTTTACCACACGCACTTTATAGTCGACCAGATGCATCTCTCGTAATTGCGGATAAGTATCACTCAGCGCTTTTCGGATGGCAGCATCCAAAGCGTTCACCGGACCATCCCCTTCAGCAACTTCATGACGCACATCATCATTGACTTTAACTTTGACTGTCGCTTCATTTGTAACCGTGCCGTCAGCCTGCACACCAACTCCAACGTGGTATTTAACACGATCGAAGTGAGGATTATAATTTCCTGCACACCGTTGTACCAGCAAAGCAAAAGAGGCTTTGGCTGCTTCAAACTGGAACCCTTCATTCTCCAAACGAACAACTTCGGCCAGAATCTCACGCATCAAGACATCATCATCCTCAGGAAGAGCGTATTCGGCTGACAACGCTTTTATATTACTGCGGCCCGACAATTCACTAATAAGAATCCGACGTTCGTTACCAACAAGTGCCGGATCGAGATGTTCGTACGTGCTGGCTGCTTTGGCTACGGCATGAGCATGCATACCACCTTTATGAGCAAAGGCACTGCGACCAACAAATGGCTGCCCGTTACGAAGGTTCATGTTGGCGGTTTCATATACAAACCTTGAAAGTTCAGTGAGGTGTTCAAGATTAGAGCCTCCCAAAACGTCGTATCCGGTCTTTTTCAATGCGAGATTCGCAATCACTGAAATCAAATCCGCATTACCACAACGTTCACCAATTCCATTAATGGTCCCCTGTACCTGTACGGCACCGGCGTCTACACCGGCCAATGAATTCGCTACCGCTAATTCGCTGTCGTTATGACAATGAATCCCAATGGCGACTCCAAATTCAGCCACCGCTTCGCGTGCGGCGGCTGTTAGTTCCGCAATCTCTTCCGGCAATGAACCACCGTTAGTGTCACATAACGCCACCAAAGTTGCGCCAGCCTCCGCCGCGGAACGAATTGTTTGCCGCGCGTAATCAGGATTGGCCTTCCAGCCATCAAAAAAATGCTCCGCATCGTATATTAATTCACGGCCTTCTCCAACAAGAAAGGCCACGCTGTCTGCGATCATCTGCAAGTTTTCTTCCAAGGTAACTCGCAACACTTCCGAAACATGGAAGTCCCATGTTTTACCAACCACAGTACAAACCGGCGCTCCACTATCTCGCAACGCCAGCATCCCTGGATCCTCTGCAGCATCTACGCCTCGGCGACGCGTCATGCCAAACGCGCAAACTTTAGCATGCTTCAGGTTCAGTTCCTGCACTCGCTGAAAAAACTGCTCGTCTTTTTCGTTAGACAGCGGGTAACCGCCTTCAATGTAATCGACGCCGATTTCATCCAAACGCTGTGCGATCTGCAACTTGTCTTCAAGTGACAGACTTACACCCTCTCCCTGCGTACCATCACGGAGCGTTGTATCATAAATCTGAATTGTCTTGGTTGTCATTTTCTTTCCTGACATGGGGTTAGTAACACTGTTACTAAAAAAGCCCTGAGACCGTTAGCAGGTCCCAAGGCTTTCATGATGTTCTGATTTGCCTGCTACCTGCTTTTAGGTCGAAATGCTTACACTGCTGACCACGCGGCCCGGATTAACATTTCCGGCCATAATAATGTTCTTATTATCAATATGGATGATGTGATGCATCGGTCAACAAAAGCAAAAAACAGGTTAATTACAGCGGTTTTCACAACCTTTTTTAGGTTATGCGCAATCCCGCAAACTGTCAACCAACAACATCGCCGATTAAGGGAACTTCACTTTAACAACCGCTTTATGAACATATTCTGTGGTTGCCAGAGGAGCATGGATATCCTGCGGTAAGAAGACTGCAAAACTACCTTTTGGCACCTGGATCCAACTCTCGGGTCGATCATAAAAGAACTCCAGATCCTTTTCTGAGTCATACGCCTGCTTGATTCGTTCCACCAATTCCCGCTCGAGCCAGCCAATGATATCGACCCCATCAATCACATACTGAATATCCAGATAATTACGGTGTGCTTCAAGCATGGCCCGGTCACGTCCTACTCCATCGCCCCGAGCGATAATAGCATACACTTCGCGCCCCTGAATCTCGTGCACGCCATCTTCAAGCGTTGCTAAATCCCCTCGTTTGAGAAACTCAAATCCTTTTTGAATAAGTGGGGCAACACGATGGTAACAATCAGCATTAGCCAAGCGATCAACTATCATTTCGCAACGTTCCTCTCAGACGACATATCACCGCCGTCGTTAAAACCTACGGATCAAATTCCTGGTCGACCTCATCCGCCCAGGAATCATCTTCTTCACACTCCTCCCAAAGTTCTTCTTCCTCTTCGGCGTCGGCAACCGCCACGGCTGCTTTCTTCCGAACTTTGGCTAGTGAAATAGTAGACTCCTCCTCTTCATAGACATATTCGACGTCGTCACCCTCTTCCTCGCCAGCCTCTTCATAGACATATTCGACGTCGCCATCCTCTTCCTCGTCAGCTTCTTCATAGACATATTCGACGTCGTCGTCATCCTCTTCGTATTCGTACTCTTCGTCCTCTTCAGCTACTTCACCGTCTTCGTACTCATACTCTTCTTCCTCTTCATATTCGACATCATCTTCCAATCCTGCTTCGTCAACCTCGACAACTTCATCTGCCGACAAAAACTCCTCAACCTGAATACCTTCACCGTCAAGCGTTGCGTCGCATTCAGCTTCCTGCTGCACGCCTACAGTTTCAGAAGCACTACGTCCGCTGTGCTTGATTAATTCCCATTCCTCCATGGTCATCAGAATTTCCCGGGCACTTGAACCGTTATGTTGACCGACAATTCCATCTTCCGCCATATAGTCAACCATTCGAGCAGCACGACCGTAGCCAATTCCCAATGCACGTTGCAACAACGAACAACTACCCCGTCCTTCACGCAACACGACTTCAATCGCGCTTTCATAGAGGTCATCCCGCTTTCGAATTGCCTCGGCATCGATTTCACCTTCCTGGTCGACCTTCAGATTCACAAGTTCGTGTTCAAATTTCTGTTCAACCAGGGTGCATTGCTCAACGACACGTTCAATCTCATTGTCGGACAGAAATGTCCCCTGCCCACGCACTAAAGTGCTTGTCCCCGGCCACAGGAATAACATATCTCCGTTGCCCAGCAGTTTCTCTGCCCCCATTTCGTCCAATACAACACGACTATCCGTTCGACTTGCAACCTGAAATGCCAAGCGAGCCGGCAAGTTAGATTTAATCAGCCCCGTAATAACATCGACGGTAGGCTTCTGAGTTGCAAGAACCAGATGAATCCCGACCGCACGACTTTTCTGAGCCAGTCGAATAATATGCTGTTCAACATCCTTACCTGCAGTCATCATCAGGTCAGCTAATTCATCAGCGACAATCACGATATAAGGCATGTGTGTCGGCACTTCCTCCATTTTCGCAATCTTAGTACCCAATCGCTCACGAATCTGTTCTTCACCGAGCTCATTAAAACTAGAAATATGTCTTACGCCAGTTTGGGCTAAGAGGTGATAACGCTCTTCCATTTTCTCAACCGCCCAGGCAAGAATAGCCTCAGCTTTCTTCATATCCGTAACAACCGGGTGCATGAGATGTGGCAACTTACCGTACACGGATAATTCCACCATCTTTGGATCAATCATTAGGAGGCGAACTTCATCCGGACGACGTGCCATGAGGATCGACGAAACGATTGTGTGGAGACAAACCGACTTACCTGACCCCGTACGTCCTGCAATCAACAAGTGAGGCATTTTACATAGGTCGACAGCAATGGAATTACCGGAGACATCTTTTCCAAGATAAATTGGTATCGCCATTTTGCCAGCTTTATCGTTTGAGTCTTCAATCACCTCCCGCATCCGTACAAGTTGTTGTTCGCCATTAGGCACTTCGATCCCAACAGAATTTTTCCCGGGAATCGGAGCCACAATCCGAACACTTGGAACACGCAAGGCAATCGCAATATCGTCACTAAGACTGGTAATCTTACTCAACCGTAAACCAGCTTCTAATTCGATTTCATACTGTGCAATCACGGGCCCCGTTTCAATATCAACTACTTTGACATTGAAACCGAATTCCTTAAATGTCTTTTCCAGAATACGGGCATTCTGCCGTACTTCGCTCTCCTGAGACTCGAAGTCGATCATGGCTCGTCGTTCAAGTAATTGATTACTAGGTACTTCGTATTCAGCAAATTGCTCTGCAATTGTCGATGCCGATTCCAAAGATTCCATTAACTGTTCACGTTCCGTCTTCTCTTCATCCAACGGTGGTGCGGATTCCCCGATCACCCTAGCCGGAGTCGCGGGCACGATCGGCGGTTCAACCCGGCTATGGTCTTGCTCTGCCAGAGTGGCTTTCTTTTTCATCTGAAAATGTGGACGAGGCAGTTTTCGGCGTTTACGTCTCTTTTTAGAAACCGGTTCCACTTCTTCGACGACTTGTTCTTCATCGTCTTCAAATTCACGGGTGGCGTGGGACGAGACACGGCGACCACCAATCCTGATTTCCGGCTCAATCTGGTCGTCCTGTTGTTTGTCGTCAAAATCACACAGACTTAGTGCCTCGAGTTCATCATCCTCGACATTCATCACGTCCAAAATACGAACTGCTTTACGTTCTGCTCGTCTCTCGCGGCGAGCCAGAAGAAACCGAAATGTGCCAAACAAAGTAGCATGTATTACTTTCAAGGCCAGTTTGAGTGTCCGTGCCACCCAACTAACGACCATATAATCAGTCGCTAACATCAAACCACCAAAGACAAGGCTTAGAGCAAAAATCAAACCACCCGTTGTTGCAAACGACCCCTGCAGGAACGTGCTGAAAGATGCTCCTAACATCCCCCCACTACCCATCACTGGCCCCGGTGTGAAGGCGGGTATCGTTAAGGATAAGCATGTACAAACGCCACACAAGGAAATCATCCATCCAGCTAACCGTATCGCCGGAGCATCAAAACTCCTACGGCGCAGCATAGCAATATCAACAACAACAAGGGAGCCCAGCACATAAAACGCGCCGAAACCGAATAAGCCAAACGCAATGTCAGCAGCTAACGCCCCCAGTTTGCCGCAGGCATTCTGGATGTACGTACTTTCAGGGTACTCAAGCAAGTCAGCTTGATAGAGGTAATTAAATGGAGGTGTTAACGCTCCAATTGGATCATTTGGATGATAAGTCAGCAGGGCAGTCGCTAGAAATATACTTCCAGCACACAGTGTTAAGGCTAACAGATCTCTTTTTATATCTCTTTCCAACATGGACACCACGAAAAGGGGGAAAAGGGTGTCAGCTTCCATGCCTGAGAATGTTCACCAAGTTAGTCCATTTGTAGGCGAACATGTCGAGTTATCAATAGGTATAGGAATACCTAAGTCTTACCTTCGACCAGGTCCCTGGCAAATCACAAGAAAAAACTTTGGGGATATCTTTATCGTTTTTTTTGATACAACCAACGCGGCTAATTGGATAGTTGCATCAGTACTAACGATTATAAGGAAAGACACACGTAACGACGGAACGGTAATAACGCCCGCAGACAGCTTAGTCCATAAAAAAGTTCTTCGTCGGCTTGAAGATCTCCGTCTCGTCGACTCTCTTTAATACCGATAACAGTTGCTGATCTTGTGAAATGCCAAGTGTCAAATCACCTGGCACATTCTCCAACTCGATTGGACGGCCGTGATACAACTCTCGTTGCTGCTGTTGCTCCAGAATTGTCTGATGAAATCCTGAAAGGATCTCCAATGGATTACGCAACAACGTTTCAACAGCTCCTACCGAATCGAATTCCGGAGCCACTGCCTGGCCTATCTTAAATGCACCAATCGAAGTTCGTTGCAAGTCAGTCATCACCGCACCGGTTTGTAATGCTTCACCGATATCCCGGCCTAAAGATCGAATGTATGTTCCGCTGCTACATTTAACCTCGATTGTCAAAACAGGGTATTTGTAAGCTACCACTTCGATATGTAAGACTTGAATTTCACGTGTTTGAAGCTCAACTTTTTCACCTTGACGGGCCAAATCATATGCTCGTTTCCCATTAACCTTTAATGCTGAAAATGCAGGAGGCATTTGCTGCTGGATACCCGAAAAAGAAGCGACAACTGCCTTAACAGTTTTAAGGTTAGGAACTGCCAGAACGTTACGGCTAACGACCTCGCCTTCAATATCTTCCGTATTACTTACTTTGCCCAACTGGAAGGTACCCAAGTAAGTTTTACTAACCGAGTGAATATACTCGGTTAATCTGGTAGCTCTTCCAACCATCAGCACGAGAACGCCTGTAGCGAGGGGATCCAATGTACCCGCATGTCCTACTTTTACTGGCCGAATGATACGTTGCACAACATTCACGACATCTCGAGATGTCATTCCCTTAGGTTTGTCGACATTGAGAATTCCGAACACAATGCATCCTTTGAAAGAGAGGATTTAAGCCCTGAGCAGCGAGTTTTAGCTATTCTTCGATTTGCATCGGAATAGATGCTAATCGCGAACCAATAAATTCCACTGGATAAGGCCAATTTACACCAGTAAAAAGCCTGCCTACAGCCAGACTGCAATCCATAATATAAAGGTATACCGCTGATCATAACTCTCTTTCAATTATAGAAAGCTTGGCCGCCCAATCGAGACGACTAAGAAAAGATCAACAGATATGAATGTTGAACCCTCATTTCCCACACTCCGAATGCGACGCCTGCGTTATAACGCCGGTGTGCGAAATCTGACTCGGCACACCCGTTTACACCCGGGTTCACTGATCCTGCCACTTTTTGTTCGTGTAGGCGAGAATATCCGTCAGGAGATCGGCTCCATGCCTGGACAGTACCAACTGTCGATCGATCAACTCATTGAAGAAGCCAAAGAAGCACGGGACCTAGGGTTGGGGGGCGTAATACTGTTTGGAATTCCCGATGAGAAAGATCGTCAGGGGAGCGATGCCTTGCACGCGGGCGGGATCGTTCAACAAGCGGTGGCTGCTATCAAGAATTCCGTCCCCAACCTGTTAGTTCTTACCGACTTGTGTATGTGTGAATACACTGACCATGGCCACTGTGGCATCCTCCACGAACAGGCCGGAATCACAGACGTTTCCAATGACCCTACATTGGAATACCTCGGCAAGCAGGCCGTGACTCATGCCGAACAAGGTGCGGATATCATTGCACCCAGTGGTATGATGGACGGTATGGTCCAGGCCATCCGTAGTGCTTTAGACAGTGCCGGCTTCGCTCACATTCCTATCATGAGTTATGCAGCTAAGTACGCAAGCAGTTATTACGGACCCTTTCGTGATGCTGCTGAAAGTACGCCAAGCTTCGGAGACCGTCGAACCTACCAAATGGACTTTACTGCTCAGGCAGAGCAAGCTCTACGGGAGGTGGAGCTAGACGTTCAGGAAGGCGCGGACATGCTGATGGTTAAGCCGGCTCTTGCCTATCTGGATATCATTACACGAGTTGCC
>Ga0066861_10000615_pt1 | contig 11487 bp, 10 predicted proteins | sample ETN02SmetaG_3_FD_66434 | JGI IMG/M metagenome (GOLD analysis project Ga0066861, IMG submission 66434) | Marine microbial and viral communities from oxygen minimum zone, Eastern Pacific Ocean - ETNP2014F10-02SV257 | ecosystem: Environmental > Aquatic > Marine > Oceanic ... | reverse complement strand
TTCTCTCCTGCCCTTGAGCCACTCATATATCCTACCGAAGAAAAAATTATTGAAGCTGTCAAAAAGACATTGGAGTAAAAAGCATGGCAACAAGTATTTTTTTACCTCAATGGGGAATGGGCATGCAGGAAGCTACAATAATCAAATGGTTAAAAAAAGAAGGAGATTTAGTAAAAAAAGGTGAGCCTTTAGTTGAGGTCGAATCTTCTAAAGTTAATGCAGAAGTCGAATCATCTGTTGATGGTTATTTAATTAAAATTGGTTCTGGAGAAGGTCAGGTTGTAAAGGTTGGGGCAATAATAGCTTATGTTGGTGAGAGAGATGAAAAAATTCAAATCGAAGAAAATAATAATTTAGAAGAAAAAAAATCTTCATATAAAAATACTGCTCCTAAAAACGAAAGAATAAAAGTTCAAATCACACCTATAGCTAGAAGGGCTGCCAAGGAATTAGGCATAGATCTTAGCAAGGTAGTAGGGTCTGGACCTAATGGCAGAATCACAGAAAATGACGTAAGAAATTATGACTCAAGTACTGATAATAAAAAAGGGGCAGCATTAATTTCTGGAATTAGAAAAGTAATTGCTAAAAGGATGACAGAAAGCAATTCCATCCCTTCAGTAACTTTAACCTCGAAAGCAGACATTACAAATTGTGTGAATTATCAAAGTGAGCTTTTGAAGGAATGGAGAAAAGAAAAAATCAGACCAACTTTTCAAGATTTAATTGTTAAATCAGTAGCATTATCGTTAAGCGAATATAAAATTTTTAATGCACATTTTTTAGATAATGAAATCAAGCAATCTGATGAAATTAATATTGGAATTGCATACGCTTTAAATGATGGGCTTGTTGTTCCAGTAATCAAAAAATCACAAGATAAATCTTTATTAGATATTGCAAAGAATATACGAGAGTTTAGTAAAAAAGAAAAAAAAGGATTTTCGCAAGAAGATATATCAGGAAGCACATTCTCAATTACAAGCTTGAATTCAACAGTTGTTGATAGTTTCAATCCATTAATAAATCCTCCTGAAGTTGCCATCCTTGGCATAGGCAGAACTTCTGACGAAATATTAATTATTTCAGGTAAGCAAGAGATAAGAAAAGTCTGTTATTTTAATCTTACCTTTGATCACAGGGTTGTTGATGGCTTTCCTGCATCAAAATTCTTAGAGTCAATTATTAAAAATATTCAAAGCCCTCAATCACTTGTTGAAAAATAAAAAATCAGTAGGAATTATAGTAAACCCTAATTCAGGAAAAGATATTAGAAGGTTAGTGTCAAATGCATTTGTAGTTCCTCAGCAGTATAAATCTAACGAACTTTTGAAACTTTATGAAGGGCTTGTAAACCAAGGAGTAAAAAAAGTTTTTATAATGCCTGATTTTAGTGATGTTTCAAGAAGAGCTAGAGAAACTTACTCAAATAAAATTGATACAGTGATCCTGGAAACTAAGAGGCTAGATGAAGAAAGTACGACAATTGAGTCAGCAAAAAAAATGGATAATCTTGGCCTTGAATGCATAATAATTTTTGGAGGAGACGGAACCTCAAGATTAGTCTCAAATCATCTTAAAAATACACCAATACTGGCAATCTCAACAGGAACAAATAATCTGTTTCCTGAAAATATTGATGGAACTGTTGCAGGAATTGTAGTTGGAAAATTTGTAAATTTTGATAATAAGGAATTGTTTATTAATAAAACAAAAAAAATAGATATATTTTTTGGTAAACAGTATATGGATAGCGCATTAGTTGATATTGTGGTTACAGATATTCCATATGTTGGAGCCAGGGCAGTTTGGAGCATGGAGCCGATCTCAGAAATTTTCATAAATAAGATAAAGCCTACTGGAATTGGATTTTCGTCAATAGGGTTTAATCTGACAAAGAATTTAAAATTTGAAGAATCTATATATATTAAAATTTCAAAAAATAAAAATAATTCCAAAATTAAATTTTACTCTCCAATCGCCCCTGGAAAAATTGAAGAAATTTTTATCGATAATTGGAAATTATTTAAAAAAAGTGAAATTATTAAAATCCAGACTATAAAAGGAACGTTAGCTCTGGACGGAGAAAGAAGACTAGAATTTAGTGATAAAAATAAAGCAAATATAAAAATAAATTATAATGGGCCAAAATGCCTGAAATTAGAGGAGATATTATCAAATTAGAGTCAGAAATATGTTTAAATTCAGTAAATGAGGCAGGAAATGAATTGTTAAATTTCCAAAAGAATAATAACTTTAAAAATCTTGAGAAATGGAACAAATTTGAGGCTGGCTTAGTTACTCAGGCAGATATAAAATCAGATAAAATAATTAAAGAGATTATAAAAAATAACTCTAATCATAATATTCTTTCAGAGGAATCTAGAGAAGAATTTAATTTGACGTCAGAAGAATTTTTTTGTGTTGACCCTTTATGTGGAACAGTCCCATATAGTAATAATTTAAACTCATGGGGATTAACAGTGTCATTTTTTTCAGGAGACAAATCAGTAGGTGCTATAGCTTGCCCTGGAATCGATGAAAATATTTATTGTGATGAAGATAATGTTTATTTAAATGGTGAAATATATAAACCGAATATTGAGTTTCCTGAAATGATTGACATGACTCTTTGCTTGGAAATTGAGCAAGGGAAAAATTGGTCTAAATTGTTTCAAAATGAATTAAGCTGGGTAAATAATTTTTCATATATAAATTCTTTTGCGTCAGCTGTTTTTCCTGGATTGCAAATTATTAAAGGGAATTTACCGATAATGGCAATTTATAAAATTTCTCTTGAGCATGTTGGCGGGTTGATTTCAATAGGTGAGAAATTAGGGCTTAAATCAACTGATATTTTTGGAAATGATTTAAAAGCTGATAGTTTAATTAAAGACGTGCCAGATTGGTTCATATTCGGATGGCCAAAAGTGCACGAAGAATTAATAAATTTAATAAACAATAAGGAGTAAAAATGTACAAGATTAATCATATTCATATAAAAAGCACTGATCCAGAAAAGGATGCTAATTGGTTTATAAATGCATTTAACTTTGAAATAATTTCTGATGAAGTAAGGTCAGTTGGTGATAGATTTATAATGTGCCAAAGTGAAGATGGATTTAGAGTAAATATATCCGGCGAAAGAACTAATGAAAAACTTGGGCCTAGTGACCCTGACCCTCATTTTGGGCTAGAGCACTTCGGGTTGGACTCGAAAAATCTTGAAGATGATATATCTAGACTTGAATCTATGGGGGCAACTCTTCAAGAAGGCCCAATTGAAATGCCAGGAATAAGAATAGCTTTCCTTAAAACTCCTGGTAGCGTAAGGGTTGAATTAATTCAAAAAGTAGATTAACTATTTTCTATAGATTGTAACAATGCATTAATATATCCATAACAATATGAAAATGCTGTCATTTTAGGATCTTTAGCGTTTATCTCAGGGACATGATCTGGCATAAGCATGTACTTATAGCCAACCTCTTTGTAAACCTTTATGGCTTCATACATGTTTATAGACCCTTCATCAGGAAATACCTCAGTAAAGTTTAATTTATTACCTTTAATATTTCTAAAATGTACATTAAAAATTTTATTTTTGTTTCCAAAATATCTAATTACATCAAAAATTTCTTCTCCAGGATTATCCATCATTTCAGTAACTGTTCCTTGGCAAAAATTTAAACCATGATAATCATTTTCTTGGATAGAAATAAACTTTTTAAGGCCCTCAACGGTCCCTAAAACTCTTGTAACGCCTTTATACCCAGGAGGTGTATAAGGGTCATGAGGATGGCATGCTAAACGAACTTTATTTTCTTCAGCAAATGATACTACTTTTTGTATAAAATAATCTATTCTTTCCCATTATACATCTTCAGATACTTTGCCAGCATAGGTATCTTTGGCGTCATGATCTGCTTTGTCCCACCTGAAGGTGGATAACTTTGCCCCACCTCTTCCTGATTCGCTTTCAGTTCTTGGGATTCCAATTATATTTAAGTTGTATTTAACTGCAGGGATTCCAGCCTTAGAGCACATTTCAATAATTTTACAAATTCTTTCTATTTCATAGTCTCTTTCAGGGCTTACGCCCGTTAGAATATTATAAAATTCTCCACTTTTTACTCTAGAATCTATATCTTTTGAACTTAACGGCAATTGAACCATATCAAGTTTTAAATCATATGACTCAACTTTTTCTCTATATTGATTAAGATTTTCAATTGTCCAATTTTGATGAGGTGTGTCTGGAAACCCATTTATGTTGTTTACACCAAGCTGCTTAAATGTCTCATAATCTGAGTCTGTTCTTGCTGCAAATTGAGTTCCTAAATACATTATGCGGACCTCTCAACATATATAGTTTTGGTTTGCGTAAAGAAATCTACTGCAGCCTTTCCTTGCTCCCTTGCGCCTGAAGAAGATTCTTTCATTCCTCCAAAAGGAACTTGAGGCTCAACACCCGCAGTTTCTCCATTAATTTTTACTATTCCTGCATTAATGTTATTTGCAAATTCCATTGCCAAATTTAAATTTGATGTAAATATTCCTGCGCTTAATCCATACGATGTATCATTAGCAATTTTTATTGATTGTTCATAGTCATCTGCATCAATTAAACCTAATACAGGTCCAAATATTTCTTCTGTGGCAATAAGAGATTTTGGGTCTACATTGTCAAATAATGTTGGCTGAACAAAATTTCCTTTTTTAAAATCACCATCTTTTATAACCTCTCCTCCAAAAATTAATCTGGATCCTTCATCAATACCTGCCTTAATTTTTTCTGCAATATTTGAGAGCGACCTATTGTCTATTACTGGAACAACAACATTTTCAGAATCCATACCATTGCCAACCTTCAAGTTTTCAAATTTATTTAAAAGTATTTCAGTAAATTCTTTTTTAATTTCTTTTGAAACAATTGCTCTTGAAGTAGCTGTACATTTTTGACCAGAATATTTCATTGCCCCTGAAAGTGTAACTTCTGCAGCTTGTTCTAAATTTGCATCGGGCATTACAATTATTGGATTTTTTCCACCCATTTCTAATTGATATTTCATACCATTTTTTGCACATTTTACAGCTATGTTTTGACCAATATAAGTTGAGCCAGTAAAACTGAGCGCCGATGTGTATGGGTGATCAATTATTGCATCACCAAGTTCAGACCCGGACCCAGTTACAAGATTATAAACTCCTGATGGCAATTCAGCTGATTCCCACATTTCGGCAATCAATTTTCCTAGTAATGGTGTTGATGAGGCAGGCTTATGAACAATCGTGTTCCCAAAAACTATTGCAGGTGCCATTTTCCATATCGGTATAGCAAGCGGAAAATTCCACGGTGTTATCAAACCTACTACGCCAATAGGAACCTTTGTTGTGTAGAGCAATATATTAGGATTAACAGAAGGGACAACATCTCCCATTGGGTCTGATGCTTGGGCAGCATAGTATTTTAATAATGCTATAGATCTTCCCACTTCACCATTTGCTTCCAAAATAGATTTTCCACATTCTTTGGTAATTGCTTCGGCATATCTTGATGTATTATTTTCAAGCCAATTAGATGCTTTGTACAAATATTCACCTCTTGTTATTTGAGAAGTATTTTTCCAATTTTGAAAACCATCATATGCACTATTAATTGCTATGTTTGCATCTTGAGCATTAGAACTTGCAAAAAGACCTAGAACCTCATCATTGTCAGACGGGTTAGTGCTCTTAAAATATTTCTCTGTAATTGGGTCAACCCAATTATTATTAATATAGTTTTTAAATTTTTCAGACATTTTATTACCGTTTAATTTTCTATTTATTTAGTTAATTTATGTATAATATCAGATTTTAATTTTATGCATTTAATGAATACTTTAAAACTAACTCCACCATCGACTCCATTTAGATAATAGTCATTAAAAAACCTAAAGAAAATTTACCGATAATTATTTATTTATAACCAGATTGTCTTTTCTTCGTGTGAAGCCCTAGGTTTAACTTTTAAGTCATTTTTTGCTTTAATATAGCCCATATAAAGGCAACCAACAGGAGTGCTAGTTTCTTCTACATTAAGCTTTGAACAGAGTCCCTGAATTTTGCACGGCTTACCAGTTGACCAGTGAATTCCAATTCCTATTGACCAGGCGTATAGTGACATGTTCTGAACAGAAATAGATGTGGATGCATAATTTTCTAATGTCTCTTCATCGTTACGACCTTTTTTGGAAAACACATAAACAATATAGGGGCATTTTTCAAAATCTTCTTTAGAAATCTTAGCAGACTGAGAAATAGTTTTATTATTTGAATTTTTTGAATTTTTTAATACGTATTTTTTTATATCTTGAGCAATGCTCATTCTTGTTGGAGAACTTCTTTCAATAGGCACAAACAACCAAGGCTCTGTCATTCTATGGTTGGGAGACCAAACCCCCATTTCAAGTATTTTGGAAATAATTTTTTTTGAAACTCTTCTTGATAAAAAGTTCTTTGTGTCCCTTCTGCTCTTTATAAGATTTTCTACGTCTCTATGGCTATTCATATGTAAATCCCTATTTTTCTAGATGAAGTATATAATATTTCTAGAGAGAATTATGGCACATAATCTACCACATGGAAAAAATTTAGGTTCAGTCAACACTAATATGGTTGGCTCTACGTCTTCAGTCGTTACAAATCATTGGTTAGCATCAATGGTAGGAAGAGATATATTGAACAAAGGAGGAAATGCTTTTGATGCAGCATGCGCAGTTAGCTTTATGCTTGGGGTAGTTGAGCCCCAGATGTCAGGAATAGGGGGCGATGGATTTATTATGATGTATGATAAATCTGATGATAAGATTTCTGTTGTAAATGCAACTGGCCCAGCACCAGAATTTTCTAACAAAATTGATAACTATTTATCATTTAAGAGCATCAGATCTTCTTCTGTCCCCGGTCTTGTAAGCGGAGTAATTAAAATGCATGAATTAAAAGGAAGTATTTCTCTTCAAGAATGCATGGAGCCATCTATAAAGGCTGCTTCTGAAGGTGTGCCATTAAGCGAAGACCAAAGTTTTTCACTGTTTAATGAATCTGAAATAAATAACTTTTCTTCTTCTATGGAAATTTGGGGCAAGGAAAGAAATTATAAAAAATTTGGCGAAAATATTATAAATAAAGACCTTTCTTCAACTTTGAGTAAAATATCTTTAGAGGGTTCAGGCGCTTTTTACAACGGAGAAATTGCAAAAAAAATTGTAGATTATTCTGACAAAAATAACGGATACATTTCTCTCAAAGATTTGCAAGATTTTGAAGCTGAAATTGTTAGCCCAATAAGCACAAATTATAGAGGGTATGAGGTTTACGAATCTCCGCCTAATTCTAGCGGAATAACATTATTGCAACAATTAAATATTATTGAAAATTTTGATCCATCTATTCTTGAGCCAGGAACTTACTCTTCAATTCATGCAATGGCAGAAGCAAAAAGATTAGCATTTTATGATAGAGAAAAATATTTAGCTGACCCAAAATATACAAATATTCCAGTTGAAGAATTATTAAGTAAAGACTATGCCAGGTCACAATTTAATCTTATAAGTATGGATAAAAGAATTGATGAAGAAAAACTTGAAATAAATTATCCTCCAGACAAAGTGGGAGATACAACCTATTTTTGTATATTAGATAAGTTTGGAAATGCAGTTTCTCAGTTGCAAAGCATTCAAACTCAATGGGGCTCAGGTGATGTAGTTAGAGGCACAGGGATACTTATGAACAACAGGATGACTTATTGGCACTTAGATAAAAATCATGTAAATAATTTAGTCCCAGGAAAAAGAGTAAGGCATACTATGAACCCTGTTATGATTTTTAAAAAACAAGATAATAAAAATAATTTAAGATTAATTTGTGGGACTCCTGGGGCAGATACCCAAGTGCAAACAAATATGCAAACAATATCTTCATTTATAGATTTTAATTACAAGGTTGGGGAGGCTGTAAGCATGCCAAGATGGACGCATTATCAAAATCTTACAGAATCAACAATTCCTCACAGCATTAAAACTCATCTTAATTTAGAAAACAGATTTGGGGCTGAAGTTAAGAATAAATTGGAGTTGTTAGGTCACAATGTAGAAATGTGTGGTCCTTGGGAAGGAAAAGGAAGCGAAGGAATGATAAGTGTAAATGAAAATGGCCTTATAGGTGGAGCTGTGGATCCTAGAAGAGATGGGCAGGCATTAGTTTGGTAATAAAAATAATAGCATTGCTCACAATTTTTTTAATTATTTCATGTGGGCCTAGTGATGATGAACTTAATAAGAAGATTAATGATGAATTTAGTAAATTAATAACTTCTTATCCCACTGCAACACCTGCTCCCACTGCAACACCTATTCCATTCCCAACACCTGCTCCCACTGCAACACCTATTCCATTCCCAACACCTGCTCCCACTGCAACACCTATTCCATTATTAGACATTCAAGAAGATATAAGAAAATTGATTGAAAACCCATATGCAACACCCGTTGCTAGTGTTGGGCTTGACGTAAATGAATTATATGAAAAATATAGAAAATCTGTTGTTAAAATAGAAAATGGAACTAGCGTTGGCACAGGGTGGGCTATATCTAAAGATTATATTGTTACTAATGAGCATGTCATTTCCGGGTCAGGTAATCAAGTAAAAATATTTGTTCCTTCTAGCGACGGCACTGTTGCATCCCAAATAGGTTTAGTAAAATCTTGGGACTCAGACCTAGACTTAGCTTTAGTTAAGTGTCAAAATCACGGAGCAGTCCCATTAAAAACCAAAAAAACAACCTCCCTAGATAATGGCACTGCTGTTTTTCAAATTGGTTATTCTACAGGAGTAGCAAATTACCCTGCTGTTAGGCATGGAGTGATAGTATCTATTTTTAATCAGCTCGGAAACTCTACTCAATATGGCAGTTCCAAAAAATATCAAATACTTGATAATCAAAGCTATTCAAATGATTTGATGCCAATAATTGTAGTGAACACAGGTGCAGATCCTGGAGATAGTGGAGGGCCAATTATTGACTATGATGGCAATGTGTTAGGAGTGATTTTTGCTCAGGTCCAATCTGTTGGCGGAAGTAGAGTTATCGGTCAACAATTAGCCGTTGGTTCAAGTAAACTTGATTATTTTTGGTCAAATTGCATAGGCATAGGTGGAGCCTGTGATTAAAATTTTTTTAGAGCCTTATTTAAGATAGAATATATATATGATTATTAACAATGCAGAACAAAATCTAGATAAAAAATTTGGTGATTACGGAGGAAGCTTTGTTCCAGAAACTCTTATTCCTGCACTAAAAGAACTTGAAGAGTCATTTATAAAATTTATAAAAGACGAGGAATTTAATGCTGAGTTAAAAATTTTACAAAGGGATTATGTTGGAAGACCCACTCCACTATATTTTGCAAAAAACTTAACAAATAAATACAAAAAAGCAGATATTTATTTAAAACGAGAAGATCTGGCTCATACAGGTGCACACAAAATTAATAATGCATTAGGCCAAGGTTTAATTGCCAAAAGATTAGGAAAAAAAAGAATCATTGCTGAAACTGGTGCTGGACAACATGGGGTAGCAACAGCAACTGCTTGTGCTTTATTAGGGCTGGAGTGCGTAATTTATATGGGCGAGGAAGATATAAAAAGGCAAGCACCTAATGTTTATAGAATTGAGTTGCTTGGTGCAAAAGTTGAACCAGTAACAAGCGGAAGCAGAACTTTAAAAGATGCAGTTAATGAATCCATCAGAGACTGGGTAACTAACGTCGAGAATACAATGTATATTATTGGTAGTGCAGTTGGCCCATATCCATACCCTTCAATTGTAAAGTACTTCCAGAAAATTATTGGAGATGAAACAAGAGATCAAATGACTCAGCAGTATGGAGGCCTTCCTGATTACGTACTTGCATGTGTTGGTGGAGGAAGTAATGCAATCGGAATTTTTTCAGGCTTTTTTGAAGATAAATCTGTTAGATTGATTGGTGTAGAGGCTGCTGGAAATGGGGTTAATTCAGGAAAGCATGCTGCAACTATGTCCAAGGGTTCTCCTGGGGTACTGCATGGTTCATACTCATATTTACTTCAAGACGATAAGGGCCAAGTCAATGAAGCTCATTCAATATCTGCTGGCCTGGATTACCCTGGGGTTGGCCCGGAACACAGTTATTTAAAAGATTCAGGTAGAGCTGAATATTATTCAGCAACTGACAAGGAAGCCTTATTTGGGTTTGATTTGTTAAGCGTAACAGAAGGTATAATTCCTGCTTTAGAACCGGCACATACAATTGGTTTTTTAGATAAATTTATAAAAAAAACAAAGAAGGGTGAAAAATTAGTATTGATGGTTAGTGGAAGAGGGGATAAGGATCTAGATACTGTTTATAAAGCTAAAAATAATAATTAGTATTCAATAGAAACCAAAAGTTAAAGATGTTCAAATATATTTTTTATAGAGCAAAAAATCAGTGGAAATTATTATCTCTCTTGTGGATTTCGTTTTTAATTGCGAACACCTTTATTATTTCTGGCCCAACATATTTAAGTTGGGTAAAAACGATGATTTATAAGGATGGGTTAAACAATACCCCTCCCACTACAAGAAATATAAGTATTACAACTGGAAGTCAGCCCTTAATCAAGGATGCTTATGAAAAAAATAATACTGTCATTAATGATTTGGCTTATCAGCATTTAGAAGAATTATTTTTAGAGCAGTCATCCCTCATTCAGTCGACTGAATATTTTTGGGGCCAAGAAAAAATTAATAACAATAGAACTGCATCAAAGCTTACATTTGTATCTATGAGTAATAATGAAAAATTTATAAATGCTCAAAATAATTCTGATAAAAATCCTGAATATTATATAAATGTTATTGGTCCAAAAAAAAGATTAGACCAACTTGGATTAGATATTGGAGACACAATTCAAGCAAATTCTATTAAAGGTTCAAAAGAACTTGACTCTGGGCTAATCGAAACAAAAACAAATTTAAAAAATTTTATTAAAGACTATGAATCCCAAGGTGGATCCACTGAAGACCTTTTTAAAAAATCAGATAATGAATCAATTTTATCTATTCAGCAAGGAATGTCTTTCTTTGAAATAGAAAATATTAATCAATTATTAGAATTTATAGATGGAAAAGATGAGAAAATAGAAAATAAGAATTTAGAATTAGTTATTAGTGGATATTTTGAAGAAATCGATCAAAATGAGTTATTTGGTTATTATGATGAAATATTCTTGCCTCCTTCACCATGTATGACCTGCCAGCTGCCGTTGGTCCTTGTAATGAGTTCAGAAGATTATTTCAATTATTTAGAGCCACTCACAAGGGGCTTGCCAGTAAGGGCGTGGTGGTACCTAGACATAGAATATTCCAAATTAACAGAAAATATATCTAAGGACTATCTAAGTAAAATAAATAATTTTGAAAA
>Ga0066861_10000602_pt1 | contig 11548 bp, 7 predicted proteins | sample ETN02SmetaG_3_FD_66434 | JGI IMG/M metagenome (GOLD analysis project Ga0066861, IMG submission 66434) | Marine microbial and viral communities from oxygen minimum zone, Eastern Pacific Ocean - ETNP2014F10-02SV257 | ecosystem: Environmental > Aquatic > Marine > Oceanic ... | reverse complement strand
TAGTGACCAGGGATCAAAGAGTGCTCGCATCACAGGGCCAGGGTGTATCGACGCGTCTTATCCAACGTACAATCAATATGCGTCGGAATCTGATGAAGTGAACGCGTGCTCGTTTGGGGCGAACATGCGTGTTATCATAAATGCAAGTTCTGCATCAGAGTCGTGGTATGACTACGGTTCCATCACAGCACCGGGTATTAACGAAGCCTCCCAAAAAGTTGACGGTATTTCGTTGGATAATGCAACTGATCAAGTGGTCGTAGATGTTACTCTGGTACCCGGTGTGTACGAGTTTGATTCATTCGGCGACGTGTCAGTGGACGTGCAGCAACTTCAATCCAGTGGATTTGTTTCTCTGAACACGTGGGTCGGAACTGACTCTTCACTTCGTTACGATCAACATGGGTTCGCCACCGCTCAACAAGAGCGCGTCGTCGTGTCGTTTCCGCCGTCTTCATCACGTTATATCACAACTAATGTGGTTGGCTACGCGGGTGGAATACTTTTGGGTGATGATGACGTGTCCAGTGTGACATTCGAAGAAGGATCTGTTCCACAGCTAGGAAGCGTAACATCTACGTTCTTAAAGAGCACGTTGACTACATCAGCCCTGAATTCATTGTGGTATACCAACAACATCAACGCGTATGGCGTCACCCCATACACGATGGTGCTCACCCCCGACGCTTATCAATTTGGCGTGTCGGTAAAGCTGTTGCTCAAATATGATGAGTCCTCTTCAACTTCGCAAGAAGGCAATGATAATCTTGTGCTTTTCAAGCAAGGAGTGAAAGTAAAGTCTGTATATGGTGCGGCATTTGACTCAACTGCAGGTACCGTTACAACAAAGCTCGATTCGCCGGGCACTTTCGGTGTTGCATTTCGAGCTACCATCAGAGGTATCTCACCTCCGAGAGCATACATCGACGGTGGTACTAATGTGACAGTAGACGGTGTCGATATGTCATCACTCGCTACGTTGGGTACTCAAACATCGAATCAGAAGTGTCGATGGGGTGATAAGTTTACAGCAGCGACAACGGTCGCGTCGGCGGACGCTCGTTCAGTGCTTTCGGGCAGTGATAGCACGGTAAAAGGTACAAAGATCAACGCCGTCTCGTGTTTATCACCCTCGATGAAGTACGCCGGTTTCACAATCGTCGAGTTCTACAATTCAGGCAACCTCATGACGAGTAACACCAACCTGACGCTCCTGTTGACCGCATCTCCATACATCACTTCTGTCGCGCCAGCTGAAGGCACCATTTCTGGAGGAACCATCGTCACCGTTTCTGGAAACTTTTTGAGAGCAGGGGCATCGTCGTCCGATTGGGAGAAGTATGATGCGGACTCCACGTTCTTCGCGAACAGCGGCCCCACGGCTTTGTCATGCGTGTTTGGTTCAGTCACGTCAAGTGGAGTCGCGATTTCGTCGGCTGTCGCGATGTGTGAAAGTCCATCTTCCAGCAGCGCAGTCTCGACAAGTTTACGTGCAGGTGATCCCACGTATCCAGTGATAGGATACGGCGATTACTCCTTCGTTGATGATTTCGACGCGAGCATCACTCCCACAGCCTACAAAGACAACAGTGGAATAAGTGTGATGACGGATGGTGGTGTAGAAATCAGTCTTTTCGGCGCGACAGGTTCGTTGACAAAGCAACGCAACGAATTCTATGATTGGCAGTGCTTATTTGGCACGGTGCGCGTAGCCGCGAGGGAGAAGCCGTATGGCGATTTGAGCTGTCTTTCAACATCCTTAGCTCGCGGAAGCACTCTCGACGTCCGACTCGTCGGACCAAACGGCGAAGGCTCGTTACTGCTCGGTAGTGTTTCCTCGGATACGATTGCGGACACGTACGTCGACTCCATCGTAACCCTACCAGGAACTCCGGAGACAATCCAAACGCTCGCCGTCATCGGCAGAGAACAGTCTCCCCAGTTTTGGGAACCTCTCAAATGGATCAGCACCACGCACGCGCTCATCTCCTCTCCGGGCAGCGGTTGGGTCGGAACCGGTCAAGGGTTTGGTCACGGCGCCTACGGGGATCCGAATTGCACGTTTACGTCGGACGCGGGCGTCATCACCACTCGGGTTGCGACGATAATTTCATCCGCGCTCGTCGTGTGCGAAGCGCCCATCTCGGAGTCAAAAGTATGGTCTTCCGTGCACGTCTCGGCGAACAGTTTATACTCAGGCGCACCGAGAACGTTGATACCCCTGTGGTTTACACCTCAAACGCGAACGGCCGCCACGTCGCTGACGCGTTTGGTCACCACGTGGTTTCCATCCGCCTCTGCTGGCGGCGTGCAAGCGGTTGCTCAAGGGTACATTTCGAACGTTCAACCCATTCCGACGCTATGCTACTACGGTCTATCGATAGACCCGACGTCGTTCACCACGAGCGACGGGTGCGAGATACCTCGAGTGCTATCCCCCGGATTCGTCACCATTTCTTTGAACAGCACGTCCGCGGTTCCCGCGTTTGAACACCAGTTGGAGATTCTCGAACCGGTACGCTCGAAGACGGTGTACCCGAGATTTCTGACCGTCGACGGCGGTTCCATCGTGGACATCTCCGGAACCGACATCTACATCTCGCCGAACGGCCCTCCGCTGCACTGCGGATTCACGTACTCGACCAAGATGTTCAAAGCCACGTACGTTTCCTCAGCCTTGGTCAAGTGCGAGACGCTGGCGAGTTACCTCGACGGCGATAAGAATGAGTTCAATCTATTCATCGGTCGCGACGAGGACTTGACCGGGTCGGAACCCATCGAATTATCCGCATCACCGACCAATAAGACGATCGCCGCCGTCGCGAACACCTTCGGCGTGCGTGCTAAGGCCGCGCCCACCGTCACCGCCGTCTCTCCGACGGCTGGCAACGCGCGAGGCGGCGCCGTCTTCGCCATCAACGGCACATCTTTCACCTACGAATCTGGCAGCGCGCGCTGTATCTTCGGCAACGTCTACGTCAGTGCCACCGTGTACAACTCCACCCACGCCGACTGCGTCGTGCCTTCCCTGTATCCGCTCCGCGTCTACTCGGTCGCCTTTTCGCTCGTCGGCTCCGCCGCCCAGCGTCTCCTCGACTCTTCCTTCACCTACGCCAACGGCACCGCGTGCTCCTACGCCGTATTTTAGATTAGATGTAAATACATTAGCCTCTCCACACGTCACCCGGGCGAGGCGTCGCTCTCGCCTCTCGCCTCTCGCCTCTCCGCGAGACGGCGACGCCGAAAAGCTACGCGATCGAGCCGACACGCTCGTCAGACGCGCGCGCGACCTCATCCGCGCGAGACGAACCGATCGATCGCGATGGCGAACCCGATGCAAAACATATGCGCGAATTTCGACCAAGTGGGCAAGGTGCGCGCGTCTCCGCGTCGACGATTGCGCGCGCACTGTAACCGATTGATTCGATTGATTCGATCGATCGATCGACTCGACGACTGACGACGGACGTCATCGAACAGGCGTTCGCGGAACACTACTACAACACCTTCGACGCCGATCGTTCCCAACTCGGTCCGCTGTATAACGAGTCGTACTCGATGTTAAACTTTGAACACAGCGACGCGAGACCCGGACAGTACAAGGGAAGCGCGGCGATCGTCGAAAAGCTCCGCGCGCTTCCGTTTCAACAGGTGAAACACCAGGTCGTGACGCTGGACACGCAACCGTCGCCGAACGGTGGCGTGATCGTGATGGTGTGTGGGAATCTGCTCATCGATGGTGAACAGCACGCGCAAAAGTTTTCGCAGACGTTTCAGCTCATGCCCACCGAGGCGGCGGGACTCGCGCCGGGAAGTTACTTCATCTTCAACGACGTCTTCCGTCTCAACGTCGGGTGAGCGCGCGCGCGCGAACGCGATCATTCACGACTATATTAGTGCATCCATCTAGCTATTGACAAAACAAACGTACAGTACAAACAAAGAATTTTTCCTCTTTTCTCTTTCGGTCGTCGGTCGTCACACCGCCGTCTTCCCGCTCAGACACAAATCGACCTTTTCCAGCAGATTGACATTCTCCAACGCCGCCGCCACGCGTTCCTTATCGTTCAACTGCTTATTCACCGCCCTCTCGCTCGAGTGCGTCCCCGGAGCGATGACGACGTCCACCTTGAACCTCTTCGGAAGCGTCCTCGCGAGCTTCACGCGAATGCTCAACCCGATGAGCGTCGCCATGGAACAGTGCGGCACCGTCGGCGTGAACGACACCTTGACTCGACACCCCGCGTCATCGACGATAACGTCTTCCTCTCGCACGACGTTGAGTCGCTCGAGCGAGTACGGGTGCTCGGGATCGTTGATATCCCGCACGTGGTCAAAGATTTCTTCGGCGTCGATGGCGTCCCGAGCGGTTTCGCGCGCCTCTTGAAGCGCGCGCGACGCGTTCGCGCGCGCGATGCGCTTCGCGCGCACGACCGGGGCGGGATTGATGTACTCCCCGCCCGCGTCCGCGTCACCACCGGCGTCCACGTCGGACATGACGCACGAAACGACGCGCTCTGGCGTCACATCGCGCGCCTTCATTCATTCATTCATTCATTCATTCATTCGTTCGATGACGTCGACGTCGACGCCGACGCCCGTCTCGCGCGCGACGACGACGCCGACGCCGCGCGCGCGCGCGACCGCGTCGACCCGCGTCGCGCGCGCGTCCGCGTCGCGAGACGACGGGAACGTCGTCGTCGTCCCCGCGCACCTCGAACGCGGCCGACCCGTTCGCGAGTCTCGACGCGCGACGCTCGTCGCGCTCGCGACGACGGCGGCGGTGGTGACGACGAGAACGGCGTCGTCGAGCGCGTCCTCGTCCTCTCCCGCGCCGTCGCTCGAGAGGTACGCGGACGAAAGAAAGGCGTTCGAGGTGGGCTACCCGTCGTCGTGGGTCGTCGCGAGCAAACCGGGCGCGGAGGTTTTATTTAAAAATCCGGATGAAAAGTACAGTAACATCGGCGTTACGGTGACGCCCGTGACGATTGATTCGTTGGATAAGTTTGGATCGTTGGAGGAGATCGGTGAGCGGCTGGCGCGGGCGGAGGCGGCGAAGGAGAGCACGGTTCCGGGCGGGGTGACGGTGACGCGCTCGACGAGGCGGCGAGGGGAGAAATCTGGAGTGGTTTTTTATGATTACGAGTATCGTTTGATCACGACGTATGGGAATAAGCGTGTGTACACGTCAGTGTCCATCGTGGACGGGACGCTGTACATTCTGAACGCGCAGGCGTACGAGACGGCAGATCCCGAACGGCCGACGGAGGAACAAAAGGCGAAGGATGAGGAAAACTCCGCCTTGTATCGAAGCGTGGGGGCAACGTTTGACGCGTCTCGACGAATCTTCGAGTCTTGATGTCAACGATCGATCGTCGTTTATTTGTTTTTTAATACAATTCTTCTACTAGCCGCGCCACTCCACGAATCCGCACTGTTCGTCGTACGTCCACCACGCATCTGCTCCGTCCGTAAACAAATTCTTCGCGGGTTCGTAGCACAAGTCACTCGCCTCGGAGTAGTACATCGAACGCTCAACGCTCCAGACGTATCCCTCTGGGACGATGACGTGTGGACGCGATCGCGCGAGCGATACTAATTCGCTCTTCTCGGCGATGTGACCGTCGACGGCGCCTCCGTGCGCGACGATGTACGCCTTGAGCGCCTTGACGCTCATGGCGGAAAAGTCCAACGCTGTCGACTTCGTCGGCGCTTCGTCCCGTTTCGGTGCCCTTGTCGTCTTTACTTTCTTCGCCGCCGGTGCCGGCTCCTCCGCCTCGTCGTCCGTGTCCGCGAACATGTCTTGACCGTCGTTCGCGTCCTCGACGACGGAGGGCGTCGGCGCGTAGAGTCGAGCCGCGCGCTCAAACGCCTCCTTACGAAACGTGTACACCTCGTACTCACCCTGCCCCATCAACGCGCTCGAGAGTTCGGTCAATTTATCGAACGCTCGTTTCTCCTCCTCGCTCATCGTTTTCGTCGGTTTCCCTTTATTTTTCCCCGCGCGTCCGCCTCCGGGCTTGGCGCCGCCGCCCAAACGCTTCAACGCGCCCAACACCGTCTCTCCCGGATTCAAGTATCCTGCAATCTCGCGCTGCATCACCGCCACCTCGCCCTCGCTCATCGCCTTTGCGTCTTCCTCTTCCTCCAACGCCGCCGTGCTTCGCCTGATCGCCCCGCTCGCGAATCTCTCGTCCACCTTGGCGTCCTCGTCCAACCACAAGTCGGCTTCGTCCTTCTCCTCGGCGTACTCCACGTAATTCCCATCGTCGTCAAAGTACCCATCTCGCCGCTCCTCGTCCAGATTAAACGCCATGAATCCATCATTCTCCTTCCCCGTCGCCTCTCGTCCCTCCTCGGCGTCCTCCACGCTCGCTCTCGTCTCGACGTCGTCGCGCGCGCGCACGCCCGCCGCCATCTCCGACCGCAACAGCGCCCTCGTCTCGGCCGCCCCGACCGCGCGTCTCGCCAGTTCATCCGCATCATTCGCGCGGGGAACGGTGCGATCACGCGCATCCTCGTCCTCCTCATCGTCCGAGTCTCTTCCGCTCGGTAAGACGGTGGCGCGCGCGGCGTTTTCGTCGGCGTTGGATTCGTCCCGCTTTTTGTGCGCGCCCTCGGCGGCGAGCACGTCGGCGACGAGCGCCGCCGTGGACCCGGGAGCGTGTCGAACGACGTCGTCCTCGTCGTTCTCATCGTCGGGGTCTTCGAACGAGACGCGCGCGCGACGGTCGCGTTTCATGACGCGAGGAGCGCGTCGAGGATTGAGGAGGGGACAAAAAGCGCGCGGCGTCGGGACGTGGGAATACAAACGCGCGCGAGAGAGCGCCGCTACTTCCACGTGATGAGGGCGTTGAAGAACTCGTCGTAGGATAATGTATCGTCGCTGTCGACGTCGAAGACGTGGAAGACGATGTTCACGACCTCGTCGCTGAGTTTGATGCCGGCGCAGCGCTTGGCCATTTTTTTAAACCGCTTGCGCGTGATTGGCGCGCCCGAGTCGGAAACCTCCTTCATGTGCATTTGAAACTTGCCGTCGCCGTGCTTGGCGATGCGAGCGAAGGCTAAGAACTCGGCGCGACTGACCTGACGCTTGCCCTCGAGCCCGGGGAGCTCCTTGACTCGGTGTAAAAACGTCGGGAGTTGGTCCACCTTGGATCCGGCGACGAGGGCGTAGCCGAAATCTCGAGGCGTGATCCAACCGTTTTTCTTGCAGTCGTAGTGCCTAAATTCTAGATTGTCCATCTCCCAACGTAAATTTTGTAGAAATTGGTGGAATTGTTTGAGTTTCAGGCGCTTGTTGCGTTTCGGTCCGAACAAATAATCGAGCAAACCGGCGCCGATGTCATCGAGGTTGGTCGAACCCGTGTCGAGACCCGTGCGCACGCCGCTCGCGCGCCTCGTCTGCGTACGCATATCCTTCATCATCGCCCTGAATTCGCCTTCATCCAGCGATCCACTTCCATCCTCGTCGTACTTGTGAAACGTCGCCGTGGCGCGCTGTCGATCGATGCTCACGAGCGTGGAGAAGAAGAGATATTCGGAAAAATCGTACAAGCCGTTTTTATCCGTATCGAAGAGTTCAAACAGCTTACTCTGCATCACCTCGGACGTCACCACGCTCGCACTCGAGATTCCACCCGCGATCTCCCCCGCCAGCTTCCCGGCCCGCGTCTCTTCGCTCCCGACCGCGGGATGCAAGGGCAAGAGCGCGCGCACCAAGTCGCTCAGCGTCATGTACGTCGTCCCGTCCAGCCTCTGACTCGCAAAGTAATCAAACACCTTTTCCGGCGGCGAAAACGTTCGCAATCGTCGCTCGTAACTAAAAAACACATCCTGTTTATACTCCTTCGAGAACCCACTCGTGGCGTACGACTTCAGCTTATTAAGTTCCCTCGAATAATACATCTTTCGATGGAGAAACCAATGTTCCCAATCCTCATCCGGTCGACTCATCGGTCCGTACGACGCATCGAACGCGTACGCGCCGCCCACCAATCCACACGCGACGACGCCGAACATCATTTTCCCGCCTCCACCACCGCTCGCGCGGACGCCGTCCATCTCACGCGTCGCCGTCGTCGCGATCCATCGGCTCGTCGTCGAGGCTCTGGATTCCATCGTCGTCGTCGATGACGCCGTCGTCGTCACGGACGCGCGTCGCGCCGTCGCGCGCGCGACAAACCGCAACATGACACCGTTTCTCTCCGCGTTCGCTCCTCTTCGAGTCCGATCGCGCGCGCGTCGCGCAGTGACGCGTCGGGGCCATGAATCGTCGTGGAAACGGTCCAACGGAAACGGTCGCCGGGACGCGCGCCGAGCACCGCGCGAGAGAGCGACGCGAGCGGGCGATCGCGTGGGAGATCGAAACGAGTTGTTTCCAACGACTACGGTGCGTTTCTTGGCCTAGAGGTGTCGCCCGGCGACGCGGTGCGGCTCCGGCACGAGCGCCTTGGTTCTCGCCAAGCGCGTCACGGTGACCAATTTATTATCGATCGGTACCCGTGGATCGGCGAGTTCTAACACGTCGATGCGAACGCTTCGCCACTCGTCGCGTGTGAATAAGTGTTGATGTCTCTGCACGGCGGCGTAGAGGGCGTCGAGGGCGTAGATGAGCATGCCCTGTTGCACGCTTCGCCGCTCGGCGATTTTTAAGTTTGTCAACGCGCGTTCAGCCTCGTGTAAGAGCATGCGCATCTCCTCTCGACGCTTGGCGCGTCGGCGATAGACGGAGAGCGAGAGTGATGCCTTGAGGGTGAGGGCGGAGAAGTAGGCGAACAGCGCCGCGGGGAAACACGCCATGAGGGAAAAATTTAACCGATTCGCGCGCATGAGTTGATCCATCTGCATCAACGCGCTCTCCATCTCTACTTTCATCACCTGCGTCTGGAGGAGTAAGAGTTGCATGAGATCACCGGCGAGCATGTTGGTGAGGGGAGATTTTAATTCCTCTTCGACGCGCGCGGTGACGAGACGCGTGGCGTCGGGGACGACGACGACGCGTTCCTCGCCCTCGCCCTTACTGCCGCCACCGACGGCTTTGTAGGCGCGATAGAGGGAGTCCGAGTACCCGGGACGAGACGCCTGACGGGTGTACTCGCCGAGCATGCGGTCGAGGGAGGATTTGCTCTCCTCGAGACGCTCGATGGCGTCGTCGGGACGGTCGGAGACAAAGGCGGCTTTGAGCTCGTCTCGCAATTCTTTGACTGGATCGAACAGACGCGTGCGGAGAAATGTGAGGATGGCGGCGTGCGAGGCACGGATGGCGTTTTCTAAATCCTCGCTTCCACACAGTCGACTGTGTCGAATCGTCACGGCGGCGGCGACGGCGAGCGAGACGCCGCCGATGGTGTACGCCAACCATCTCCGCACGTGTTTCGATGGTTTCGCATGTCTATCCAACGCGTCGTGCGACGCGTCGCGCACGTTCAACCACTCTTCCTCCACCCTATTCAATGCTTGCCATAGCGTGTCGTTCACTCGTGGCAACGGCAACGGCTTCCCGTCGACGACGAGCGGTTGCCGAAACCGATGCGCGACGGCGGCGTCGGCGTGTTGACTCAAATCCATGCTCGCCAATCGTTGCAGACGACTTTGCGGTCGAGGTACCGGGTCCGGAGAGTGATCTAAATCCTCGCTCGATCGCCTCGATCTCGGCGTCGGTTCTGGTAAATCCGGCATCGCGTCTCTCGCGCGCGAGCTCCTCGACAATCGACTGAGCGATTTCAACAATTTCGGGCTCTCCGTAGCCGTCATCGTCGACGCGCTCGTCACTCGCTCCAAGTGCCCCACAGTCTCGCTCGATTTCGTCGCGTACTCTCGCACCTCATCCAAACACTCCAACAGTCCGTCCGCCGCGTCCATGATGGTCTGTCGCGTCTCCTCGATCGACCGCGCGCCCGCCAATGACGCGTTGGCGATTCTATCGGCGTGATGGTGCACGCGCCCGACGACGCTCGCCAACGCCGTTTGTAACTCACCGAGCGCGCGCACACGTCCGTCGATGATGACTCGCGCGCTCGCGCTCGGTAACGCAAATTTCGCATCCTTACCCGTGAGCGACGCGCGCGCGTGACACCAAAACCGATACGCCCCCTCTCGCGTCAAATTCGTGAAATTTCTCGGCCCGGTGTTGAATAACAAAAACCGCGCCTGTCCCCGCGGACGGTCTCTGAGCACCTCCCAAAAGCTCAGCGAGTGCGTGGCGACGCGTAAATCATACAGTAACTCGCGAGACATGTCCTGCGCGAAGAAGAGCGTCGCTCGAGCGGCGTGACCGAGATCGCTTTCCTCCGCCGCCGACTCGGCGCGCCCGCCGTCGCCGTCCAACGCGGCGGACACGGCGAACGCGTCTCGCCACCAAACCGCCGACGCCCCCGTTCGCCCGTCCTTATCGAAAAACACCGGAAGAGGGTTCACCACGCGCCCGCGCGTGGCCTCTCGCGCCCGCGCTCGCGCTCGAGACGCGCGCTTTTGCATCGCCTTGGCCACTTCCCAAAACGACGAGTACTCGCGCGCCTCCCCCTTCTTCGGCGACACCTCCGTCTCGATGACGCGATCGACGGCATCCCTGAAGAGATTTTGGACCACTCGAGGCGGTCGACCGTCGGTGGTCATCCTCGACGCGCGCGGCGTCGCGCGGCGCGGTGTCCCGTCCCGTCGGTGCGCTGACGAGGCTGCGGGCGTCACAAATGCTCGCCGACGCGCGCGTTCGCGCGCGGGACGCGTGGGACGGCGCGCGCGTTCGCGCGCAAGTTGCGCTCGGCTTCAAACTCGCGCCCGGCCGTCGAACGCCGCTCACACCGCCGACGCTCGCGGAAGAAGATCGACCGCGCGCAGTGGGCCCCGTGGCTGAGATTTCTTACGCCGACGACGTGCTCGCGCGCGGTGCGGCGGGCGAGGACGCGCTCCGACGCGCGCTCCGAGACTTGCGCGAACCCCTCGTGCTGCGCGGGGGGGCCGAGGCGTGGACGAAGGCGAAGGATTGGTCGTTGGATGGATTGGTGGAGGCGCACGCGACGGCCGCCGTGGACGCGCGCGTGGTCGCCGACGCGGACGCCGAGCGCCGGACGTTCGCGTACTGCGAGGAATCGCACCCAGCGGTGCGAGACGGGACGTTCGAGGCGCCGAGCGTGATGGTTCGAATGCCGTTCGCGACGGCGGTGGCGGGGGTGTTGCGCGTGAACGGAGGCGGCGGCGCGTACGTCCAGACGGCGGCGCCGCCGGAGATGCTCCGCGCGTGCGAGGGAGGGGCGAGCGACGCGTTCGACGCGCTCGGTGAAGAGTCGCAGACGCGTCGTCTGTGGCTCGCGCTGGCGGGGTCTGTGTCGCCGCTGCACTTTGACGCGTCGTGGTCGACGCTGACGCAAATCGGCGAGGGACGACGGCGAATGTTATTGTATCAGCCCTACGCGTTGCGGAGCGTCGGTTTGTATCCGAATTGGCATCCGTTGCGTCGAAGAGGTCGACATTTCCCCGAGAGTGCGTGCGCGTGGGAGGCTGTCATCGAACCAGGCGATGTATTGGTCTTTCCGCCTCGTTGGGCGCA
>Ga0066861_10000600_pt1 | contig 11558 bp, 6 predicted proteins | sample ETN02SmetaG_3_FD_66434 | JGI IMG/M metagenome (GOLD analysis project Ga0066861, IMG submission 66434) | Marine microbial and viral communities from oxygen minimum zone, Eastern Pacific Ocean - ETNP2014F10-02SV257 | ecosystem: Environmental > Aquatic > Marine > Oceanic ... | reverse complement strand
CAGCCGGTTCAAACAAGCCGGGCAAGTGGGAAGAGAACGGAGTCAAACCGAGCATCGGATTGCTGACGCGACGTTGCTCGAAGCCATTCTTCGTATTCTTAAGACGAGACTGCGCCATTGGGTCCTTTGCCATCGCCTCGCGTCGACGGAATGCGAGCATATCTTCACCGTCCATGGCCCATTCGCGACGCGGCGCTACGCCGAAGTGATCGAGAATAGTTGGAGCAATGTCGGTGTCACACGGCGCGGGGAGTAATTCACCAGACATGTCGACGCGAGGACCGCTCTCCACGAGAACCCAGCCCGCACTGTGCTGAGGTAATTCGAGGAGACCGCTCACGCCGTTCGAGCGAAGTTGTCGACCACCGCCGTCGCTCCAGTCAAAGGCGTCGAATTGACCTTGCATGCCAGCCGGCATGTCGTGACGGCACGTACCGCCAGAGGGAGAGGTAATCATGACGAGCCAGTCTTCGTGTGCGAACTCGAGTTGACGATCGCGAAGAGCGCCGATGACTTCGCCGAGCTTCTTATCCGTCGACTCGATGGTGTCCATGTACGTGTCGACATGCGGACCGAAACCGCGCACGAATCCCGTGTTTTGAACGTCGCCGAGATGTAACAAGAGAAGGTCGGGGACTTCGGGCGCACCAAGAGAAGACACGACCGCCTTGACGGCGTCAGCGTCCGAGTGTTGACCGGCGGGCCCCAAGAGAGACTTGGTCTCCTTGCAAATCAACTTGTCGAGATCCTCGGCTTCGCCGATGGCGCACGCTCCTTTGATCCACGAACGAGTCTCTTTCAATCGATCGTAGATGGACGAAAGCGTCGCATCTTCGCTCTCATCGATCGCCTGCAGAACGCTGACCGACTGGCCGGTGAGGACGGGCAACATGGGTGAGTTTGCACTCGTCGAGCACCTCATAGCGCTCGCGCGCATGTCGAGAGAAAAACACGCATTCTTATTTCCACGAATGAATGATTTCAGCGTCGGCGTGTTCGCAGATAGCATCGCGTCGACACGACAACCCGCCACCGCGATGAGCAGAACCTTGCGAATCGTCGGCACTTGATCGAAATCGGGAGACGGTTTGCTCGCCACCGGCTCTTCCGCCGCGTCGAGTTCTTCCGCATCGGTATCCGCGAGGTCGTGCTCGCCGAAGTTTCTCTTGATGAGCTCGTCCAAATTCGAGTCGGGCTTGAACATTCGACCGTCAACGTTCGTATCATCCTTCACTCGACAGACTGGACAACGACCGGGGAAAAGTCCAACTTTTTGTGCCGGGGTTTTCATAATCGGAGAATCGACCTCGTTGAGTTCGTTCAAATCCTGCACCGAACGCGTCATGATGAGCGGCGTGCCCGCCGAAGGCGCGGCGTTGATGATACACTTGAAGCAAAACTTGTGCCTGCAACTCGGCAAAACCACGGGATTACTCAAGACTTCGTCGCACACCGGACAAATTGAATCCTCGAGTTGCCTCGCGTTTGCCGTCGGTCCCGCGTGCACGGCGAGCATCTCCGTCCTCGTCACCAACTTGGCCAATCCGAGGGAATAAAACATCGAATACTCGCTCAGAATGCTCACCGCGTTCTCGCTCCGCTTACAATTCTTGTTGAACTTTTTCACCGCCTTGACGACGGCGGTGTAATTGAGCACCACAAACTCTCTCAACTCGCTCAACTCTGGATAAAATTCCCGCACGAGCGCGCGTTTCGCTCGACGAAGCGTCGCTTCATCCTCACTCGCGTGTTCACTTCGTATCGTCACCTCCAACGCGTCCAACTGTTCCTTCAATGTATTCTCTTTATCCGCGTAAAACGCGTTCGACTTTTCAATCTCCCCTCTGAGCGCCCTCAGGAACGCCTCCTCGTCCTCCCTCGCGCCGTCCTCCTTGGCCACGTACACGAGTTTTTTCAGCGCGCGATAATCGATGTAATGCTCCGCCCACGACGGGATCGCCTCGGACGCTAATCGCCGTCCGAACTTGACCATGACGACCGCTCAGTCGGCACCCACCGATTCGTTCGTTCGTTCGTCCCGAGGATGCGACGACGACGACGACGCGACGCGACGCGACGAGGCCGAGAGGGCCGAGAGCCGAGACGACGACGGTGTGACGTGGGCGCGCGTGCGCGTGCGCGCGCGTGTACCCGGCGCGCGCGCGCGCGAGTCGTGCGCGTGACGCTCTGACGAGGGTCGAGGGAAAAGGGAAACGAAAAAGGAATATTGTGGAGAGGCCCGGGACGCGAAAGACGCGAAAGACGGGAAAGACGGGAAAGACGGGAAAGACGGTCGATATTACCTAGGCGTGCTCGACGAATCCGAGCTCGGTGAGGACGGTGTCGAAGGGATTGTCGTCCAAGACGCGCGTGGACGACGCGGTGGCGCGCCGAAACGCGTCTTGGGCGGTTTCGGCGCGCGTCTTGGGCGGTTTCGGCGCGGCGGCGGCGAGGAAGGACGGGCGGAGACTCGCGCGAGGATCGACGAAGACTCGACGTTCGAGCTCGCGAGCGGTCTCGACGGCGGAGGCGGCGGCGCCGCCGCCGCCCTGTGCGAGCTCTTCGTTGGTGGCCAACGCGGCGCGAATCGCCTTGGCGGCGGCGAGCGCGTCGTCGGACGCGCGGTCGTCCGAGGCGCACGCCGACGCGTCGGCGTCGGCGTCGGATGAGGACGGCGCGACGACTCTTCGTCCGACGAGGTCGAGGGTCCAGGTCGTGCGCGCCTTGCGCTCGGCCTCGGCCTCGGCCTCGGCCATCTCTCGCGCCTGGCGCTTGAGCTCCTCGCGTTCGGATTCGTCGAGCCAGGCGTTGCCGTCGATCTCGAACCACTCGGATTGGTCGTCAATGACGGTCGTTCGCTTGGCGCTCGTCTTATCAAAGTGCACGAGACGGTCCTTGGCGGCAACGGCGGCCGCCTCGGCGTCGTCCGGGGCGTCCGCCGTGCCTAAACTAATCTTGCCGAGACGCTCGAAGACGTCGCCGCCCGAGGACGCCGACGTCGACGCGGCGGCGACGTCTTTACCACCGCCGCCGCGGAAGCGCGTCACCCCGTCCGCGAGCGTCACCTCCACGTACGCACCACAGTGCGTGCACCGCGCGCTCTGCTCTAAAAACTCTAAGGCTACCTGCGAGAGCACGCCGTCCTTGGCTCTCAAATCGAAAATTTTCCCGCACTCGAGACAGTTCACGTACGACCTTGCTAAATCTCCGGGCGCGAGTTCGTCACCCGGACGGATCTCGCGCGCATCGCTCACCGCTTTGGACTTTGCGCTCGCCTTCTTCTCCACGAACCGCACCGCGCGCGTCTCCCTCGCCGGCGCTCTTTCCCGACTCTTCGCGTTCGCTCTCGCCGTCGCCGACGCCGAAGACGTCCCGCCGCTCTGCCCGCCACCCTGCTCGCGCGAACCGCCCCCCGCGCGCGTCGCGCTCGTCGACGCGCTCATCCCGAACGTCCCCGACGCGTCTCCGCGCCCGCCACCGCCGCCGCGAGGCGCCCAGAGATCCGCGAGCGCGTCCAACGCCTCTTCCGTGGCCGGCGCCCCGAGAAACGACACGAGCGTCTCTCGCACCGCCGCGCGGTCGCCTCGAAGCGCGTCGAGCGACGCGCACACGCCCTCAAGCATCCACTCCTCGGCGTCGACGTACGCCGCGCGCAGCGCGTCGAGCTCGGCGAGCGACATGTCCGCCCGTCCGTCGCGTCGCCCGCTCGAGAGTGACGCGCTGCGCTCGTGATTTCACGACGCGCGACGCGTCCCGCGCGACGCGCCATGGTGACGGACGCGCCTCGCGCGCGAGAAAACGTTCCCGGCGTTCCCGACGACGCCAAGCGCGCGCTCAACGCCGCGCGCGCGGACGCGGTGGCGCTCGCGATGGAGCTCACGTCCAAGACGGAGCAAAACGAAACTCTGGCCAACGTCGCGCGCGAGCTCCGACGACGGAACGATGAGCTCGAGTCCCGACACGCGGACCTGGCGAAACGCGTCGGGGATGAGTTAGAGAGCATTCGCGCGCGCGCCGAGACGCAGGACGAGACGGCGGCGCGCGCGGACGCGCAGATTGATTTGTTGCGAGAGCAACAGAAAATCTTAGAGGAAAAGTGCGCCGCGCACGCGGAGCACGCCGAGCGGTCGAGGAACGCGATGGCGACGATGGAGGAGCTGTGCGAGGCGAAGATGGCGCACGCGGAGGAGATGCGTGCGGCGCTGGTGGAAGAACTGCGAGAGGCGCGAGAAGAGATCGTGAAGAGACGCGCGCGCGAGGACGAGCTCACGAAGGATTTGAAAACGTTTGGGGAGAAATTCGAAGAGTTCAAGGAGATGACACAGACGAACGATTCCGCGTTCGAGGAGTTTCAAAAAGAGCTCGCAAAGGCGAGGCATGAGGCGCTGACGAACGAAAAGGCGAAGCTCGAGGCGCAGATGATGAAACAAAAGGCTGACGTGGCGATGATAGAACTCCTCGACGAACGAGAAACGCTGAGAACGCGAGTGAAACAGTTGGAGAAACAAAACGGCGGTTTAGAGAAATTTTCGCGCGCGCTGAGCGAAAAACTGCGCGCGTACGACGAAGAGACCGATACGATCGAGTGAGACGACGTGATGCGGAGAGGATTTGTAATATTTGAACGAGTACGACGCGAACTCGGAGAACCCGCGCGCGTCGATTCGCGCGCTCGAGACGCCTCGGCGCGGCGCGCTCGCGGTGATCGTGTCACCTGATGCGCGGTTCCGTCGCTTATTCTTCGCGCGAGTCTTCTTGTGATCATCTTGACGCTCTCGCGACGCTCGCTCACATCGCGAACGCTTCTTCGCCGTCCTCCTCGTCGAACTCGCCCTCCTCCTCGGCGCTCGCGTCTTGGTACTGTTGGTACTCGGAGACCAAGTCGTTCATGTTGGATTCGGCCTCGGTGAACTCCATCTCGTCCATGCCCTCGCCCGTGTACCAGTGCAAGAACGCCTTGCGACGGAACATGGCGGTGAACGCCTCGCTGACGCGCTTGAACATTTCTTGAATCGCCGTAGAGTTGCCGATAAACGTCGAAGACATTCTGAGACCCTTTGGCGGGATGTCGCACACGGAACTCTTGACGTTGTTCGGAATCCATTCGACGAAATAGGAAGAGTTCTTGTTTTGGCAGTTCAAGAGTTGTTCGTCCACCTCCTTGGTGGACATGCGTCCGCGGAAGAGCGCGGAGGCGGTGAGATAGCGTCCGTGGCGCGGATCGGCGGCGCACATCATATTCTTGGCGTCCCACATTTGTTGCGTCAACTCGGGCACGGTGAGCGCGCGGTATTGCTGCGAACCGCGAGAGGTCAACGGCGTGAAACCGACCATAAAGAAATGCAAACGCGGGAACGGCACGAGGTTCACCGCGAGTTTGCGCAAGTCGGCGTTGAGTTGACCCGGGAAACGCAAGCAGCACGTGACGCCGGACATGACGGCGGAGATTAAATGATTCAAGTCGCCAAACGTCGGAGTCGTGAGCTTGAGCGTGCGGAAGCAGATGTCGTAGAGCGCTTCGTTGTCGAGAATCATGCACTCATCCGCGTTTTCAACGAGTTGATGCACGGAGAGCGTGGCGTTGTACGGCTCGACGACGGTGTCGGACACCTTGGGCGACGGCACGACGGAAAACGTGAGCATCATGCGATCCGGGTACTCCTCGCGAATCTTGGAGATGAGAAGCGTGCCCATGCCGGAACCCGTGCCACCGCCGAGAGAGTGGCACACTTGGAAACCTTGCAAGCAATCGCACGATTCAGCCTCCTTGCGCACGACGTCCAAGACGCCATCGATGAGTTCGGCGCCCTCCGTGTAATGCCCCTTGGCCCAGTTGTTCCCGGCGCCAGTTTGTCCGAAGACGAAGTTATCCGGTCGGAAAATTTGTCCGTACGGACCCGAGCGCACGGAATCCATCGTTCCCGGTTCGAGATCCATGAGCACGGCTCTCGGAACGTATCGACCTATCGACGCGCGCGCGTGAGCAAAGTGAAAACGCGTACGAAAAGTCAACGCGTACCTCCCGAGGCTTCGTTAAAGTACACGTTTACGCGTTCCAGTTGCAAGTCGGCGTCGCCGGCGTACGTGCCGGTAGGATCGATGCCGTGTTCATCGCAGATGACCTACGCGATGAATACACACACAAAACGTTCGCGCGGGCGCGCGTCAGTCATCACCCATCGCGTCACGACCGGTCGTCCATCATCCCTCGCGCGTCTTCGCCGCCGCCCTCGTTGACTCGCGCGCGCGCCGAAGACTCCCCACCGCCCCCCGCGCGCGAGTCAACCTCCCCCGTCTTCGTCGTCTTCGCACCTCCCAAAACTTGGCCCCGATTTGATTCCCACACTGTCCAGCCTGAATGTGCACGATTTCCCTGCGCGCGAGCGTCGTCGTCGTCGTCGTCGACGTCGACCGATACTTTCGTCAGCGACACAAAAATAGCGCGCCACCTCGTCCGAGATCGTCGATTGACCGCGCGCGCGCGCGTCGAGCGCGTCCTCCTCCTCCTCCTCCTCGTCATCGCGCGCGCGCACCGCATGGTTGTTTTTTCTCCCCTCTCGTTCGTTCCGTTCCCGCGTCCTTCTCGCGGTCGCGTCGCTCGTCGCTCGTCGCTTCTCCGCGCGCGCGTGTGTCGCTTCGAGTTCTCGCGCGCGGTCGTCTCGGTCGCGATCCATGCCATTCCATTGTTACCCACGCGAGCGTCGAGCGTCGAGCGTCGGACGTCGACGTCGAGACGAGTCGCGCGCGAGGACCGATCGCGAGGCGAACGACGCGATCGAGGGGGTGGGATGACGCTCGACGTCGCGCGCGCGACGATGTCGTCGCGAGCGGTGACGGGAGACGCGCGAGGGATGACGGGGCGCGCGCGAGGGAGGCGGCGCGGGACGACGACGACGAGGAGGGTGACGACGCCTCGCGCGATGGCGTTCGATGCGTCGGAAATGATGAAACTCGTGGACGCGACGACGGTGGTCCTCGTGAACGATGGACACGCGGACGCGCGGATTCCCACCTCGCCGGGGGTGTACGCAATCTACGACGCGCGCGGGAAGCTTCAATACGTCGGGTTGTCGAGACGGGTGAACGCGAGCGTCAAGGTGCATGCGTTCGAGATGCCGCAGTATTGTCACGCGGTGCGGTGCGTGGGGATGGAGGGGGCGTCGAAAGCGGATTTACAGACGGCGTGGAAGACGTGGGTGATGGAACACGTCGCGGCGGAGGGCGGGTTACCGCCGGGGAACGCGCCGGGGAACACGTTGTTTAGCGAGCGGCGAGCGAGGCCGAGCAAGGCGTGCGTGCGTCTGAGCGATGGAAAGAATCCGGAGATGACGGCTGAGGCGCTCACGGAGGCGATCGATGCGTGCGTCAAGGAGTATAAGATCGTCGCCTTCATCAAGGGCACGCGCGAGGAGCCCGATTGCGGGTTTTCGCACAGGATGATCAACGTGTTGAACGAGCTCATGGTGGATTACGAGACGGTGAACGTGTTGGACGACTATTACAATCCAAACTTGCTCTTTGTGATCAAGGATTTTTCGGATTGGCCGACGATTCCTCAGTTGTACGTGAACGGTGAATTACTCGGCGGACACGACATCGTCAACGCCATGCACGAGGCGGGCGAACTCAAGGCTGAGCTCGGCGCATAGGTCGATAATTATTTTTAGAAGTTGTGATGAAAACGAATGAAGAATGTGAAATAGAAAAGGCGGTCGTTTACTTGGCGGCTACGCCCCAGGACGCCTTCTTGCCGTCGGGAATGTTCAACAAAATCATCGGATTCGCCGCGTTGATGTACGGACGATCGACGACAAAGTAACCCTTACGTTCAATCTGAATCACCTCGCCCTTGTTGTACGCGCGCAGGTTGCCATCGCCCTTGGCGGCGGTGCAAATTTCAGTCTTCTGGTTGACGATATCCTCGAATTCGTCCGTGTCTTCGGGCTTTCTCTTGGTGATCATGTAATCGAAGTCCTTCATGATGACGGGGACGAGTTCGTTCCAGTTGGCCAACCACGTCATCTTGAGCTTGGTGGACTTGATGTCGCCGTCCGGGTTGATGTCGCACTCCATCGACGTGATAACGTCGCCTTCCTTGACGATGTTTTTGAAAATCGCGTTACCCCAGCCCATGAGCGTGCACTCTTCGCCATCGCCGATGGCTCGCGCGTCGGCTTGATCGATGATGATTTCATTCATGCGCAGGACAACCTTGATGCCGACGTCCGGGTTCTTCTTGTGCTTGGGCGCGGTGAACCACTCTTCGCCCTCCGGACCGTTGAGCACCTTGACGACGACGGCGTTTTCGTCGTCCACGCACACGTGACGAGGAGCGATCGGATCGATGATCTTCTTGTTCATCGCCCAAAGCTTGGTCCACTCCATGAGGTTGACGTTTTTGCTCGCGCCTTGCGAAATCATAAACTCTTTGAGCGCGTCGACTTGCATGCCTCGACGGACGACGCCTTGCACCGTGGGGAAACGAGGATCGTTCCAGCCCGTCGCGTGCTTGTTGTCGACGAACCACTGAAGCTTACGCTTGGAGAGGGTCGTGTACTCCAAGTTCAATCGGCTGTACTCCCAGATGTGCACCTTGCGCATGCCCATGGCTTGTTGAATCCACGCGTATTGCTCTTCGCGATCGGCGTACTCGGTCGTTCGAAGCGCGTGCGTGACTCCCTCGTGCGCGTCAACGAACGGACACGCGCAATCGTACGTCGGGTACACCTTGTACTTGGTGCCCGTGCGGTGGTGCGGCGTGTCCACGTTGCATCGGAACGCGACGGGATCGCGCATGCATCCGTTGTTGCTGGACATGTCGATTTTGAAGCGCGCGGCGCACGCGACCCCCTCCTTGGAGCCCTTCTTCATCTCTTTCCACAGACGCATGTTCTCGTCCACGCTCTGGTTTCTGCACTTGGACTCAATCTTTTGCATGCGCTCGCTGCGCATGGTATCGACGTCCGCGGTGTCGACGTACATTTTACCCTCCTCGATGAGCTTTTCGCCCGTCTCGAGAATGGCGTCGAAACTATCCGACGTGTACGTCACCACGTCCGGATCGAGACCCAAGGTTTTGATGTCCTCCATGATGCCGTCGACGAAATCGTTCTTCTCCTTGTCCGGGTTCGTGTCGTCGAAGCGCACGATGAGTTTACCGTTGTATCGACGCGCAAAGTAGTGGTTGAGCAACGCCGCCTTGGCGTGACCGATGTGTAAAATTCCGCTCGGCTCGGGTGGAAATCGAGTCACCACTTTCCCATCCTCCGCGCCCGGTAGATCCACCTCGAACGATCCAGACGTTTTCGCGCCGACGACCTTCCCGGTCTCCGTCACCGTCGTCGCCTTTTTACTCAACACGGGGTTCTCCGCGTTCACCGCGTCCGCGACGGCGCGCACGACGGCGTCGGCGTTCACCGTCGCCAACCATCGCGTCACGCTTCCGCACTTTCCCTTCTTCTCCACCGTCGCCCACTGACGATTCGTCGAAAACTCCCCCCACATCGCGAGATCCGCCAGCGTGAGCTCGTGTCCGACGAGATACGTCCGCGTCGCCAAGTACTCGTCCACGCCCTCGCACTGCGCCTCGAACCCGCCGCCCGGCGCGAAATTCTTCGCGCGTTCAATCCACGCCAACACCTCTCCTCTCCCCTCCGCCCCTCGTCCCATCAGAGACGTCCCCTCGCAGCACTCCTCCATCGTCTCCAACGTCTCCAGCGCCCCGGTCGCGAGCAATTTCCCGCCCTGTCTCGCCTCGGCGCGCGCCGGCGCCGTCTTGACCTGCGCGCCTCGCGCGCACGTCACCCCGGTCTTTTCACACGCCACGAGGTACGCCAACGGCGCACCGAACGGACGAAACTCCACGTTCACGACGCCACCGTCTCTCTTCGTTCGGTGTTCGCTCGTCGTTCTCGTCGTCGTCGTCTCCGTCGTCGTCATCGCCGCCGGGTTCATCGCCGCCGGGTTCATCGTCTCGGTCGCGTTCGCGGCGTCGGTCGCGTCGTCTCTCGCCGTCTCTCGCGGAGGATCCGCGCGCGCGGTCGTCGTCGTCACCGTCTCGGGTTTGGACTCGTCCGAACCCATCGTCGCTCGTCGAGTTCGTCGTCGTCGTCGTCGTCTGCCGCCGATCGCGTCGCATCGGCGCGCCGTGTGGTGTGTCTCGCGCGCACACTGTTTGCGCACACGTGTGTATCATTGACCGATCACGACCCGTCGAGACGAGGGGGGTGGGACGCGCGTCGATGGAATGAAAACCACGCGCGCACTGTTTGCGCACACGAGACATCGCGTCGACCGGCGCGCGCGACGACGACGACGGCGACGTCAGCGCGCGACGGCGCGACGGCGCGACGCGCGCGCGCGCGATGACCGCGACGATGCGCGCGGTGTCGACGATGCGCGTGGGGGCGTCGGGGACGAGGACGCGCGAGAGGGCGTCGCGAACGCCTCGCGCATCCTCCTCGACATCGACGTGTTCGTCGACGTCGTCGTCGGCGGCGGCGTCGAGCGACGCCGCGCGCGGGGAATACGCGTGGCGAGGACACGTCGTGCGTTACGAACGACGGGGGGACGCGGGGACGGCGACTCGACACGTGGTGTTGTTGCCGGGATTCGGTGTCGGAAGTTTTCACTACGACGCGTTATCCGCGCGATTGGGAAGAGACGCGTCGACGTGCGTCTGGGCGCTGGATTTTTGTGGGCAGGGCGCGTCGTGGCCGGCGTCGGATGAAGCGTCGAGGGATGGGAGTTTGAACGGGTTCGTGTACTCGGTGGACGCGTGGAGGGATCAGGTGGTGGATTTCGCGAGGACCGTCGTGCGAGCGGAGGACGGGGTGTATCTCGCCGGGAATTCGCTGGGGGGGTTCGTCGCGACGTACGCGGCGGCGACGGAGGAATCGTTGGTCAAGGGATTGATTTTGATGAACGCTACGCCGTTCTGGGCGTTCGTGCCGTCGGATCGAGAGTCGTTGGTGTATAAGTTGACGCCGTGGCGAGGGGAGCTTCCGGCGCCGAGTTGGATTCGGTCGCCCGTCAAGGCGTATTGGGAATCGTTTCGAAGCGAAAAAAACGTTCGCGGGTTATTAGGATTGGTGTACGCGAATAAAGAGCGGATCGACGACGCGCTCGTGCGTCAAATCATCGAACCGACGGATAACGCCAACGCGCTGTGCACGTTTTGTTCCGTCGTGTGGTCGCCAAAGGCGAAGATGTCCTTCGACGACATGTTACGGCGCATCGGCGAACGCGAAAAGGAATTACCCGTCGCCCTCGTGTACGGCAAAGAAGACCCTTGGGTGGTTCCACTGTGGGGCCAACGCTTGAAACGCGCGCTTCCACACGCGGATTATTACGAACTCTCCCCCGCCGGTCACTGTCCGGCGCACGAATGTCCGTCGACGACGTCTGAAATCATGCGCTCGTGGATGCGCTACGTCGAAACCGCGCGCGCGAACGGCGACCCCCCGCCCTCGGGCTCCACCGACGGCGTCGCCACGCTCGTGGACGGATCACCTCGAAACATTTTCGAGCGCATCGACGCGTGGCGCGCCGCGCGCGCC
>Ga0066861_10000595_pt1 | contig 11583 bp, 15 predicted proteins | sample ETN02SmetaG_3_FD_66434 | JGI IMG/M metagenome (GOLD analysis project Ga0066861, IMG submission 66434) | Marine microbial and viral communities from oxygen minimum zone, Eastern Pacific Ocean - ETNP2014F10-02SV257 | ecosystem: Environmental > Aquatic > Marine > Oceanic ... | reverse complement strand
ATTTGAAGAGCAACTGCAGAATCTACAATATCGTTACTTGTAGCTCCAAGGTGTATACACCAACCGGCCTCACCTGCAGCCTCAGCCATAGCTTTCGTAAGTGCCATAATATCATGCCTTGTCTCTAATTCTATTTCATCAACTCTATCGGCGGTAACAATACCTGGATCAGCAATATCAGCTACAATATCATAATGTTCTGGACTTACTCTGCCTAATTTAGAATGGGCCCAAATCAATGCTCTTTCAACTTCTAATTGTCTTGCATGACGTCCTTCTCGAGACCAAATTTGTTTTGCTTCATCTCTTCCATAACGATAGTCTAGTGGCGATACCGGCATAACTCTCGATTCTCCCGAGCCTAACAAAGTGTTTGAGGTTTAGCCTTATTCGATATTCATCGATTCTATCTCCCATACTCCTCTTCCAGAGGAAAATATCGGCGTCCCATAACAATTTATTCTTTTTTCCATATGAGGTCCGTTGACAGTTATTGTTTCAAACTCGCCCCCCTCTCCATCGAGATTAAATCTATATTTCTTGGCAAGAAAAATCAAATTTTCTAATCTTGTAGATGTTAATGATTCGCCCAGCCATGACGAATCTAAACCTTCACAAGAAACTGATACAAATTTAATCTCAAATCCATGCTGCAATAATGATTTCATATGCTCTTCTGAATTCTTATGCCACAAAGGGCAGAATGATTTAATTCCAATTTCATTACACATTCTTTCAATTCTAGTTTTTTGGTAATCTGATCTTAGAGCACCAGTCACTAAAGCATCAATTTCCATTTTCCCATTAATAATTTGAATATTTTTCGGTTTGGGAATTTTTCTTGGCCATATTTCTTCAAATGTTTTCATATTATTCCTTTTACCTTCTAAGGCTTCTCTCAGATCATTTATTTCTAATTCTTCTGCCCCTTTAGACTTTACAGGTAGCCATGGTATATTCATTGAAATGGCTTGAAATGCAGAAATATATGTCCCTTGTATTTGAAACATCATTGAATCATCTTCTTCTATTCCTACAGTTATTAATGCCGCAACTTCCCAACCCTGCATTTGTGCCCACCATGCAGAATATGCTGAATCCTTACCTCCGGAAGTAAGAACTCCTACTTTCATATTAATCCGAGTATGGCATTAGACATGAATGCCTCGCTTTATGAGGGTCTTTACAACTAAGATTGATAAGAGAGGGTTGTGGCAATCAACTGATAGTCATGCAGCCCAGTGGACGCGGATACGATCATGGTGTTTCGACATTTTCACCAGATGGTCGTCTTTACCAAGTAGAATATGCCAGAGAATCAGTAAAAAGAGGAACAACTACAGTTGGTCTGAAATATAAGGATGGAGTAATATTAATTGTCGATAAAAGAATAGCAAACAAATTAGTAATTACTGATTCAATAGAAAAAATGTATCAAATTGATGACCACATTGGAATGACCACTTCTGGCCTCGTTGCAGATGCTAGACAATTAGTGGATAAAGCACGTATTCAATGCCAGATCAATAGGATGACCTATGGTAGCCCAATTTCTATGATAACGTTAGTAAAGAAAATGTGCGATTATAAACAATCATTTACTCAATATGGAGGAGCAAGGCCTTTTGGCACAGCTCTTCTAATAGCAGGCGTAGACGAAGAAGGCTCACATCTCTTTGAAACAGACCCTTCCGGAGCATATCAATCATATCATGCGGGGGCCATAGGAAGGGGAAGATCTACTGTGATAGATAGTTTCGAAAAATCTTGGAAATCTGGAATGACTTTGAATGCTGCTATCAAATTAGGATTAGAAGCTTTACAAGAATCTTTAGAGGATAGTCTCAATCATGATACTGTAGAAATTTCTATTGTGGATGCTAGTGGTTATAAAAAATTAAATCATGAAGAAACCCTCAAGCATCTCTCTAAGGTCTCTTGATTTATTTTACTAAGATTACTTAAAGGCAATCACTCTTGTGAAAGTGATAATGGTTAGTTTAGACGATGCTGTTTTAGCTCGCTGGGAGAAAGGTGGCTCTAGGTACGAAATTCTTGTCGACCCTGATTTAGTACAAAAATGGAAAAATAATCCTGATTCTGTAGATTTATCCGATTTGCTTGCTACTGAAGAAATTTGGTCCGATGTTCGTGCAGGAGATAGGCCAAGTTCAGATGCTTTGATTAACACCTTTGGAAGTACTATTCTTTCCGATTGTGTAGAAAAAATATTAAAAAATGGTTCAATACAATTAACAACTGACCAGAGAAAAAAAATAATAAATGAAAAGAAAAAGAAAATAATCAATGAAATATCCTCTACTGCAACAGATCCTAAGACTAGATTACCTCATCCTGCAACTAGAATAGAGAATGCTTTGAACGAAGCAAGATTTTCTGTTGATCCATTCCTATCGATAGAAAAACAAGTCCAGAAAGCTGTAAAAGTACTAAAGCCACTAATACCTTTACAATTTATTACTGTTAAATTAGCATTTAGAATCCCTGGAAAAGATTATGGAGGAGTAAACCAATTATTAAGAGGTATTATTACTAAAGAAGAATGGATTAGTGATGGTTCATGGGTTTGTGTAATTGAGGTGGCAGGGGGAATGAAAAATGAAATTATTAGTAGAGTCTCTCAAAGATCATCTGAAGCCGATGTGAAGGAACTGGATTAATAATTTTGAACTTTTTACTTTCATCAAGGTTATGAAGGTTAGGCTAGTCGCGCAGGCTTGATAACATGAGTGGTAACAGTAGTGCGGACGGTCCGCAAGACTCCCAAATCGTGGTACCAGGAGACAATCTTGGACAATCTGGGAGATTTGAAGCAGGTCATGGAGTATTAGTAAAAAATAATACTCTTCTGGCAACAAAGAATGGAAAATTAACAATAGATAATAATGTTCTAAATATAGAACCATTACATACAACTTATACGCCGAGACCTAGTGATTTAGTAATAGGATTTGTAGAAGGTTGTACAAATAACATTTGGTTCATTGATATAGGTGCACCATTTAATGCAATACTCCCCATGAGTCTCGGGCCATCCAAAGCATCTTTTGGATCAACACGCCAAGTTCTAGATATTGGAGAAGCAATTCTATGCAGAGTGCAAGAAGTTGAAGAAACACATTCCAGTGTTGTAACTATGAAGGGTATGGGGCTTAGAAAAATTAATACCGGCAGTATTGATAAAATTGATCCTCATTTTATAGGTCATTTGTCTAAGAATAATAATAATTTACTTAGAGAAATTAAAGAAGAATCAGATTGTAGGATAATAACAACAGATAATGGCCGCATATGGATCGATGGTGAAGTTTCAGGAATCATCAAAGCAAGAAATAAACTTACCAGTCTTTCAGAGAATTATCATGTATTAAGTGATGGAGGTAATGTATAATGGGAGGATATGGAGATATTCAAATGATTGATGAAAATGGTTTAAGAATGGATGGGAGAACTGCTACCCAAGTACGTCCTATTACAATTGAAACTGGCGTTATTCCAGTAGCTGACGGTTCTTGTCGTATGACTTGGGGGACTAATGATGTTGTTGTAGCAATTTATGGTCCAATGGAAGCGCATCCAAGGAAAATACAGAGACAAGATAGGGCCGTTTTAGACGTTAGATACAATATGGCTCCATTCTCAACCTCTGATAGAATCCGACCAGGCTTCAATCGCCGTAGTAGGGAAATTAGCAAAGTAACTGCTGATGCATTAGAAAGTGTAGTTTTGTTAGAATTGTACCCTAGATCTAAAATCCGTGTTGAGATTGAAGTTTTATGTGCTGAGGCAGGAACTAGATGTGTCGGATTAACTGCCGCTTCTGTCGCATTAGCAGATGCAGGAATTCCAATGACCGATTTGGTTGTTTCCGTTGCTTCAGGAAAGGTTAACGATGTAGTTGTATGTGATTTAAATAAAGAAGAGGATAATTATGGAGAAGCAGATCTTCCTATGGGCGTTTTACCTAATTCTGGCGAATTAGTATTCCTTCAAATGGATGGTGACCTTTCTCCTGAAGAATTTCAGACTGCTTGGGATTATAATGTTCAAGCCGCCTCCGAGATTCACAAGATAATGGTTGAAGCTTTAAGAAAGGGAGGTGTAAATTGATGTCAATTCCTATGGTATCAAAACTTTTACGTGCTCATCTTAGTGAATTGGCAACAAACGATCAGAGGATTGACGGCAGAGGAAGATGGGATGGTAGAGATATCTCTCTTGAAATAGATGTTTTAGATCGTGCTGAAGGTTCGGCAAAAGTAACAATGGGCGATACAATTGTTTATGCCGGTGTAAAATTTCAATTAATGACTCCTTATCCAGATAGGCCAAATGAAGGAGGTTTGATGTGTGGTGCTGAAGTTAGGCCAGTTGCTGGCAGGAATTGGGAAGCGGGCCCGCCAAGTGCTGAATCAATAGAATTAGGAAGAGTTGTTGATCGAGGAATAAGGGAATCCGGTTGTATAGATGTCAATAGTTTATGTATTATCCCTGGTGAAAAGGCGTGGCAAGTAATTCTAGATTTGTTTGCAATTTCTGATGATGGTAACTTATTCGATGCATTTGGATTGGCCGCTATAGCAGCACTAAAAACTGCAATTGTACCTTGTGAAAAATTCGAAGTAGGAGAAGATTATCCGCTTAATGTTTCTAAAACACCAATAATGTGTTCATATCATAAAGTTGGAAATAGATTTGTTTATGATGCAAATGCACAAGAAGAATTAGGCGGCGATGAACGAATCCATATCACTCTAGGAGATGATAATCATGTCCATTCACTTCAGAAGGGTCTAAAGGGGATATTCTCGGCGGACGAATTTGCTGAAATAATGGAGAGGGCCAAAATAAAATCTTCGGAACTCAGAAAATTAGTTGATTCAGTATTAGGTGATTAAAATGGCAAAGAGAACACAGAAAGCTGGTGCTACTGCACGCTATGGAGCAAGATATGGTGTTAGTGTACGCCGTCGCGTAGGTGCCGTAATAGCCAAGAGATCAAAGAAATACACGTGCCCAGTATGCCAGTATCCTAAAGTAACAAGAAAGGTCTCAGGAATTTGGGAATGTAAAAAATGTTCTCATAAGTTTACTGGGGGCGTTTGGGAACCATACACGAGAGCAACAGATGCTAATTCTAGAATAATTAGAAGATCTGTGGAAGGGGCGACCGCAACTGATATGACAATAATCGCACAACAAGCAGCATTAGACTATGAAAAAGAACTTTCTGAGAGAGCTTTAGATGAAGATTCAGAAGAATGAGACTTTATCTTTAAGTCTGAGAATAAAATCTTCCTTTGCCGATTCTTTATCGGCAAGTTTGACTACTGAAGCTCTTTTTGAAAATAAAGATGGAATCATAATTATTAATGAGTCTGCTAATAGTTTTGTAGACTTACGTGCTAGGTGGAATACAATAATGAGAGGACTTATAGCATCTGAACGAGTACTTGAGACTGTAGAAAAAGAGGGTTGATTTATGTCTGAAGAAAAAAATACTGCGGAATTACAGAAAATTGTACAAGAATTACAAATTATTAGAGGCCAAATACAAACTTTTTCTTCACAAAGTTCAGAATATTCACTTACTATAGATTCTTTAGAATCACAAAGCCCCGAAAAAACTGTGTATAAATCAGTTGGAAACTTATTGCTTGAAGTAAGCAACAGAAAGGAATTGTTGGATGAATTATCCGAATCCAAATTAAATATAGAAAATCATCTAAAATTACTTATCGAAAGAGAGGAGTCTTTAAGAGAAAAATATGAAGAATTAGTAGTTATTTTTGAATCACAGTGATAACATGTCTGAATCTACAGATATTACTCCATTAATGGAAGATTATATTGTTTTTCAGCGATTGTTGAAAGAAGGAGATACAAGCAATGCTTTACAATTATCAGAAGAATTATTGACTCGCTCTAGAAGTATATCTGAGAGAAATCATTACTATGAAGCAAGAATAAGGATGGAAAGAGCATTAATTGGAGCTGTTGAAGAAGATGAAATAGGTAATGAATTAAGATGGTGTGTTGATAGATTAAACGCTACTTCTCCTCATTCTTCTTTACATGGAATTGCCTTGTTAAATCTTGCTTCTTGGCATTTAAATAAAAATGAATTTATGATGTCATTAGCTACTCATTCAGAAATTTCTCCAGAAACAAATTTCCCCAATGAGATTGTCGCTTTATCGCGTTTAGAAACCTCGAGAATACTTACAAGAATGGAAGATTATGAACCTGCAATGAGGCATGCATGGATAGCCCGTACTATATTTTCCAAAACCTCTATGATTCCTGAATTTTTAGTTAGTAGTTTAGAATGGCTCGATATGGCTTTGGATAATGTAGATGACGATGCTCCAAATATGGATTTTCATGTAAAAAATGCTAAACCAAGAGAAAAACCTGGTGTTTCTACAATTGCCTCGAATCCAACTGATATTAAATTGGTAGTCGAAGATCTCATTCAGATAACATTTCAAGATTTATCAGGATCAGAAAGAAATGATATTGGCTTGATTCTCGATGCATCGGAAATCCTCGGAATAAATAAATGGAGGGAAATACTCATTGATAGATTGCCTGAGATTCAAGATAGAAAGCTTTTAGCAGCACTCCAATCATAATTTTTTATACGATTTATTTCTTCAATACTCCACCCTAATCTTTCTGGAAATTCTATGCACCACCCTACTTCTTCTATGGCTAAATCATCCGATAGCCAAGATAAGTGTCTTGGTTCAACATCAACTTCAACCCACACCACATAACCATCTTCTATTAATGAATCATTATACGATTTAGCAACTCCTAGAAGTCCTGTTTCTTCAAACAATTCCCTCAATGCGGCCTCATCTATTTTTTCTCCCTCTTCTATTTCTCCTCCAGGCAATTCCCATCCTCTTTTTTTATTTAAAACCATTAACCAACAATCATTTTTTTCAAGTTTAGTAGTTGTCCAAACTACTACAAATTTTTTATTCACTCTTCATCAACTCCAGAATTTCTTCTACTAACAATAATGCTTCTCCATCTCCTTCAGCAGCCAATCTCCTAGCCATAAAAAATGCCTCTGATACTCTATCTTGTTCTATCATCTCTTCAATTTTATTTTTTAATCCGATTTTCTTCTCTGTTAATACTACTTCTTTAACCTCAATTTTTGAATTTGAAATTTCTTCCATTTTTCTCAGAAAATCTACTCTTTGAGATATTTTAGGGACTTTCCAAGGGCTACTTTTTAGACCATCTAATTTATCTTCCATTCGTTTTTTGAATAAATCTCTGGATTTAGATTTAGGAAAATGAGTTTGGGCTTGATCGTAGCAAAACCAGGCTTGATCAAACTCTTCTCTTCTCTCATGTAATTTTCCTAATTCTATCCATAATTCAAAGTTTGAAGAATTTTGTGATAATAGGTGCTTACTTAATTCTAGGAATAAATCTTCATAACCAGCCTTTTTCAATCTCTCAATTCGTCGGGAAAATAGAATATTAGCTCTAGGATCTCTAATATCTAAAATTTTCAATCTTTTTCCAAATTTCTCAATTTCTTTATTATCATTTTTAATTTTCAACCACCATTTATCAGGATCTAAAGGATCTATTCTAAATGCAGCTTCTAGTAATTTAATACCCGACTGAATTATATTTATCTGACGCAACTGTTCTAGTAGATCTTTATCTCTTCCTAAAATATTGAATAAATCTTCGAGAATTAATTTAATTCCTAAATCATCTTTATTCATGATCTTTATTTTTACTAATAGATGCCAGTTCTCGGGATTAGTAAAATCATACAGTATAGCCTGTTTAGCATTTTGCTCCGCCCACATCATGTTTTTCTGATCCACTCCTAATTTCAGAAATTTTTCAGCTTGACTCCTATGTCTATTGCCTAGACTCCGTCTCGGATGCTGTAAAATATTTTTTATATCTATATTTTTTTCATTCATAACGAAATCACAAAACCGATTCATATTCTGTTTTATCTATGCCCGGTGGAAGTGTTGCATCCATCCCAATTTTACTGGTTAAACCTTCTTCAGACCTACTTGGATCAAGGCTTGATCCTTTTTGATTAGAGAGAATTATTGTATCTTTATCAGGTTGCCATCGAGTCATTAAAGCCCATTCAACTCTTGTAGGATCTGAAGTATCTATGTCTTTATCTACTACAATAACTTGTTTCATAGATTTATGCCCATTTAATGCTGCATGTATGGCCTTCACCCCATCTCCTTCTTTTTGAGGCTCTATTTGTACAACCGAGGATAACCAACCACATCCACCATCAGTTAAGTAAACATCAGTACATGGAACAACCGCTGAAACTGCTGCCTTTATTGTCGGAGCTCTTGGCATACCCATTAAAGTTCTATGTTCTACTTCTGCTTGAATCAAGGCGTGAAATATTGGATTATTTCTATGATGTAATGCATCATATTCTATTACTGGTTCTTGTCTAACGCCGTCTACTGTTCCCGTAATATCTACATATGGCCCTTCATCGTCATATTCAAGCGTTATTCTTGCTTCCATTGCATATTCAGCATCTGCCGGAACTGCTATTCCATTATCTAATTTAACAAGCTTTAATGGTCTCCCATGTAATTTCTGATGTAATGATGCTGCTACTTTCAATTCATCTAGGGGTTCATTGAATGACATTGCTGCAGCTAAAAGAACAACTGTATCAGGAGCATTAACAACTGCTATTGACACTTCCTCGCCATTTTCTTGTGCCTTGTCCATCATAGTTCGCAGATGCCTTGGTACAAATCTTGATACAGTATGATTTTTATCTCTTAAATATTGCCTATGGAATGACATATTTCTAATTCCCTCATATTCCGCTATAATTACAGAGGCAGATTGGTATCTCCCTTTATCCTCTTTATAGTGCCAAGGAATGGGGATAATTTCTAGATTTACCTCTTTTTGAGTATTATCCATTACGGATGCTTCCTCTTTTCCAATTATTATTGGCTCAGAGGGATTCTTCATTGCCCATGCCATTGTGTCAATCAACTCTCCTGGAGTAATGTCAAAGGTATTGCATATTCTCTCTCTTGTTAGTACGTTTACAGCAGCTTTATGGCCCTCTGATTCTACAATATTAGTGAATAAAAGAGGAGGGTTTCCGTTGTCAACAGAATATTCTAACATCTCATTAATTACACTAGTTCTTTCTTCAACATTTTCAACATCATGAAGCAAGTCCCGGAATGACATATTGTTAACCAACTGCTCAATCTGTTTGAATGTTAGCAATAACAATGACATTTTATGTCAATATCAATTGACTTAAGCCTCTCATTTCTTATACCAAAGGTGGGTCGCCGAGACATCATTATAGAGGGTTATAGTTGGGTCGTGGGTTATTTTCTGGTTCGAAAATGAAGAGTGACCGTAAGAAATATAGATGGAAGGAACGCCAATTTAGAAATCGCCAATTCAAGAGGCGTTCTGGAGGAGTTTTGAAACACGATCCTTTGAAAGGCAGTACACAAGCTAAGGGAATCGTGATTGAGAAGGTAGGCTTCGAAGCAAAACAACCTAACTCTGCTATAAGAAAGGCAGTAAAAATAAGTTTGATAAGAACTGGTAATAAATTGACAGCCTTTGCTCCAGGAGACGGTGCGATTTCGTTCATCGATGAGCATGATGAAGTATTGGTAGAAGGCATTGGAGGAAGTAAGGGTAGATCTTACGGTGATTTGCCTGGTGTAAGATTCAAAGTTATCAAAGTAAATGGAGTTTCTCTTGATGAAATGGTAAGGGGACGTAAAGAGAAACCCGTAAGGTAGGTGTCATGATGTCTGAAGCAGAACAAGAAGAAAAGACAATTCCTGATCCTATTGCAGGAATCGGTACAATGGTTTTTGGAAAATGGGATGCCACGGACGTTGTTTGTGAAGATCCCGGCTTAGCTCCCTATATCAATTTACAAACAATAGGTACTCCACATTCTGGCGGTAGACATGCAAATGAATATTTTGGAAAGGCCAATCTTTCTATAATTGAGAGATTTATTAATAATTTAATGCGATCTGGTAAATTTTCAGGAAAGAAGCAACACTGTGCTAAAGCCTTTGAAAATGCTTTAGATACTATTAGTGAAAAGACAGGAGCAAACCCTTTACAGAATTTCATTGATGCGATCAAAGAAGCGGCACCATGTGAAGAGATAACAAGGATAAAAATGGGTGCTGTTAGCCAGCCTAAAGCTGTAGATTCTTCTCCGATGAGACGTATTGATATCGCTCTCCGAAATCTCTCTGTTGGTTGTGCTTCGGCAACTGCCAAAAGTAAAAAATCACTAACTGAAGGTATAGTTTCTGAAATTACAAAAGCCGCACAGGGTGATGTTAGTTCGTACTCTGTAGCCAAGAGGGATGAAGTAGAACGCATAGCATCTTCCGCTAGATGATTTGGTTAACACACTTAAGTACTCTTCTTTGCTTCATTTATTGTTCTTTACAATCGTATTTATCAACCTTAGGCAGGTCGCCGAATCAATTGAGGTCATAATATGGGTCGTAAAGAAGATAATATTGAACGTGCAGTAGAAGTAATGCACACAAGGGAGAATATTCGAAATTTAGCAATTGCTGCCCACATAGATCATGGAAAGACCACTTTATCTGACAATCTAATTGCTGGGGCCGGTATGATGTCAGAAGATTTGGCTGGGAAATCTAGAGTTCTGGATTTTGATGACCAAGAAAGCGCTCGTGGAATTACTATTAATGCTGCCAGTGCATCTATGGTACACGATGTAGATGGTTCTGATTATTTAATTAACTTGATTGATACTCCTGGGCATGTAGACTTCGGTGGAGATGTTACTCGTGCAATGAGAGCAGTAGATGGCTGTATAATTTTAGCCTGTGCTGTTGAAGGTACGATGCCTCAGACAGAAACAGTCGTTAGACAAGCCCTCAAAGAAAAAGTAAGGCCTGTATTATTCATAAACAAAGTAGATCGATTAATCAATGAACTACAGATTGATGGCGAAGAAATGATGGCAAGATTTCAGAAAATAATTATCAAAGTTAACAAATTAATCTCAACATTTGCACCGACAGAGGATTTAGCCAAATCATGGCAAGTAGATGTTTCTAAGGGAACTGTTGCCTTTGGCTCGGCTTACTATAATTGGGGAATGTCTATTCCTTACATGGTAAAGAGTGGCATTAACATGACTCAAGTAATGGATTATTGCAAAAATGATAAGCAAAAAGAACTAGCAAAATTGGCTCCAGTCCACAGGGTTCTTTTAGATATGGCAGTAGAAAAACTTCCATCTCCACTAGTAGCACAAGAATATAGAATACCTAATATTTGGCAGGGAGATTTAGATTCAGAATTTGCTAAATCAATGATTAAGTGTGATTCTTCAGGGCCATTGTCATTAATGATAGTAAAGATTTGGATGGATCCTCATGCTGGAGAAGTGGCCGTAGGGAGAGTATATTCAGGATCTATCAAGCATGGAGAATCTGTTTGGGCACTCGGTGCAGCTAAGGCAGAAAGAGTACAACAAGTTAG
>Ga0066861_10000591_pt1 | contig 11612 bp, 6 predicted proteins | sample ETN02SmetaG_3_FD_66434 | JGI IMG/M metagenome (GOLD analysis project Ga0066861, IMG submission 66434) | Marine microbial and viral communities from oxygen minimum zone, Eastern Pacific Ocean - ETNP2014F10-02SV257 | ecosystem: Environmental > Aquatic > Marine > Oceanic ... | reverse complement strand
TTTTTGGGGCGCACGTCTCGGGGCGCGACGTCACTCCTTCCCACGACGATGTTCGCCGTCTCCGCTCGCACAGGTGCGTCCGATCGCCTCGTCTCGCGTCGAGACGCGCGACGCGAATTTTCCGTCTCTCTCTCGCGCGCGTTCCCTCTCGCGCGAGTCCATCGCGTCGTCGTCGACGACGGATTCCCGGTTGGCGCGCGAGAGGGCTCGCGAGGCCGCCGCGCGAATTCGGTGCATCGTCTCTCGCGCGCGCGCTCGCGCGGCGATGACGCGCGTCTCGCGCGCGATGATGAAATATTCTCATTCTCGCGCGTCGGCGCGCGCGCGGCATCGGGGACCGCGCGCGAGACGCGCGCGCGAGAGGGATGCGCGAGCGCCACGACGCGACGCGCGCGGGCGTCCTCTGACCCTAACCCTTATCTGACCCGAACCCCGCGTTGTGTTCTCGCCGCGCAGTGATCAAGGCGAACGCCTCAAGCTCGTTCGCGCCGCGCCGCGCGCAAACGCACCAACGCGGTGCGCTTCAAGTCGTCGCCGCGGATAAGCGCACGCGACCGGCGGTCGCGGACGTCGCCGAGTTTCAAAAGTCGGCGACCGACACGGGGAGCTCGTCGGTGCAAATCGCGCTCCTCACCAAGCGCATCGAGGGTCTCACCGCGCACTTGGTCAAGAACAAGAAGGATTACGCCACGCAGCGTGGGTTGAAGAAGCTTTTGGGTCAGCGCAGTCGCCTTCAAAACTACCTCAAGAAGAAGGATTTCGCTGAATATATCAAGGTCATGGATGGTCTCGACTTGCGCGTGCGATGAGCGTTTCGGGGCCTCCGCGTAGGTATAACATAGAACTTCTTTTATTCTGTAGGTAATCATTCATTACGCTCACATCAACGGCATCATCGTCCGCGTCTCTCTCGCATCGCTCTCCGCCCTCTCACCATCGCTCTCTCCCGCGCGTCCGTGTCCGCCTCGTCGTCGAACGCGCGCGGCGCGCGGGACGCGCGAAGGGGGGGGAACACACGACCGTTCACGACTCAAGGATTACCATTTTTGAAAAAAACGCTCGAAACGCCTCGGAAAAGTCGCGTCAAGGCGCGCGCGCGTCGTCCTCGTCCTCGTCGTCCTCGTCGTCGTCACTCGTCGCGCGTCGCGCGTCGCCCGCGTTCGCGAACGCCGACCGTCGTCGCGCCGCGCGACGTCGTCATCGGTCGCTCGTCTCGTCTCGGACGCGCCTCGCGCGCGATGACGACGTCCCCGGAGCGCGTGTCCCTCGCGATCGTCGGGTCCGGACGCGCGGCGCTGAGCGCGCTCTCGCGCGTGTCGAGCGAAGAGCGGAAGTCGTGCGTCGTCATCGATCCCTCGGCGTCGTGGTTGCACGCGTTCGCGAGGACGCATCTGCGACTCGGGACGACGCACCTGCGGTGCGCGACGACGCACGTGCCCTTCGAGAGCGCGTGCGGGTTAGAGAGGTACGTCGAGACGACGGGGAAGAGGCGAGAGGTGTATCGAACGAACGATGGAATGAGTGGGGTGCCGAGCGTGCGCGTGTACGCGGAGTATTGCGCGTTGACGGTGGCGGAAAGGTTCGCGGGCGCGCGCTTGGAGCGAGGCGCGGTGACCGAGGCGAGATGGTGCGCGGGGGATTCGCCCGAGGTGATGGAAGCGAGACGCGAGGGTGAGCGATCAAAAGATGCTTTCGTGAGGGATACGATGGAGAGCATGCGTTTCGGGGCGATGGTGTTGACGTTGGATACTGGGAAGACGTTCATCGCGGCGAGGTGCGTGTGGACGCCGAAATTTTCCACGCCGGTGACGCCGTCGTGGGTCGTGGAGGCCAAGGCATCATACGCGAAAGTGCACGGGTCGTACGACGGTCAGAGTAACGCGTGCGGTATATTCACGGCGCGAGATGTCGACGTGGGGTGCGAAGAGAGAGTACGCGATAAGATCATTCTCGTCGTCGGCGGAGGGTGGACCGCGGCGACGCTCGCCGTCGCCGCGCAGAGACGAGGCGCGAGAGCGGTGACGCTGTTGAGTCGACGAAAGATTAGCGTGAGTGAGTACGAGTGCGACAAAAAGTATTTTGGAAACAAGGGTCTGTACGAATTTCGCGCGTGTGAGGATCCACAGATACGAGCAAGAAGGTTAGAGTCTTACAAGTCGCCGGCGAGCGTCAACGAGCACACCTATCGTCAACTCAGGGACGCCGAGGCAAAGTCTGGAACCGACGATGTCTCTCCCCTGTACGTGAGCGAACAACGCGTGATACGGGGCGTGACGTGGAGCGAGCAGGACAAACGCTGGCGCGTGCGGACCGCACCGACCGACGAGGCCAAGGTTGAATTCGAGTCGACAATGTATAGAAGATATCGCGACGAGGGCATCGAGCCGGATGTGGCGATGCAAGCGCACTTTGAACGCGAGGTCACAGTCGTGTACGATGAGATATGGCTTGCGTGCGGTGAAACGGTGAACATCGCGCACGACCCGGCCCTTCAGAGGCTCATTCAGACGACTCCAACAGAAATCGCGCGCGGGTTGCCCGCGCTCGTGGAGGAAAAGTTTGAGTGTGCGCACGAGAAAGGCCTCACGGCCGCCGCGGGCGGGAAAGGCGGGTGCCGTTGGCCGGGCACTTCCATGTATGTGATAGGCGCGTACGCAGCGCTCACGATCGGTCCGTGCGCAGATTTATCCGTGGGACATCGATTGGCGGCGAAACAAATCGTCGAAACGATGAAGAGGCATCAGTCGATGATTTTACAGGGTAAAAATCCATACGACACCGCGGCGAGACCGGCTCAGGCGCAGAGGACGCCGGACAGGGGCGAAACGTTCGATAGATTCGCGATGCTTCCTCCTGATCTCGCCGATAAAGGTCTCATCGATATCGATAGGGTACTCGGCGATAAGAACTTTGAACGCGTCGAGCTCGATCACTTTGAGATGTATGAAGAAGATTTGATCGCAGACATACGGCTGAAACTTCCAGAGTCCATTATGGCGCGCGATATTTACGTGTGCTTTCAAGAGCGTGCGCTGGAGATGTGGGCCATCGGAGAAAAACGCGCGTATCGCTTCTTCATCCCAAAACTTTACAAAAACGTCATTGTGGACCGATGCTCGTACAAGGTGCAACCAAACAGGAATCGGGTGATACTGAAGATTCAGAAATACACAAATCATTATTGGAGGTTTCTGAGGGGGTGAAAAATAGCGACTGCGACTTAAACTACAACACTCAATGAGTTACTACCACGTAATTCAAATTCACTGATAGTAATACAGCATCAAGATGAAAATTCTGTACAACGCGCGTTTCATTCATAGCTCCTCTGCGTTTTCGCCGTCATCCTTCTCGCTGAAAACATCGTTCGCTTCCTCCGCGAGCGATTCGAGATATTCCTCGAGTGCTCGTTCGCGGGCGCGATTGATGGCGCGCACCTCGTCCGGCTTCTTCCACACGCACTTCTTGAGCGTGTGGCAGATTTCGTAGTGACGATCCCTGCGCAGACTGCTGTGAAGTAAATTTTGCACGTATGGTCTGCTCTTGACGATGTCGTAACACACTTGTTCGAGCTTGAGTTTCTGTCTCGGAATGCGATACGGGTGCGTCCGGAGCGATCGCACGATGAATTCATGCGTATCAACCTTTTGAAGGTACTCGTCGTCGCCCTCTTCGGCGTCCATGGTACTCTCCTCGGCCAGTTTCAAAGGATCGAACCGCTCCTCGTTGGGATCCAACAGAGAAAACAAATCGTACCCCAATAACCCGAGATCGATGGCCCACCTGTACTCGTTCAGCGCCGCTCTCGCGCGCTTGCCCATCTCTGTTCCCTCGTACTGACCGTGCAATCGCAATTGGCTCACCGCGCGCAATCGCAACCACGCCGCCGCCGCGACGTGTCCCGTGAGGTTATTCAACCCGTATTTCTCACCGAGCGCGTTCCCATCGCAGAACTCTTCCGGTTCCGTCGCCTCGTGCATCAAATCGTACATCGCCCCGCCCTCGACGTCGTCTGGGTGATGAAACTTGGTCTCCACGAGCTCGTCGTAAATCGTCTTCGTCTCGTTCAACACCGCCATGCACGCCCCGCACGTCAATCCGTGCATGTACATGGTGGATAAATCATCCGCGAAGATCTGTGTGCCGTCGAAATCTTGCGCGTACGTGGGACCCTTGAGCGGTTCCGGCTTTTTCTTGAGCGTGTCGGTGAAATCTTCACCGAATTTCACGGCGCCGATCGAGCGCGGCGCGAGCGCGAGAGCGATCGCGGCGACGGAGGCGAGGCGCGACATGTTGTTTTCGATCGCGCGCGCGCGTCGAACGATTCACGCGCTCGCGCGTCCGCGTCGAGGACTGCCGATGGGCGTCCGGGTTTTCGATGGGTGTTCACCGCGTCGTCCCGCGGGCGCCGACGAGGCGGAGCGCGCGGCGGCGGACGGTCAGACGCGAGACAGGAGGCGTTTGAACGAGGCGTGCACGCGTAAATAATGGGCGATGTCGTGATGTTTCGAGCGCTGCTAGTGATACAAAGCGCGACGCGCCGACTAGAACGATGGTGCGCTCGAAAGAAGAATACGGTGAAAGGAATACGAGACGCGAAGAATACAGTGTCTGGGAACGACGCGACCGAAACGGATCAACGACGCGACTTGGATCTGGTGGTCTTTTTCGCGGTGGTTTTGGTGGTAGTCTTCGTCGATTTGCCCTTGGCGGTGGTCTTGGCGGTCGACTTCGCCTTGGCCGCCGGTTTCTTCGCCTTGGCCGCCGGTTTCTTCGCGGGCTTCGCCGGCGCGGCTGAGTCGCGCGCCCGCTTCGCGCCCGACCTCGCAGACTTCGGGCCACCGACGCGTTCGAGACACCACGCGATGACTTCGTCGCAGATGTGATCGCTCGTCGGTCGCTCGTGGCACAAATCGTGAAAGACATCGTCGACCCACTCGAGACGTTTGTCCGACGTGTTGGCGCGTTCGACGAGCATCTCGCTCGATTTCGGATCCGTCATCTCATCCTCTCGACCGTGGAAAGAAATGACGGGCATCGTAATCTTCTCTAATTCACCCGGTTTCTTCAGTCTCAGCGTGCTCAGGTACGCCTCGGCGGCGACTCGAACGCGCGTGTATCGCACCCCGCTCGCCCACGTGTACGGGTCCTCCTCCACCTCTTTTTGCGTCATCGGAAACTTGGTATTCTTCATAGTCTTCGCCAACGGCACTCTCGGAATGAACATCGACAAAAGCGTCGTGAACGGAAGCAACACGCGATTCAAGGGTCGTTTCGACAGTCTATCCAAACTCAACATCGGCGCCAACGTCACCAATCCGTTCGCCGACGTCGGATACTCCATCGCCGTCTTCGTCGCCACGTACCCTCCCAGACTCGTACCGACGATAAATACCGGTACATCCGGTCGCTCTTCTCGAACGTGCCCACAAAACGTTGCGAAATCATCCACCAAGTGATCCAATCGATGAAAATAACACCGCTCGCCCGCCACCGCGCTCTCGCTTCGTCCGTGTCCCTGATGATCGAGACAAAACAGGCTCACGTCCGACTTATTCATGCGCTCGGGCCACGAGGTCTCGTAATGCAGCCTCGGCGTTCCCGGCGGGACGCTCGCGAGCATCTCGAACGAACCGTGCACGCCCAAACCGTGCGCGAAGACGACGATGCACTTCGGTCGGGGAACTTCCCACGAGTACCAGCGGAGTTTCAGTCCGGCGTCGTTCGTGAAGTCACCCGTGCGAGAGACGCGCGCGCACGCGGCGCGGAGTTCGGGTTCCCATTTCTTCTTCGGGTAGACGTTCATGGGCGCCGTGACGCGTCGCGCGCGGACGCGGAGTGACGCGCGAAGCGAGATTAAGATTACTCTGGGTCGGGACGGAAAAGGGAACGCGCTCAGAAACGTGCTACAAAGACTACGGTTGAAGATGTCGCGAGCGACCGGTGGTGCGAGAGCGATGGTACGAGATGATCGCTTCACGCGGTGTCGTCGCCATTGAGGACGTCGGCGACGATGGACCAGCGAGACGCGTGCGCGCTCGGACCGGGGACTCGGCGAGAGAGACTCGCCGAATCGTGCTCGGCGAGCGCGCGAGCGAGATTGGCGACCCACGGCGCGCCGCTCGTGCTCACGGGGACGAACGGCTCGATGTTGGACGCGTTTTCGTCGCTATTGTCGTCGTTCGCCGCGGCGGCGACGACGGCGGAGATGACGTCGGGATCGACCGGTTGCGGCGCAAAGTCGTCCGGTCGGAATCGCGACACGACAGCCGCGAGTTCCTTCGCGGTGATTTTACCGCCGACGATGTCCGCACGGAGTTTGGAATCGACCAACGCGTCCTTGGGGATCATACACACGTCGGCGGTGGCTCTGAGTTTCGGAATGATGGTCTCTGGTGTGCCGGCAATGTTAAGCTCTTTCGCCGCGCTGACGAGCGCCGAAATGGCGCGCTTTAATTCCGCCCCGGCGGCGAACGTGAGCGCGCCACCGCCCGGTATCATGACGTTCACCCTTTCGTCGCCCGTGGGGTTGATAAGAATGTTCAAGACAGCCTCGTCGAGCCTCAAGATCAAATCTCTGAGAATGTCGAGCTGAAGCTCCGCCAACAGAGGTTTCGTGGAGTTGCCTTTTTCTTCGGCGTTTGCGACCGCATCGTAACCGAGTCGCGCCTTGGCGAATTGGAAGAGGGCGGCCCAAGCGCGGCCTATGCGCTCTCCGTCGCCGTTGAGATGTGTTTTCAAGTTGAGAAGACCGAGAGTGGCCTCGCTCGGGCAAAGCGCGGCACCGAACGTGGTTGACCAGAGCGAGTCAAACGCGCAGTTGCGCGCGAGCACTTCGAGTTCGAGCACGTCGCGGGTTTCGATGTCATCCATCGTCGCCAGCGACACGCGAAGCGCGATGAGTTGAGCGCAAAGGAACAATAGACGCGCCGGATTGGACATCGCTCCCTTGATGGCCACTCCGAACGCATCCATGATCCTGTTAAACTCGAGTTGACTGGCGTCCAGACCTTTGTTCCCGCGCACCGCCGCGATGCGCTCTTGCAAGCTAAGTGCGGTGGTGAACTCGATATTCTCGGCGACACCGTGGATGAGAACGTCTGAAATAGACATGCTCACGATTTCGTCCTCAACCAATCGGTTGACGCTAGGTTTCATGAGAGAGTCGGCGAAACGAGTGCGTCTCGTCGCCGGAGTGTAGAAGGCATCCGTCTCCGTGCCCATCGGGGTTCTAAAGCCAGTCGTGCCTTCAGACGGAGAGTCGGAAAACAACATCGTGTTCGCTTCCTCGGCGAGAACAGCTTCGGCATACGCGTCCACATCGCGCTCCGCTGCCTTGGCGTTCGCTTCCATCTGTTGCTCTCGCTCTTCCTGTAATCGAGCTTCGTGTTCCGCGATTCGAACGTTTTCCATGCGAATGCGCTCTTCCTCCGCTCGAGCCGCGTCTGCTGCTTCCTGTGCCACGCGGGACTTTTCTACCTCTTCGAGTCGCTTTCTCTCAGCCTCCGCTTCCAGAGCCCACAGACGCTCTTCTTCGGCCCGAAGTTGCGCGAGTCGACGCTCTTCTTCCGCTTGAGCCACTCGCATCGCCTCCTCTTCGGCCAAACGACGTTCCTCTTCGGCTTGTGCGACACGCATGGCTTCCTCTTCCGCGAGTCGGCGCTCCTCCTCTGCCTGGGCGGCTTGCATGGCTTCTTCCTCGACGCGACGGCGCTCCCCTTCCTCTTCTTGATGCGCTGCAAAGGAACTCTCCTCCGCGAGCCTTCTCGCTTCTTCTTCAGCCTTGATGCGCTCGGCTTCAATCAACGCGAATCGTTTCTCTTCCTCCTCGCGAATTCTTTCTTCTTCCATGCGCTGGGCTTGCAACTGCGCTTCCTGCGCGCGCGCGCTCTCTTCTTCCTCGGTACGCTTGCGGTCGGCCTCTATGCGAGCGGCCAAGGCATCTTCTTCCGCTTGAGCTCGAGCCTCCTCCGCGGCGACGCGTTCCTTTTCAAACGCGTCCGCCGCCGGCGGCTGCGTAAACTCGGAGGTCGCTTCTTCCGCTTCGACGTCAGATTCGAGATCAGAATCCAGCAGAAAACCGTCGGAATCCACTGTGCCTTGCGGCGCGCGCGGCGAAACAGGTTGTTCCTGGGGTGCGAACGCTCCGAACAGCTCGTTGCGCGCCGCGTCCAGTTCCGGATCTTCCTCCGGCGGCGTCGGCGGTTCCTCGACTGGTTGTTCCTGCGCTCTCGCCGCGCCAAACAGCTCGCTTCTCGCCTCGACAGCCTCGGCGGATTCGAATTCAACGGGTCGACTCGGTTCCTGCGGTTCAACGCGCTCTTCACTCGCGTCGGTGTCTTCCTCGACCGCTCCGCGCTTTTTGAACATGCTCGCCATGCTCGTCAACGCCGCCACCTCGTCTTGTCCCGCGCCCACGCTCGTCGACGGCTCCGTTTGAAACCTCGACGCCGCCCATTGATACCCTGGCACCGTTTGTTCAGATTCCGCCTGCATCGAATGCGACGCCGTCGACACGGCATCACTCTCGTACCCCGGATGCGTCGCCGTTCCGTTCAACCCCGACGAACGAACCGAAATCATCAATCTCGGCGTCCCGACCGCACGCCTCACGTCATCCGCGCAATCCACGTCCAAGAACTCCGTGACCCCATCGACACACTCCACGAATCGCGCCAGATCCACCGAGCACCCCCCCACCGTCTGCGTCTCCACGCTCGTCCCTCTCTCGGCGTTTTCCGGCAACGCCAGCACGAAAAACGTCAATCCCTTGGGTTTATACGCCCTCCCTTTCCCCGTCTTTTGCATCGTCGCCTCGATCGTGAACGACTCCTCGAACGCGTACCTCGCGTTCGCGCCGTCGTTCACGATCGAGGCCTCGCGCACCGCCGTCGTCCCGCGCCTCGACGCCCCTCGTTCCCATCCGATGCAGACGCGTCGAGGTCGCGCCCCGCGCGCCCACGGCTCGAGCGCGCGCACGGTGACGACGAACGCGACGACGCGGTCCTTCGCGTGCTTTCGACTCGCGAGTTTTTTCAGCATCGCGCGCGAGCGAAGAGGCGCGACGAGGAATGATTAGTACGATTTCATTCATCGGCGAGGAGAAAAATTTTTCACTCGCGGAGACGCCGTCACGCGGCGAAAGGGTCGACGTCGAGGGATACCGAACGTCGAGGGGGCGTCGGACCTGGAGACGGGGCGGGGCCGAAGGGATCGTCGAAGGAGGCGTCGACGTCGGGCGGCGTCGGGGGCGGCGCGCCGAAGGGATCGTCGAAGGACGCGTCGCCGTCGGCGGGCGGCGAGCGCGCGCGGGGAATCGGGGCGGGGGTGGTGACGGTGGTGGACGGAGGCGGTGGAGCGTCGATGGCGTCGAAGAATCCACCGTCGCTCGTGTCGAGCGCGGCGGCGACGGCTGGGATCTCGGACGGCGCGTCTCGGCGACGCGTCGTCGTCGCCGCCTCCGGCGTCTCCTCGCGCGCCGAGACGCCCCAGTTGCCCCATTCATCGAACGCGGTCTTCGCCGCGGCATCGGGTGACGATGTCGTCGTCGGCGCGGACGCCGAGGCGACGGGCGCGCTCGTCGGCGCGTTTATCAAAGGGTCTAGACCGAAATCCATGAGAGCGGCCTCCGGTTTCGGTTTCGGTCTCGCCGCCGTCTCCGCGCTCGCGCTCGCCGCGGCTCGACGCGCGCGCGACTCCTCCGCCGCGATCTGTGCCTCCTTCTCCTCAATCTTCGCCCGCAACGCACCGACGTCCCGCGATGACGTCGAATCGTTCCCTCCGGACGACCGCGTGAGCTCCTCGTGACGCTTTTCGAGCTCGGCGTACCGCGCGCTCAATTCTTCGTACTCGACGCCCCGCTCGTTGATTCGACCCGCGTGTTCGTCGAGTTCACTCGCGAGTTCCTCCACGCGTGCGCGCAGAACGTCGCATTTTTGACGATAATCGTTCACCTGCGCCTCGGCGGCGCGCGCGCGGGACGACGCCTCGGTGAGATTGGTCTCGCACTTGCGCACGAACATGCCGAGATTGGCCAAGACTTCCTTGGCAGCGGCGGCGCTCAGATTGTTTTGTCGCTCCTTTAATTCCTCCTCCCAGAGCTCTCGATCGGATTTCTCCGCGTTCGCGCGCATCTTCGTCGTCAAGTCACGATCTTGCTCGGGCATGGCGTTAACGTTCACCTCGGGACCGCGGTACGCGTACGTCTCGTCGGGAGGCGCCGCCGTCGCGGGCGCCGACGCGGCGAGCGCCCGTTGACGCACGTCTGACGGCGTCATCAATCCGCTCATGTCGATCGGTGCCGTCGGCGTCGGGGCGACGACGGGGGCTTGTGATATCTGCGGCACGGGCGCGGCTGCGGGCGCGGGCGATTGCGAGCCAGCCGTCATGCTAAAAGGCGGAAACTGACCAGGCGGTAACGCGCGAGGCGGCGCCGCGCCGTTTCGCGCCTGCTCCGTCAGGTAGACGGCGACGACGAATTCCGACCACGACAGACATCCATCCTTATCCGCGTCGCTCAGCTCCCACACGTCCTTCAACACGTGCTTCGGCGCGTTCAATCCGAGCAAGATGGGGACGGTTTGTGGTCCAGTCAAGCGCCCGTCCGGATTTCCATTTGTATTGGCGAGAAACATGTGTTGGTACCGCTGCCAATCGTTCGGTCCGATGACGGGCCACTCCACCTTCGGTTCCGGCGCCGTCATTGGCGGTGGCGCGAGAGCCGGCGCGGGCGCGGGCGTCGCGGTCGGTTGTACGTACAGCGACGCCGCTTGCGGCGGTTCTGAGAAATCAAAGCTCGCGTCGGCGCCGGCGCTCGCCGAGGACACGGGCGGCGCGGCGAACGCCGTCCGCTCGACGGGTTGGCTCGTCGGTGCCACCGCCGGCGCCACCGCCGGCGCCGCCGAGAAATCATCCCCCCCACTCGACATGGCGAAGAAATCATCCCGCGGCGGCGACGAAAACTGTCCCGAGGCGTTTTCTTGACTAAAGAATCCCTCGTCGAATCCGCCCGGTTCTTCTCTCCGTCTCTCCGGCTCGACGACGGGCGCGGGCGCGGGCGGCGCCGCCGGTTCCCTCACCGGCCTCGGCAACTCCAATCCCTGCATCTTCGGCTTTGGGAAATCTCTCGTTCGTCCCGCGATCGCTTTTTCGAACACGTCTCGCGTGATGGTGCCGTATTGCTGCAACGCGCCGATGAGCGCGCACGCCAACGTGAACCCGGGACGATCCAAGTATCCAGCCTTTTCGTGGTCCGCGGCGTCCCAGAGCTTGGCGAGATCGCTCTTGGGTAGGCCGGCGCGCATGAAGAAATGCACGGCCTCGGCGCCGGAGACGCGACCGTCGCCGTCGGCGTCGGCGTACGTGAACCACTCGTCGTATTCGTACATTTGACGGATTTTCAGATTACGCGCGCACGGTGGTCGTTACCGTCGCGTCGCGAGCGTTGTTTCGTCGGTGAGCGGTGTGTGGGTGACCGGGGAGGTTGTTTTGGCCGAACGCCGCGCGCGGGCGGACGCTCGGCGCGCGATCGACGTCTCGCGCGCGTCAATGCGGTGGTCGAAGGCATTCGCAACCTCTTCTCCGACGGAGACGCGCGGCGACCGCGGCGATCG
>Ga0066861_10000589_pt1 | contig 11613 bp, 8 predicted proteins | sample ETN02SmetaG_3_FD_66434 | JGI IMG/M metagenome (GOLD analysis project Ga0066861, IMG submission 66434) | Marine microbial and viral communities from oxygen minimum zone, Eastern Pacific Ocean - ETNP2014F10-02SV257 | ecosystem: Environmental > Aquatic > Marine > Oceanic ... | reverse complement strand
TAAACATGTATCTACGCGATGAATCATCATCGTCTACTGCCACTACTGTTCAGATATCCGTGCACAGCTCGATATCTTTGGATGAGACCATTCACGACGTAAAATGGATCCCATCGAGCGCTCGGTTTTGCGTCTTAGGAGCGCACGCTCGAGGCACGGGAAGTCTCCAAGTTTTTGAGCTAGAAAACACGCACGAGGAGTCATCATCATTATCATCATCATCATCATCACCAATATCCTCTCGTCTCAACATGAAAGCGAAAGGAAAATGCGAATACGTACACCCCATGAAATGCGGAACCTTTGCCGGGTCAGACACAATTGAACGCGAGTTTTTCGCTGGAGATTTTTGTGGTCAACTTTTGTGCTGGGATATGGAAAACTTGACCAGACCAACACGAGTGATAAAAAATGCGCACGAGTCAATCATCAATTCCATAGATGGATGCTACAATAAACTCTCGAAAGTGATTGTCACTGGAAGTAGAGATGGTTCTGTTAAAGTTTGGGACGTTAGATGTAAACATTCTGAACCCATTATGAACTTTCCATCGTCATCCGCCAAGGTCTCAGAGTGCTGGTCCATAAATGTAGGCAATGCAAAGAACGATAGCGAACCGATGATTTTAGCAGGATACAGCGACGGTATGGTCAAAATGTTTGACCTTAGAAGAGGGAGTGGTGGTGAACCAGCGCTTTATTGGGAAACGAATGTTAGTCGGGGCGTCTGCGGAGTTGAATTTGATCGGAAAGCGATAGAAATGAATAAGTTTGTGGTGACGTGTTTGGAATCGCATTCGAAAGTATTCGACGCTCGCACATTTAATCGTAAAAGAGGTGGCTTCTCCAGCTCTGTCGTCACCGAAGTCACCGAAAATGGTCCTACGATATGGGGCGTAAAACATTCTCCTTTTAATCGGGAATTGTCTATATTTTTAGGCGGCGATGGTACTTTATCGATGCATAAATATACGTATCCAAAACAAAGACGTTTACAGTTAAACGAGAAAGAGTGCATCGGTAACGTCGGTCAAACTCACTTACTTGTGGAATCAAAAGTATCCACGCAACCCATCAACGCGTTCGATTGGAACAAAGACAAAGAAGGTCTCGCACTTTGTTCGTCTTTCGATTCGAGAATTCGTTTACTCTTCATCACCGGTATGAATAAGCTCTAGATTTGTATACATGTATTTCTAAAAATTACAAAGGATAGTTCAGCCCGTCGTCTTCCAGGTCATCATTGTTGTACGCTTCTCTTTGAGGATTTATTTGATTGTGCAAGCGTTGTTCCAACTCTTCTCTTTTCGTCCTCTCTACCATCAACTCTTCTATCACTCTTTCGTATTCTTGGGCCGTAATGCCCCCTTGTCCTCCCCCTCTGTTCAATACTTCGTTCTCGTCACCAATACCCCCACCCGATATCTTTCTCACCAAATCTTCAAATTCTCTTCTCACTACGGATGGTAAATTATCCAGCAGCTTCTTCGCCTTCTCTCGCCTCAATACGAGCACCTCACAAAAGCACAAAGCTGTTGCCGAAACTTTCGATTGACCGCCAATCGTTCGTCTTCCTAATCCATTCAAAGCCGCTTCGCCAATGTAATCGCCCCGTGTCAATATCACTGCTTCGCCTCTTTTCTCTAATCCTAGCTCGTCGCCTTCCCAACACTCGACCTCACCTTCGGAGATAAAGTATAAATTCTTCGCCGTTTCGTTGTATCGAATGAAAACTTCTCCTGGCGCTAAATGCTTCATTTCCAACTGTTTTAAAATTGCTACTTTTAAAGAATTCGAACATCCTTTCAACAACTCTCCATTCGTGACACTCGGGTTTATTTTCAATAATATTTCTCCTTTCAACGACTTTGGCACTTCCTCTAAAATCGCATTATCCGCGGTGAGTTTGGAGAAATGGTCTCCGTTTCTTAAATGTTCGTAAAAATCAATTATATCATTCGATAATTGATCCGGTAATTTCTTTCTCTTGATGAATTCATGCACGTGATCGATTCGACTCTTATACAGTCTCCTTTGTCGACCAAACGTGTCATGGTAAATATTCGTCGCCGATGTGAGCGAAAACAAAACGACGACTGCTCCGGTACACGCAAAGAATAACGTCGTCCAGCGTTCTAAATTCGATTCTGGTTTAAAGTTCATATCGATGGTAAACATGACCATAACTGCGTGATACAAGGACAAAGAATATTCCGTGTATGGATCACTCATTAACTCGCCTTCCCATATGCCTTTCTGTTTGGCGACTTCGAACCAGGCGTGGTCTTCCACCCCGTCTATTTTCACGACAAAAAAAAACACACAGGCGAACCAGTGTGCATACACAAGTGTCATCAAAACATAGCCTAAGATATCCAACAATGCGTATCTAATTTGTGGCATTCCGTCCCATCGATTGTTAAACGCTCGGTGGACTCGGTGCACTCGTAACACTGACAACATCTTCATCAGTTTAAACATACGTAAAAGCTTCGTTAACCGTAAAGCGGACACGCTGTCGGTCACTGAAGATTCTCTAAAGATTAAATCTAATGGAATTGACGATATGACATCAATTGAGAACCAGCTCGTGATGTATCGATCCGATATTCGTTGTCTGTCCATGACTAAGTTGTTCCCCGCATCATAAAATCCCGTGTTGAAATTCACGAATATATCGACGATAAACACGACGTCCACGACTCGATACATCAACTCGTGAAACGCGCCCATTTCCACGTTAAAGGCCAAGTGAAACGGACAGAAAACGGCATTGTATATCACCGCTATGGCTAAGAAAGCGTCCCATATTCTCTTCCCTTGCGCCAAGGGGTGAATAGTCGTTCCCAAATCCACTCTCTTTCTTCGACCAAGTCGGAAAGGCGTTAAGAAGGTTGATTTCTTCGCGTCGAGGAGACCGCTGCTCTTTCTCGGAGAAGAGAGCATTTTCAGGGAAGGAGGATTTGAGGGAGGATGATCTTTCATCTCTCTCTCTCTCTCTCTCTCTCTCTCTCTCTCTTTTGTTCTTCTTCTTCTTCTTCTTCTTCTTCTTAGACGCCGCGAGAATAATAATAAAAATACATTAGTATTATTGCATTTGAACGAACGAATAAAACTCGAGGACTTTTGAGGAGGAGGAGGAGGAGGAGGACTTTCAAGTCAATCGATCCATTATAGTAAGTCCTGATGACAAAAATTTTCACACGGAATTTTTTTTAGTCGTCAGAGTTTTTCTTTTATTTTCGACGAACGAATCTCCAATCATAGCGACCACCACGCGAAAAGAAGAAGACGAAGGAAGGAAGGGACAGAAGAACGGCGGGACGAGGACCGGCGAAAGCGTCGACCCAGTGACGAGCGGGAACATGTCGAACAAACGAGGCCCGGCGGAACCGCCTTCTTTTCTCCAAGAGGTTGCTTTTCTCGCCGTCTCCGCTCTGTTTAGTTGTTTAGTCCTTTCTTTTGGGTTGAAACGTTTAGACCCGAACAGACAAACCTCGAAAGCCGCGGAACAGAGGAAGAAAGAAATCGCGAAACGTTTAGGACGCCCTAAATTAGTCACTAACGTCTACGAAGACGCGATCGCGAGCGATGTGGCGAACCCGGACCATATTAACGTGACTTTCAACTCCATCGGTGGTTTAGAAGACACGAAAGAAGCCTTGCAGGAACTCGTGATATTGCCGTTAGTGAGACCAGAGTTGTTCTCGAAATCGAATTTGTTGAAGCCAGCGAAAGGAGTGTTGTTATACGGACCTCCTGGGACTGGGAAGACGTTATTAGCCAAAGCGTTGGCGAAAGAGTCGCAAGCTTGCTTCATAAATGTGCGAACAAGCACGTTGCAATCAAAGTGGTTCGGCGACGCACAGAAGCTCGTCACCGCGGTGTTTACTTTAGCGTGGAAATTACAGCCATCGATCATCTTCATCGATGAGATTGATTCTTTTCTGGGAACGAGGAAAAACAGCGAACACGAGGCGGTGACGCAAATGAAGACGGAGTTTATGACATTGTGGGACGGTTTTAACACGGACTCCAATGCGCGAGTGATGGTGTTAGCGGCGACAAATCGACCCTGGGACGTGGACGAGGCTATTCTGAGACGGTTACCGCGATCATTCGAGGTTGGTTTGCCGAATAAAGAGCAAAGGGCGAAGATTTTAGGCGTCACCTTGCAACACGAAAAGTTAGAGAAGGGGTTCTTTCTGAATGAAGCGAGCGCTCCGATTTGGCAAATCGCTGAAAGAACGAAAGGGTATTCCGGGTCTGATTTGCAAGAACTGTGTAAACAAGCGGCGTATGGACCAGTCAGAGATTTGTTGAGAAGCGAAATGAGAGGAGAGAATACCGGAGGCGGGTGTAGAGCGCTTATGATGAAAGATTTCGATGAAATTCTGAAGACATCCAATACAAGTGCGCACGCTGCAAGTAGCTATCAGTTTGCAGACGAGATGAGGAAGAATACTAGAAGTATGAATGTTCGAGAAGGATATCAAGATCCAGAGGAGTTAGAAAAAGCACAGGCAATGATGCAACAGATGATGGCTGGTTTGTTCCAAGCTGCTCAGAACGAATCGTCTCGGTCCGGTTCTCCTGGTGCGCTGCCCAAGGACCTCGACTGAAGAAACAGGAGTTTGCGGAAAAGAAAAAAACAAAAAAAGTTTTAGTCACATCTCTAAGGTAAATTGCAAATAACCACGAACTACGCGTTGAAGACAAGTAACACTAGATCAGTAAGCACCATTCCGCCAGTTTGAACGCGTTTGGACGGGTTAATACGTGCAATCTCATTCATTTGTTTTTTTCCAGCTAATGAAGTAAAACATAAAAATATTCATTAAAAGCTTTTGTAATCTTTCTAATCATAAATTTCCCCAAAAAGTTGGCTTAACAAGATCAAATAAAATTTTGCACTACGTTAACATCATTAAACTAATATAAAAACGTTTGTTCATTGGGAAATTCTGGAAAAAAATATAAATTAATTAATTCCAATTATATTAAATTGCCTGGATTTCTTGAAGATGAACCATAACTTTAAAAGATGTATAAGATAAATATATATTTTCATATGTATAATACACAATTTTAAGTAAAACAGTAAATGAATTGATTATTTTTGAAAGTCCATTAAATTTTAATTACCGAATAAAACTATAAAATATTTATTTGGGATAATATTGCAGGAATTTATCATAATTATTCACAATACACGCATAAGAATTATTAATTACAATATTACAATAACCTTTGGTAGTTTTTGGAGTATTTGTGCAATCTCAATCATTCAATGATCGAAATATTTAAATAAAAACTGGAAAAACGTCACAACTTGGGCGCAAAGCGGAAAGAAGAAAGAAATGGCGCCTTCTTCTTCTTACCCTTCAGAGAGAGTTTATCGGAGTTGCGACGTGTCTACGGCTGTGAAAATTGATGTCTCAGGCTTGCACGGAAGATTTGCGGGTGGAGGAGAAACGAAGGAAGTTCTCGTTGGAGTTCGAATTCTCTCTCCTTCGTCCTCGTCGTCCTCATCAACTAACTCAAACAACATTCAAAACTTTACCGAGCTAACAGCATCCATCTCCACGAGAACCTCTTTGTACAAAAACGGATGCGCTCTTTTTCAAGAGACGATCGAATTCCCCATGAAAGTGAACGATTTATCCGCGGATTCAGTCTTAGAGTTATCTTTGTTGGATTGTAATCTCAAAAGTAGTCCTCTTCTTGAGAAAGAAAAACAAGGGGGAGGAGGAACTCAGCACCAAAGGAAGAGTAATAACAAGAAGAATGAATACCATTTATCCGTAATAGGATACACACGGATTAAACTGTTTGACGACAATAGTGGAAGGCTCGTCCAAGGGCAGAAACGGCTGCCTTTACTGCTTTCAAACGGTACAAACAATAATATCAATATTAGCACATCAAATACCAAAAACTCTTCTATAGCATTGGAGGAGTCGACGACGGAAAAAGAACTCATTTTATTCACTGAAGAACTGGAGCGATTCGAGAAAATTCTTTCAAAGTACGAGCGAGGCGAAGTGCCGCACGTTTCCTGGCTCGATAAGATGACGTTTTCGAGAATACAAGAAATGCGGAAGGCGAGACTGGAAGAGTTGGAAGAGATGAGCGGTTACGTTGAACTTCACGTTGAATTCCCAACGTACGCGTTACCGATCGACTTTAGCGAAGGGATAGAGCCAAGTAGCGTATACAAATCTAGAAAAAAGAATTGGGAAAACCTCGTGTGGCTCATTGACGAAGAGACGGCCATTGAGACGCAAAATCCATCTGAAATCATGCATTACGAGTTGACGAGAAGTCATGGGAGAGAAGTTGTCGATAAAGATTTGAAACCAAACGCAGAAGAAAAAGCTCGATTGGCAATTGCCATGTCTTCTCCAAGTTCGAGGAAAATGGATATGGAAACCCAAAACTTACTCTGGAAGTTTCAATATTTCTTGAGCTCTGATCCACGAGCTCTGATGAAGTTTCTTAAAAGCGTCAATTGGAACGATAAAGATGAAACGAAAGCAGCTATTGGTTTGATGCATCAGTGGATACCCATCGGTCCTGCGGCTGCTTTAGAGTTGTTGACACCGCATTTCAAAAATATCGAAGTTCGGAGTTACGCCGTGGCTGTTTTATCTCGGGCAGAGGATGACGAGATCCTCATCTATTTGCTCCAGCTCGTCCAAGCATTGCGGTATGAGCCTTCTGACGATTCGGTCTTGTCTAGATTTCTCATCTCCCGCGCGCTTAAAAACGAAGTATTGGCGAGTTTCTTGTACTGGTTCTTAGTCGTTGGTTTTGAAAACCCGAGTTTTGAGCGACGCGCCATGGCGACTCATCAAATGTTTGAGCAAGCATGTCACGACCTCGGGCCGCAAGGGACTCAACAGTGGATAGCGCTGAAACGGCAAGGTGTGTTGATTGAACGATTAACTTCAATAACTGTAGACATTATGAATTTGAGAGGCGCAAGGAAAATTGAAAGACTCCGGGCTATTCTGAACGGGCAAGGCATAGGCACGGAGTTGACATATTTTACCCACAACATACCGCACTTGTTGGATCCTTTAATCAGTTTAACTGGAATCAATTCCGAGGAAAGTTTCGTATTTAAGAGTGCCTTGAGCCCACTGAAACTCGCATTTCGAGATGTCAATAATGAAACTCAAAATGTTATATTCAAAAGAGGGGACGATTGTAGGCAAGATCAGTTGTGCGTGCAGTTGATTCAGCTCATCGATAAGTTATGGAAGCGAGAAAATTTGGATTTACGACTGACCACGTATCGTGTCCTGGCCACGTCCACCGAGGTTGGTTTGATTGAATTCGTAAAATCTTCTGCTATCGCGGACATTTTGAAAGAGCACGACAGTCTCCGCGCGTACATTGCTATTCACAATCCCGACCCAAAAGGACCAGGGGGGTGCACCATTCAGTCCATTCAAAATTTTGTTAAATCTTGCGCGGGATATTCAGTCATCACGTATTTGCTTGGGGTTGGCGATAGGCACTTGGATAACTTGATGCTCACGAAAGACGGGAAGCTCTTTCACATCGATTTCGGGTACATGATGGGCAGAGATCCGAAAATTTCTCCTCCAAGTATAAAAATCAGTAAAGAAATGGTTGACTGCTTGGGCGAATTTATGGACGATTACAAACGTTATTGCGTCGAGGCGTATAACTTGTTGAGAAAGCCGCACTGCGTGACGTTAATTTTGAACTTGTTTGAATTGATGGCCGACTCAGATTTACCAGATTTACGAGGCGATGCAGGCGCAAAGTTGGAGGCAAAGTTCGCAATCGACTTGGACGATGAAGCCGCCGGGACGCACTTCATACAAGAGATTCAACGAAGTATGAACGCGTTATTTGATCCTTTGTTTGAACGAATACATGCGGTAGCGCAGAGAATGCGCTAATAAGATTAGATAGTAGAGTATAGCTAGGGGTAAAGGTAAAGATAGATAATAGCTAGGAAGCATTTGGTATATAAATACAACAAAACAACAAAGCAATTGATGTGTTTTTTGGATTTTTCAATCCTGGTTGGTGTTATTCGGTTTACGGGTTAAACTCTCAGCGTTGAAAGTCATTTCTGATTGCGCTCTGTCCACCCAGTTCATAGCCGCAATCGATCCTTCTCTCGACTGTAACAACGCCTCTAATTGGCGGTATGATGGTCTCTCCTCGAATGGCCGCAATGGCTCCACCTGCCCAGTTTGTTGGTTCAGAACGAACACTTGCCACGGTCCGCCAAAAACTTTTTGCAATCGAAACGTTTCGCCTTGAATCCTTTGTTCTTTCAAGAAATATGCGATCTCAAAGTCTTTTACAAACTTTTCGTTCTTCTCTCTCCACGGGCCAAAGCCAAAATCGTTTACGATGTTCCCGTTCAACACCCACTGCGGGTTGATAATCATATTCGCTCTCTTGGCATCTTTCGTGATTTGTTTCAAGTCGGATAAAACCTCCGCGGTTGGAAATGTCGTACACACGTCGTCACCGCTGGTCACTTTAACCACAGCGTCGGCGTCGTCGATGACTTTCTTCGCCACTATCTTTTCTCCGCTCACCGTCTTCATAAGCGCTTCGACCATGGGACTCATACTCGCGTACTGTTGTCTCACTCCTCCTGGCCAGTCGTCTAAATCCGTCGCTCCAATCAAAGGAATATCAAAGGTCACCTCCAAATTCTTTTTCCCACTCTCCAACGCTCTTTTCACCGATTTCGCGGCCAACTCAACCTGTTGAGACGTGGTCTTCGGCAGTTCTTCTCGGTGTTGCGTGGTGGGTGACGACGACGTCGGTGTGGCGCACGAGCGAACTCTTCTGCTTTCTCTCAAAGGGCGGTGAAACCCATCGTTACGGATGGAAGTGGTACAACTCGTTCCTTTTTCACGAACGACGGCACGAGAAGGTGCACACGCGCTCGCGGTACGATTCATGCTTCCCTTCTGTTGAGCAGCGAGCGGTTTTCGGATGATGAATGACGACGATGATGATGATGATGATGTCTTTTGCTTGAGATATCTCTTTTTTTTATCAACTTTTTTTTATCAACTTCTTCTTCTTCTTCAAAAAAAGAAAAGAGAGAACAACAACGAACAACAACAACAACAATCAAAAGTCCAAAGACAAGAAGAGAACAACAGTTTACCCGACGTTCCTCATGCACATCTGCAACGGGTGCTGGGCAGAGATCGAGAACGAGGCGTACATCACTCGATGCGGGCATCAATTCTGTGCGGCGGGTCTTTTTCTTTTCTTCTTCTCGCGTTCTCGCGCGCGCGCGTTTCTCTCTCTCTCTCTCTCTCTCTCTCTCTTTCGCATATTTTAAAAACGACTTTGTTTTCTCACGTCTCTCGCGCGCTTTTCTTTACGCCGTAAACACAACTTCGCAGGTGAAGAGGACATACAGAGAGTGTTGCGAGCCGGCGAGTGTCCAATCTGTCAAAAGGCAGTGCTCGAACGACACGTGAAACAAACGCCGCTGAGCGTGGACGAGGAGAAAGTTCAGGTTTGCATAAAATTTTCGTTTCTTCTCTCTCTTCCGTTAAACGTCCTCGACTCACACGCATAAAAACAACTCTAATAATTACGACAGCTCGTGCTGAGAGGATTCGAAACGGGAAATATATTCACCGCGGCATACCACGCTCAGCAGTTTGCAAACGATCAAATGGAAATGGCATATGCAGCAATACAAGAGCGAGAGAAAAGAGAATATGAAAAGAAGTACGCAAAGGTGCGCACGAAGCTGGAAGACGTACACGCGGCGTATTCGAAAGAGAAAGCAAAGAGGCAGGAGATGGTGAAAGCTTTGAACGTTTTCAAGACGAAACAGAAGGAAATTTATCGAAAGTACGAGCAAGTGTGTGGCCAGAAACGCAGGTTAGAACAGATGTACAGCGAATTGAGAAGAAGCAACGGCGGCGGCGGCGGCGGGAACATAATCAACAAGCGAAGCTTCTCGAATGAAGAACTACGAGGGGACGACGGAGGGCCACACTTTTTGGACGAAGATCCGTTTGGCGATACGACTCCACGCGATTCTGGGAGAAGAAGAGGAAGTATCGGTAACAATCCGGTTCGCCGCTCGTTACGAACGCATTCGCCGGTTCCAATGCGTTCATTGGACTCGTTAAACGACTCTCACGGAGAAGTCACAACCAAAGCTATGGACCCTCCACCGGTAATGAATACCAACAAGATACCGTCCTTTGGGCACAACAACAACAACAACAACAACAACAACAACAACAACGATGACAGAAGACGGTCGAGTTTTGGTTTAAACGCGACGAAAAAACCTGGTAATTTTGCTCCGGGTCTGGCATTCGGAAGCAAACCGCAGTACAACAAGGTGAACCCGTTTGCTTCCAAACACTTCTGAGTGAAGAAAATTTTTGAATCATCATGATCAACATCATCCCGTTAATAATAACTTAAGTATGTCAATGCTTAATACGTTATATTCACCGAGAGAGAGAGAGAAACATAAACAAATTCTTATATACACAAACATACTCGAAGATATACTTGATTTTTATTACTAGATGCTAAGACATAATTTTTCTCAAAGAAACGATTGAATCGCTTGATTCAGCGCGGATAAAGCGCCACCACCTATTCCATAAACAGCCATTGCTCGAGGACCGTTCATGCTCTTATACAAAACGCCAGCGCCAGCGCCTGCAAAAACGCTACATGCCGGATCAAACCTGTGTTCCGTATAAATCATAGATGCCGATTCTAAACTGGCGTAAAACAATCCTACCGCACCCCACGCGTTGCCAAACGATCTCCCTCTGTACGACACAGCGTTCAACACTCTGTTCACTTTTAATTTCGTCGTATCGATTCCAATTGATTCTCTAGGCGTTTGCAATCCTTTATACAAACCTATACCTCCTCCGGCGACTGAGCCGCCGAGGTACCCCACTCCTGTTAAATACGTCAAGTTTTCGCTCCATGATCTCGTTCGCATCTGCCTTTCTTCGTCGAATAAGTACTCTGGAGTCGTGCTTATGGAATATAACTTTTGGGACATCCCCGGGTCGAATGGCCCACCCAACCCAGTGTACGGATTATATGGCATTGAACCACTAGTATTTGCTGCTGCTAACGAGGAAGACGACGTCGTTCCGAATCCGCCGCTTAAATCGGCGGGCGTTTGCGCGGTGGATGATGTGCTCGGCGCCGGGACAATCTCATCCAACTGTTCCGACGATCGACCACCCGAACTGCTCGCTTGTTCTTTCTTCCCTCGAATGCCTAGTAAATCTCTCAGTCCCATGTTGTCTGCGTGTTAATTTCTACACCAAAATTCGATCGCCGTCAAAGTTTTCCCTTTCTTCTTCTCTTGTGTGGTGTGCGTGCGATTACGATATACTCCTCGCGAACGGAGCACCGAACGCGCTTTTATTCCTTCGCTCCTCTTCTTCTTCTCGTTCCTGTCTGCGCACCTAGTCGCTCTATCTTATAGCAGTAGGCCCGTTCACGCGCGCGCACGTGTTGTTGTTGTTGTTGTTGGTGTTGGTGTTGTTGTTGGTGGTGGTGGTGGTGTTGGTGTTAAAAATGTCTCTTTTTTTTTGT
>Ga0066861_10000584_pt1 | contig 11628 bp, 3 predicted proteins | sample ETN02SmetaG_3_FD_66434 | JGI IMG/M metagenome (GOLD analysis project Ga0066861, IMG submission 66434) | Marine microbial and viral communities from oxygen minimum zone, Eastern Pacific Ocean - ETNP2014F10-02SV257 | ecosystem: Environmental > Aquatic > Marine > Oceanic ... | reverse complement strand
AAGGTTTTGGTTGGTGTTGCTTGGGAGGCCCTTGCCGCATTTGCAATGATCGCTACTGCGCTAATCTTTCTTCCACGATATTTGGCCAGTGGATTTACAACGACTCCTGCTTTTCTTGAAAAGAGATTCGACAAAACAACCCGATCCATGGTATCGGGTTTATTTTTATTTGGATATGTAACGGTTCTTTTACCTGTTGTCTTATATACCGGTTCTTTGGCATTGAAAGGCATGTTTGATCTGGAATATCCCATATGGGCTATTGCCGCTACCATCGGTATACTTGGCAGCTCATATGCAATATTTGGGGGATTAAAATCAGTTGCTGTGAGCGATACTCTTAATGGTATAGGTTTATTAATAGGTGGCTTGGCCATACCTGCTCTTGCGCTTGCCAAGCTTGGTGATGGGTCATTCGTGGATGGTTTATCTACATTATTTAATTCAAAACCTGAATATCTCGCTGTTTTGACCAAGACCAATGTCGATGACAAAGTAGTTTCCGTTCCTTGGCCAACGCTACTTACCGGTATGATGTTCATACAGGTCTTTTATTGGTCAACAAATCAAGTGATCGTGCAAAGAGCAATGGCTGCGAAGAGTCTTGCAGAAGGTCAAAAAGGTGTGCTTTTTGCTTCTGCTATGAAACTGATAGGGCCCATCATGTTATGCCTTCCTGGAATAATAGCCCTTCATATGACAGATGTCTTAGACATAACAAAACAGGACCAGGTCTATGGCGCCGTTGTTAGACATGTATTGCCAGATTGGTCAATCGGCCTATTTGCTGCAGTATTATTAGGGTCTATCCTAAGTTCTTTTAACAGCGCGTTAAATAGCGCGTCCACATTGTTCAGCCTTCAATTCTATAAGGGGTATATTAACAAAGGCGCAACGGATGATGAAATTGTTAGAACAGGGAAGAATTTCGGGATTATTCTTGCGGTAGCATCCATTATTATTGCACCCCTCCTAGCTCAGATGGAATCGATCTTCACATATCTTCAAAAGGTGAATGGTCTTTATAGTGTGCCGATCATTGGAATTTTTATGCTAGGAGTTGGAACAAGGCATGTACCAGCTATAGCAGCAAAAATTGGAATGCTTGTTGGAATGGCATCCTATGCATTTTTCACTTTTGTGAATATTAGCAATGTGCCAACTTTCTTTGCCAATGGAGATGGGGATCTGCACTGGCTACATGGTTATTTCATCAGTTTTATTCTATCAGTAGGCGTGATGCTTATCATTGGTTACCTACAGCCAAAGACTAATTCTGAGATGGATGCCAGTGATGAGAGAGACCCGGCACCAGTTGACATGACGCCTTGGGGACATGCAAAGAATGTTTCGTACGCGATCATGGCCTCAACGGTTGGAATATATTTGTTACTAACAATCGCATCAAATTAGAATTAATAAAAAACAACAATAAGGAGTTAATAATATGAGGAAAAGGAATTATTTGATACAAAAGATTGCTTTTGTGTTGTTACCAATTCTTATGCTTGGTCAGAGTATTAACAATTTTGACGTAGATCCAGAACCAGGTTACTGGGGTGTGGAAAACTCAGATGCTGCTGACCCTGCCCTTAGTAATACTACCCTAACCACTGTCACTGATGCCTTGGAAGGCGCGGGTGCCATGCAAATAGAGTATAGTGTACACAATAGCGAGGCCTGGGGCGGATATACAAAATTATTTCACTATGCAAATCCATTTGGAGAAGGTACTGGGTCACCTGTTGAGGGTACTTGGATTCTGGCACCAGAAGCGGGTGCATTGATGGTTGGTCCTTCAGCTGGTAATGGTGACTGGTGGACCAGCTCAGAAGAGGACGTTACTACCAGAGCATGTTATTTTGATGACCATTATGTGTTCAATGCAGATGGATCTTTTCAAAATGTTCAAGATGGGGAAACTTGGCTTGAGGCTTGGCAGGGTGTTGAATCAGATCAGTGTGGTGCCCCTGTAGCTCCACATGATGGTTCCAATGCTGCTACCTGGGAATATGATGATGTGAGTGGTGAAGTTACCTTGACTGGTCTTGGTGCTTATTTGGGATTACCAAAAGCTGTAAACGAGTGTGAGCTTCCTAATTGTGATGTTCCTGAAGCTGTGACATATTCCGTAACTCTTGAAGAGGATGTAATGACTGTTGTGATCGAGGCTGGTACAGGAGTCTTCTGGACCTATAGGTTACACGCAGTCGAGCAGGCACCTGCTTTATCTGGTAACTGGGTATTGGCACCAGAAGCGGGTGCATTGATGGTCGGTCCTTCAGCTGGTAATGGTGACTGGTGGACCAGCTCAGAAGAGGACGTTACTACCAGAGCATGTTATTTTGATGATCATTATGTGTTCAATGCAGATGGATCCTTTCAAAATATTCAAGATGGGGAGACCTGGCTTGAGGGTTGGCAGGGTGTTGAATCAGATCAGTGTGGTTCGCCTGTAGCTCCACATGATGGTTCCAATGCTGCTACTTGGGAGTATGATGCTGCTGCTGGAACGGTAACTCTGACTGGTCTTGGTGCTTATTTGGGATTACCAAAAGCTGTAAACGAGTGTGAGCTTCCTAATTGTGATGTCCCTGAATCTGTAACCTATTCTGTTACTCAGGGAGATGGTTTCATGACTGTTGTAATCGAGGCTGGGACAGGAGTGTTTTGGACCTATAAGCTTGTTCCTGCACAGACAGCATTGGTTTCAAATCCTTGGACCAATGATGATTTTAGAACCTTGCTTGAAATGCGACCTCGTGATGGTGGGCCATGGGATTGGTCAGGATATGATAGTATCTCATTTTCTTACAACAATACTGTGATCCAGTCACTTGAAGGTAGAGTTCATCTGAGACTAAACCTTAGTGACTATGCTGAGATCGCAGACCCCTTGAATTACACGGGTCTTGGAGAATATTACTACTCCTTCCACTATATACTAGACAGTGAGCCAGGCTGGAACACCGTAACTCTTCCACTTGTTCGAAATGATGACTGGGGAGGTGGCGGATTCAACCTGACTGGTTGGGCAGGTGAAACAGGCAATGGAGAGCTTGATAAGCACGCCATTGGAGGTTTCCATCTCGAATTCTCTATAAGCGGTGGTGGAGATGGTGATTTTGCAACCGGGACTGTGGTCTTAGATGATTTTAAATTAACAGGTTCGCTCAATCAATTGACCAATCCAGGTTTTGAACTTGAAGATGCTCAAGATGATGATATGGGTTGGGGCACAGCCGTAGGCGGAGGTCATGCTGAAGTAGTGACTGATGCTGCAATGGCATATGGTGGTGAAAACTACCTAAGTATAGGTGTGCTTGATAATTGGGCTGTTGCCTATAATGAAGACATTGTCCCTGCTCAATTTGGTGAGACTTGGAGGTTCAGTGGTTTTGGTAAGGAGGTCATGGGAGACGGAGCTGATGGAGCTGCCTTCAAGCTAGAGGCTAAAGATGAATCTGGTACGGTTTTAGGTACAACCGGTGATGTCTATTTAGCCATGACTTCTGAATGGGAGGAGCATCATATTGAAATGGTCATGCCAGAGGGTACTGCATCGGTCACTGCTGTGATCGTAGCATCGCGCTGGGATGGTGTAGAGGTTGATTATGCATTTGATGATATGTTTCTAATGAGTATGGGAATTTTAGATGTTGTCCCTCCAGCAGCTGTTGGTGATATTAGTGCTGTGCCTGCAAGTTTTTATAACTTGGTCACATGGGCAGATATTGAGGGTGAGGAAGGAGAGACATATCATGTATATGCTAGTACTTCTCCAATAACTGATATCAATGATAGCTCTGTTGATGTTGTTGCGACAAATGTATTGGAGGGTGCTCAAGCCGCGGTTCATTATCTTTTTCATCCACTAGAAGATGCTCAGGTAACTTACTATTATGCTGTTGCATGTAAAGATGCATCAAATAATGTAGGTGAGGCCGGTGCTTCAGAGAGTTCAATAACCAATACTGCGAAAGGTGTCCCAACAATTTCAATGACACCTCCTAGTTCTTTTTCGCCAGATGGAGATCTTTCAGAATGGTACGATAGTGGTATAGATCCTTTCATGGTTGGAGCCACAGAAAATTCTTATGATACACCTCATTTAGGATTTGGTGCTGTTGATGATGATAATGATCTGCATGGAACCTTTTTCATTGCGGTTGACAATGACTATCTATACTTCGCTGGTGAAGTCTTAGATGACGTTGTTATTGATGATCAGAGTGGTGGATGGTGGACCTCAGATGTAGTTCAATTATGTATTGGATTATATGACCAGAGAGGCCCTAAGCATGTCGGGATGGAAAGAGGAGAGGAGCCGGATTATAAGATGTATTTTGACCCCACTGGCGTACACTCCGATAATGGCGCTGGTATGTTAGCAGAGCATGGTGATGGGAACTATTACCATGAGGCTTTCAATCCAGACTATGTTTTTGAATTTCGTATCTCATTGGATGATCTAGTGATTGAAGATGATGTAAGGTTAACGCCTGCGAATGGCATGCGTATTCCATTTGAGCCAATGATCCACGATAATGATGGCAGTGGCATGGAAGCGATCATGGTGTTGTCACCGATTAATAATGATAACGCTCATCAGACATGTGAGGTGTGGTCTAGTACTTGGATCGGGGATCGATCAACTGTTTTAAGTAATGAGGAAGAAATTGTTGCAAATGAATTTGCACTGCATCAAAACTACCCGAATCCATTTAATCCAGAAACGACGATCAAGTTCTCAATACCGAATACCCAAGATGTAAACTTATCAGTCTACAATATGCTTGGACAGCGCGTTGTAACATTGTATAGTGGTGAATTACAGGGTGGTAACCACATAGCAAAGTGGCATGCAGGTGATATTGCTTCAGGTGTTTATATCTATAAACTTACTTCTAGCAATAAGACCCTAACTCAAAAGATGTTACTTTTGAAGTAGTATTTGGATTCAAAGGAAATGAGGGGTGTTTTCACCCCTCATTTTCTTTTACAGAACCAATCAATTATTAATTAGTTTTCATATACCATTATATTTAGTTAATCCAAGAATGTTACGATATCTATCTTTAATACCTCTGCTTACTTTAGTCTTATCTCAAACTACTGGGAAGATTTCGGGTGTCATTGTTGAGGAAGATTCCAATGAACCGCTGCCTGGTGCAAACATTTACTTGGTCAACACTTCATATGGAACAGCTTCAGATGCAAGTGGAAGATTTACAATCATAAATATCCCTCCAGGAAAATATGTTTTGAAGGTTGATATGATAGGGTATAAGTCCGTTCAAATGGATGAACTCATTATTTCTGTGAACAGGACCACCTCATTAGATATTGAAATGGATCAGACGGTAATTGAGGGTGAGGTAGTGACCGTCGAGGTCTCAAGACTTACACAGAAAAAAGATCAGACTGGAACGATAAAGAATATCTCTAGTGAAGAGATAGATGCGCTTCCCGTAGAGAATATTGGAAGTGTGATCAATATGCAGGCAGGTGTTGTTAATGGGCATTTTCGTGGTGGAAGAAATACCGAGGTTACATATATGGTAGATGGTGTGCAGGTTGATGAATCATTTGGTGGTGGTAGTGCTGCTGTTGATATCCAACCTGAAGCTGTACAAGATCTTGAAGTGATAACTGGTACATTCAATGCTGAATATGGACGGGCAATGAGTGGAGTTGTAAATATGGTGACCCGTGATGGAGGTCCTAGGTTTGAAGGTTCTATTTCAGGTGCAACTTCAGCTTATTTTACAAATAACACAGACAGTAATGGAGATGATATTTTTATTGGACTATCTCCTAATGTAAACCGTAGCGAAGATCTGAAATTCAGTCTTGGTGGACCTATCCTTGGTGAAAAGATTACCTTTTTTACTAATCTACGTAAGCAAAATAACAGAGGGCACCTCAATGGTTTCAGAATATTTTCTGTAACGGACAGTAGTGATTTTTATTCAGATAAACCTAACGAGTGGGTTTCTTCAAGGTCGGGTGACAGTTCATATGTCCCTATGAATACAGGCGACAATCTCTCAGCCTTATTGAAGATAGGTTTTAATTTTATTAAAGGAATAAGGTTCTCATTATTGAATTCTTACAGTGACGATAGCTGGTACTGGTATGACCATTCTATGAAGTATAATCCAGATGGTAGAGTTGGAAGTCACAAGAACACCTTGTATACTGCTTTTCAAATGAATCATATGATAACACCCAAATTTTTCTATGAATTAAAAATTGCATCTATGAAAAACAATACGGGAACCTATCTTTTTAAAGATTCTCTGGATACAAGGTATGTACACGATAAGTATCTTGAAAACTATGGCTCAGGCTTTTTTACAGGTGGGCAACAAAAAGAACATACCAAACACAGGGATCTTGATAGAACGATAAAATTCGATTTGACCTGGCAGGCAAATCACAACCATAGTTTCAAACTTGGTTTAATGGGAATCTCTCATGATGTAAAGCATAAGTGGCAGACCATAAGGAATAAATACGATGGTCAGTCTGATCTTACCCTCTATGAGCCCGAGGTTTTTGGTGATTCTACTGTATATGCTGACATATATAATGTTAAGCCTCAAGAGGCTGCGGCATATATTCAGGATAAAATGGAATATGAGGATATGGTCATTAATTTTGGGTTACGATATGATTATTTTGACCCAGCAAGTTTTTACCCATCTGATAGGCGTAACCCGGCTAATCAGTTGGTCCTTCCTGATTCAATGATGTCTGATAATATACCTGCACCAGTCATTGATCAGATAAGTCCACGCATAGGTTTTGCATATCAGTTAGGTAATCAGGCTGTTCTCCATTTTAGCTATGGACATTTTTTCCAGATGCCTCCACTTTATTCAATGTATCAAAATAAAAGTTTTTTAGTGGGTCCAAGTGATTATTCTACTACTATGGGAAGCGTGTTGCTTGAGCCAGAAAAAACAATCACCTATGAGATTGGTCTTTGGCAAGAGCTCGCGCGTGGTCTAAACTTGGATGTGGCACTTTTTTATAGAGATATTTATAACCTACTTAGTACAAAAATTATCTCCACCTACAATCAGATTGAATATGGGCTTTATAGCAATAAGGATTATGGAAATGCACGAGGGCTTGAGGTCACGCTAGACCTTGGTTATGGATCCTTGAAGGGAATGATGAACTACACCCTACAATATACACGGGGGAATGCAGATAATCCGACCCAAACATTTGACAGGGCAGGAAATAACATGGATCCTGTCAATCGTTTTATTCCAATGAGTTGGGATCAGCGACACACCCTTAATGGTACATTGATGCTATTGGGAACAAAATATGGTGGTACCATTACCGCATATTACAATTCTGGTTCTCCATATACTTTCTCTCCGCAGAGCGAGAGTGTTTTATCTAGAATAAATCTTTACCCAAATAATGATTACAAACCCTCAACGTATACAGTAGATGCAACTCTTTACTATAACTTTAAGTTATTAGACCGTTTTTCTGGAAAGATTGACCTAACGATCTATAATCTTCTTGACAGATTAAATGAAAATGGAGTTGATAGTGAGACCGGTCGTGCATACACAGCAGTCATAAGAGAAACAGATTATGCCGGTCATCGCAGTGACTTTAACGATTTTGAAGATCGTATTAAAAATCCTTCAATGTTCTCATCTCCTAGGATGGTAAAACTTGCCGTAGGAATTAATTTCTGATGCTTTTTAGAGGTATATTGAAAATATATTTTGTATTGTTCATTGGACTTCACTTTGCTTATTCCCAGGGTAAAGATTATGAAGGGCCTGAGGATCCCGCCGGTGATATCGCTGCAGAAAAAGAAGGTTATATGACAGGCAATAGAGTATTTATATATTTTCGAAATACCACTGAACTTTCAGACTGGCCAAGGGTGAATGTATCAAAATGGCCAAACAATCCGGATGGATTGAAAATGACAGATGGTATTGGATTGCTTATTGGAGCGAAAGTCTACATTGAAGATGATGGTGACGCAGCAACCGTTGATACCATTCCAATGACAGACCCTTTAGATCTTTTTAACCCTAATAAAGAACGACACACTCTTTATTATCTGCAATCAAGTTATAGAGAGGAAATGGACCTCGATCCTACGGGGACAGTGGAATGGGGATTTTATCCAGTATTTGGATATTTTAATGAGACTGGAGAATACCCAGCCCTTTCAAATATATCAAATTCTTGGCCCCTTGGTGGCTGGCCTTCTACTGGACTTGAGACCAAATGGCCTGGAGAGTGGAATGGGCGTTTTGGAAGAGGTGTCACTTATGCAGATCAAGAGTCATACTATGTTGTCAATGATGCTCAAGATCAAGAGTATTTGGGGACTGAGGATGGTGTTAGATATTATCCTAGACCAGGCCACTATGTTGGCGATTTAAAGCCAGATGTAACAATACAGCCAGGTGCTCCTTGGGGTGGATTGGGGTTGCGTGTGTCTGTAAGAGGATTTCAGTGGAATAATCCGCAAGCTAGAGATGCAATCTTTTGGGAGTATTCTGTTGCAAATGTTTCGGATTATGACCTGAGAGACGTTGCCTTTGGTTACTGGTTGGATAATTCAATTGGTGGAGACGGGGATGATGATCTTGGATACTTTAATAAACAGGAAGATATGGCCTATTCTTGGGATATCAATGGCATAGGAGCAGGAGGGCTTCCCACTGGAGTGATGGGTTTTGCATATTTAGAAAGTCCAGGCTTAGCCTATGATTACCAAGACAATGATAACGATGGTCTTATTGATGAAAAGCGAGATAATGAGGCAACCAATCTAATTGGCCCTACTGATGGAATTTCAGATCTCAATGCTTTCCTTGATTTTTATAAGCTAAATGTAGAGGATTTGAAAGAACATTGGGATGCAGATGAAGACCAAGACTGGCAGGATGGAGAAGATCTCAATGGAGATGGCATATACCAAATATCTGAAGACTATGGCGATGACATCGGTATCGATGGAGTAGGTCCTGGAGAATTAAATTACAGTGGACCTGATGCAGATGGAAGTGAGGGGAATCATAGGCCAGACTTTTTAGAGGGCGTGGGGTGTGAGCCAAATTTCAATACTACCGATGTATCTGAATCAGATATGGTTGGACTAACAACATTTCGTATGTTTCCAATCCCTAGCCATGCGCCATCAAATGAAACAACCTGGTTCAAAAATGATGAGGCCATGTGGGGGTTAATAGGAGTTGATTCTCTTGAAGAGTATCTTGATAATGTTTCCAATCTTGTAGAGGTATTCGCCTCTGGACCTTTCCCATTATACCAAGGTCGTGTTGAGCGAATATCTATGTCTGAACTCCACTCATATGACCCATTAGAGGGTTTAAGCTCTGTTGATCATACTGCGCCGGCACTTTATGAGCTAAAGAGAATTGTGCAAGTTATATATGAAAAAGATTATAGGTTTGCTCAACCACCTAAAATGCCAACTCTTACTGCCACAGCAGGTGATGGTAAAGTTATTCTTACTTGGGATGATGTAGCCGATACAAAAACAAGAGACCCGTTTGTTGGAAATATTAATGATTTTGAAGGATATAAGGTGTATCGGTCTACAGACAAGTATATGTCTGATCCTGAGATCATTACGGATGGATATGGTACACCAATGTTCAAAAAACCAATTTATCAATGTGATCTAGTGGATGATATTTTTGGATTTACTGATTTTGGCCTAGTAAATGGGGCAGGATATAATCTAGGTGCTGAAACTGGAATAAAACATATCTTTGTTGATAATACTGTTCAGAATGGAAGAACTTATTACTATGCTGTTGTCGCTTATGATTTTGGCGCTCCAGAGATTGGTCCTGGCATAGCACCATCTGAAAACAATGCTGTCATCGAGCTTGATGAAGCTGAGGAAGTTAGGACCGTTGGAAAAAATGTTGCTGTAGTTGTTCCTCATCAACGCGCAGCTGGTTATGTCCCTCCTGATATAGAGATTCAAGAATCTGACCTATTGGGAAGTGGTTCTGTTCAGCCGATAATTCGTGCTCAGGGTAGTCTCAAACAAAGTCATCAATATGCTCTAACCTTTTCAGTTGATACAATTGGTAATATAAATAGCTATGATTATGGTTTTCGGTATGTGACTAATGGAATAAAAATCTACGATGAAACTGATAGTACTATCTTGATATACTCAGAGGACCCTTCAAAATATGTTGGAAAGAACATTGTATATAAGGATACCGTTGGTTATTGGACTCTAAATACGAGTGAAACATTCTTGACTGATATTTTTGATGGACTTCAGGTTGAAATTGATGCAGGAGTAGAGAAACCAGCAATCAGTTATGAACGGTCCGGATGGATAAATGGTTCTGGTAACATGAGGGTCACACCTACCGAGACAGAGGCGCTCATGCTTCCTTGGAAATATAACATAGTTTTTACGGATGATGATTCAGCCTATGTTGGTATAGCAAGGTCTGGTACAGTTAGAGACGAGAATGGTTTATCTATTGGTACGAAAAAGATAACGGAACCTGCTCTAAACTTTTATGTTCAGAATACTTCTTTCATAGATACTGCAACAGGCCAATACCCTCTAATGGATATTGTCATTCATGATGTAAATAATAATGATACATTAGAAATAGGTATAGATCGATTTTTTGTTGGAGCTACGGTTGGTACTAGATGGCGTGCTACTGCATTTATCATTGATTTTCAATTAGATTTAGGAGCGAGCTATCCTCAAGCAGGTAATACCTATCAGGTAGATTGGGAGAGACCTTTCTTTTTAACAGATACAATAAGATTCTCTGTTGGGGCAGAGACGGGGCTAGATCTTTCTATTGTAGAATCAGACCTAGATAGTATTAGAGTTGTACCCAATCCATATGTAATGACAAATATGATGGAGTCTGCTGTATCAAATCCTTTTTTAAACCAGCGCAGACGAATCATGTTCACTCATGTTCCCGCAGATTGTATCATAAAGATCTTTACTGTAAGTGGTGTATTGGTTGATGAGATCGTTGTTAGCAATGAACCAGATAATGGGATTATACACTGGGATATGTTAACCAGAGAAAATCTAGAGATAGCTGCGGGCATGTATATTTATCATATAGATGCACAGCAAATAGGTGAAGAAAAAGTTGGAAAATTTGCAGTGATCAAATGAAGAGCATTTCAACAAAATATTTCATTCTCATTTTTATAGGTTTGTCAATTTATCTAAATGCACAAACGATAAATAGATATGGTACAACAACCGCTAATTTTTTGGAAATAGGTGTGGGCAGTAGAGCAACGTCCATGGGAGATGCATATGTTGCCGTAGCCAATGATGTCTCCTCTATTTATTGGAATCCTGCGGGACTGTCTAGTGTATCAAGATCATCTGCTCTTTTCACAATTCAGCCATGGTTAGTAGATATTGATATGATGTTTGCTGGTGGTGCATTTGTTGTGCCAAACGTAGGAGTCCTAGGGTTAGGTATTACTCATTTAGATTATGGAGAAATGGATGTAACGAACCTCGAGTATCAAAATGGGACAGGCGAACGATTTGGAGCATCAGATATGGCAGCTACCTTTACCTTCTCTAGA
>Ga0066861_10000581_pt1 | contig 11653 bp, 7 predicted proteins | sample ETN02SmetaG_3_FD_66434 | JGI IMG/M metagenome (GOLD analysis project Ga0066861, IMG submission 66434) | Marine microbial and viral communities from oxygen minimum zone, Eastern Pacific Ocean - ETNP2014F10-02SV257 | ecosystem: Environmental > Aquatic > Marine > Oceanic ... | reverse complement strand
GCGATCGTCGTCGTCGGGTTGATCATGCTCGCCAAGCTCGTCTTCATCTGCATGAACATCGGTCAAGAGCGAAAGAACATCGAACGGTCGTGGAAAGATTTGCCGAAATTTCACGAAGCGATGGCCACCGGTCTCGTCATCGGCTCGGCGACGTATCAACCCGAGGATCAGCCCAACTATGAATTCCTGTTTGATACAAAGGCGGTACGCGCGGCGAACAGGGGATCGGGCGCGCACGTGGACGGAACGGGCCCCGATCGCGGAGACTCGGTGAATTCCCAGGACGATTTCGATTACAGCGATGAGGCGAACGACGAGCGATACGTCTACGCCGCGCGAGACTACGACGCCGCGCGAGACTACGATGGCGGCGGCCCGTGGATTCGCAAGACGTCGAGTAGTCTATACGCCGCAGGCGCCGAAACTGCGAAACGGGGATCCAGAGGAACTCACCAGCGCGACGGCGGTCGATACGGCGGTCCCGTCGTGGACGTTCGCGCCCTCGGCGTCGAGAACGACTACAACCACCGCCGAAACGACGACTTCGCCCGCGGCGAGAACGACATCGGTGATGAGCTCGAATACGACGACTCCGACGCCGATACCCTCGACGACGATGAATCCACCGATCGAAGCGCGTCCGATCTGGACCGTTTCTCCGACGACGACGACGGAGACGCGCCGCGTCTCGTCGGCGCTCGCAAACCCGCCTGGCTCGACTGACGCGTCTCCGGTCGCGCGCTCCGTCCACCCGACGACGTGCGCACGCATTCAATGTGTAAATCATACTGTAGTATTAGTAAAACAATGAGCAAAAATGCATCACTACAGCGCGTACGACTCCCGCGACGTCGCGGACGCGCGCGTCTTTTCAAAAATCAAGCGTCGGCGTCTCGAGACGAGGCCGATTGAGCTCGACATTCATCACGCGCGCGCGCGTCCCGCGTCTCGAGTTCGCGCGAGCGATTCACCCGCGAGCGATTCACCCGCGTCGCATCGCGTCACCATCGCGCGCTCACTTCCCACCCGGCGTGAATCGCTTCGGTTCCTTCTTCTTTTGTTTCGGTCGACGTTTTCCATCAGCCTTGCCCTCTCTCGAGAGTTTGAGCCCGCTCCACACCCCGGTGCCCTGCATCTTATCCGTCGCGCCCGCGGCGTACATGACGCCGTCGGCCGCGGTCTTCAGGGTTCAAAAAATCGGCATCGCGCGCGCGTTCGTGTGACGTCTCCGAGGGTGAGGGACTCGCGCGTTATCCTCTCGGCGGCTCGACGGGACCGGGACCGGGACCGGGACCGGGACCGAGATTGCGACCGAGCGCGGGACCGGGACCGACGACGACAAAAAAAACAACAAAAATGAAACGTTACATTCACGCGATGGCGACGAGTTCGACGTCAAAGTATAGCGTCGCGTTCGGAGGAATGACGCCGCCGGCGCCGCGCCGACCGTACCCGAGCTCGGCGGGAATGACGAGCTTGCGTTTCCCACCCACTCGCATGGGCGGTAACGCGTCCCCGTCCCCGAGTATGCCGATTCCCCATCCCTGGATCACCTGCGACGCCTTGAACTGCAACGGCGTCCCGCGCTCGTAGCTCGAATCGAACACGCGCCCGTCCTCCAAACGCCCCGCGTAGTGCGCCTTGATTTGCTGATTCCCCTTCGGCGCCGCGCCCTCGCCGACGACGACGTCGCACGCGCGCAGTCCCGTCGGACTGTCGACGTACTCTCCCGCGCACTCGAACTCGGGAACGCCGCGCGCGCGCGCGGTGGAGAAGGGCGCGGCGACGAGCGCGACCGCGCCCAGGGACAGAACGGCGGCGCGTCGGGACACCGCGGGCGCGTCGACGAGGACGTCCTCCTCGCGCGTCGCGCGCGTCGTCGATCGAGTCCTTCTCATCGCTCTCGTCGGCGTCGCGCGGGCGAGCGCGCGCGCGTGGGCGCGGGCGAGAACGGCGCGCATGTCGAACGTCGAGGAATGACGCGCGCGGCCGGCCCGTCACACGTCGACGCCGCGCGAGCGACGGAATCGCGAGGCGACGCGAACGCGCGACGCGCGAGAGACGGAATCGCGCGCGAGCGTCCACGCCGCGAGAGACGGAATCGCGCGCGCGAGCGACGCGCGAGGACGATCGATCGGTGAGAGACGAAGCGTAACACCCGTCCGCGGACGCCGGCATCGAATCGGAGACGTCTCGGCGATGACGGTCAACGACACGGCGATCGCGAACGCGACCGTGGTGAGAGAACTGTTGGATGAGGTGGATACGTTCCTGGATTGGGAGCGAGACCCGCTGCGGTACCTGTTCGCGACGGTGTGCACGGTGTCGGCGCTCATGTGGTTTGGGTTCGCCGGGGATAACTTGCAGTATTATCGAATGAACGGTGGGTTGGCGTACGCGGGTGGGGCGACGTTTCGATCGGTGTGGGCGGAATCGTTCAGTCGAAGTGGGTCGGTGCTCTTGGTGTTTCGAGCGGCGGCGTTGGCTACGTGCGCGTATTACGAGTGGAGTCAAAAGAGCTACCCGAGGTTGACGCTCGACGAAGAGACGGGCATGTACGGGCTCGACACGGCGCAGTTTTTGAATTTACACGATTGGGTGACGCACGCGGTGACGGGTTTCTTCTTTTTGGCCACGCTCGCGTCGATCGTGGGCGTGTTCTCGAGGACGCAGACGCACGATCACTACTTGGGACACAGCGGGCGGTGCAACACGCTCGGTCACTGGGTGATGTCGTCGTACACGGTGGCGTTCACGATGAGCGTCGTGTTCCTCGTGACCGTCGTCGCGGAGGCAGTGTTCACGCCGCAGTGCGGTCCGTCGTCCGATCGCGGGAAGATGGCGACGCTGTTTGATCCGGGGGTGAGACTGTGCTACTTTGAGCCCAAGTACATGCTCGGCTACGTCGGCGCCGTCGTGCTCATGCTCATGGAGGCCTCGCTCGGAAGATTGGTGTTTCCGAAGTCGTACATGTCGCAACCAATCTTTGTGTGCAGTTTCTTCTTCATTTTCGGACAGCTCAACGTCATGGTTCTCGGCGGCGAGTGGGCGTATCAATGGACGAATTACTTGCGCAAGGAAACCATGTTCTACTTGAACGCATTCATGTGTCTCACCATGTACACGCACCTGGGCCTCGTCAAGTTTTTGCACTCGGGCGAGGTGACGAACAAACACGCGGAGGAGCGCGTCCCTCTTTTCATGTAAACTCGACATTTAGGCACGTAGCAGCGCCGACGCTGAAATGAATATGATTTGTGACACCACAAGCTATAAATTGAAATACCCCCCACACACGCCCGACGACGGTTCGCTTCGACAGAAACGCAAAGTGACCACCTCTCCCCTATCGCCGGCTCGTTCGACCGCGGTCTCTTCATCAATCGCTCTTCGCCTTTAACACCTTCTTTCTCGCGGCGAGCATGTACGAAAATAGCATCGGGAAACCGGGGACGTATCCCAGGAAGAACATGATCATCACCGACGGCAAGTGAAACGAAAAGTTGATCGCGTTCGGCATCTCGTACGCGAACGGATTCGTCTTCATCAGGTGCGCGAACCCACTGTACGCCAAGAATAACTCCGAACTCACGCCGAGCGGATAGAGCGCGATGAAAAACGTGTATCGACACCACGTCACCGCTCGCGGGACGTCGCCGAGGAGCTTAAAAAAATAAAAACTATACCGAACCACCTCGGTGACGCCCCACGCGAACATGAGCGACGGGACGCCGATGGAAATCGGGCCGAAGACGTCCAGACTCGCCGTTCGGGACGGCGGGGCCAACGCGAGCACGCCCCACACCACCATCAAACGCGAGCTCACCTGCATCGCCGTCACGAGCACGGGCGAACGCGCGATGCCGAGCGCCGCGTGCGCGACCTCCGCGAGCGCGGCCGTCTGCGCGTACGCGAGCGGACGCTCGACGGCGGCGTACACCGCGGCGGGACCGCTCGTGGAGATTGTTTGCGCGGTGCGCGTGAGCACGCACGCCCAGGCGACGACGAGGGCGGCGTTGTAGGCGACGAGGTACGTCTTGACGAGCGGCATTCTCGGATGCGTTCGCGGATGCGTTGACGACGAGCGCGCGTCGAGTCGACGCGAAGTGCGGTGCGACGTGTTTCTGTTACACTGGGACGTCGACGTCTACGAGACGAAGCGCGAGAGCGCGTCCGGAACTTTCTGCCCCGTCGAGCGCAAGACCTCGACGAGTTCTCTGGCTAATTTACCGTCGTTGAGGGTGAAGAAGGTGTGCGCCTTGCCCGCGCGTCCCGCGCGACCGGTGCGACCAATTCGGTGGACGTATTCCTCGACGTTTTTAGGAAAGTCGTAGTTGACGACGAGTTTGATCCCGTCGACGTCCAAACCACGCGATGCGACGTCGGTGGCGAGCATGATGGGCGATTTCCCCTCTCTGAATTCTTTCAGCACCCAATCGCGCTCTTTTTGTTCCTTGGCCCCGTGAAGACCGAGCGCGGGCCAACCCTCGACGCGAAGGCGGCGAGTCAGCGCGTCGACGTTCGCCTTGGTCTCGACGAAGACGAGCAGTTGACTCCCATCCATCTCTTTCTCGAGCGTGGACACGAGCGCGTCGTATTTTTCGTCTGGTCCCATGACGTGGACGATTTGTTCGACGTTCTTACTGGCGAGGAGTCCGTCGCCCGTGCCGCCCACGCGCACCTCCACGGGGTCGTTTCGCACAAACTCTCTCGCGGCTTCGCGCACCTCCACGGGCCACGTCGCGGTGAAGAGGAGCGTCTGCCTGTCCGGCCTGGTTTGTTGCACGATGCGTCGAATCTGCGGTTCGAAACCCATGTCTAACATGCGATCCGCTTCGTCGAGCACCACAAACGTGGTTCGGCGCAAATTCGTCTGCCCGCCGTCGAGAAAATCGAGCAACCGACCCGGGGTCGCCACGCAAATCTCGCTTCGACCTGAGCGCAGCGCCTTCACCTGAGGACCTTTTGGCACGCCTCCGTACACGCACGTGTGCTTCAGTTCGCTCGACGCGGCATATTTCGCCACCTCGAGCTCGATTTGACACGCCAACTCGCGCGTCGGCGCCAACACGAGCGCGATGGGCCCCTCCCCGCTCTCCAAAATCGGCTGCGCGTTCACGTGCACGATGGCGGGTAACAGATACGCCAACGTCTTCCCCGACCCCGTCTCCGCCAGCGCGATCAAATCTCGTCCACTCAGCGCGATGGGCCACGCCTGCGACTGTACCGCGCTCGGTTCGGCGAACGCCTCCCTCGCCAAATCGTCATTCACATACGTCGGAAACGACGCCTCCTCGAACGTTCGCACGCACTTCGGCACGTTCACCCCTCGCACCACGCGTATCTCCCGCCTCACCATCTCCCGTTCCACCTCCGCGAGCGTCCGAGCCGACACGTTCGGGTGCTCGTAATAAAAATTCTTCTCAAACAACCACCGGGACGCGTCATCATCTTCCCGTTCGCTCGTCGACGCGCGCCTCTCGTCACCCCCACGCGCTGACGCATCCATCGCGACGGCGTCTCGCGCGTCGTCTCGCGCGCGTTTCGCCCCTTCGTACGCCTCGCGCGTCGAATGCGTCGACGATGATGCTTCGGTGAATGCGCACCGCGGCGACATGCGCGCCCCGTCTCCACGCGCGCGCGCGCGCCCGCGACGACGACGACGACGACGACGACGACGACGGCCCGACGCGGTCGACGCGCGATCGTTCGATCGACCGATCGCGCGTCCCGAGTCCTCGCGCGCCGTCGCGCGAGACGGGCGTCGCGGATTGGCGCGCGCTCGACACTCGTCGACGAGCGACCGAGACCGCGCGCGCGCCGACCGAGCGAGCGCGACCGAGACCGCGAGGGAACGACGACGCGCGCGCGCTCGATCGATCCGCGTCGACCGATGCGCGCGAGCGCGAGAGCCGCGGCGAGGGCGGTGGGGCAGTGCGTGTCGACGTCACTGAAAACGCGACGAGGCGGGACGACGGGGACGGGGACGACGACCGCGCGCGCGATGGCGAGCGCGAACGCGGTGGACGCCGCGGTGACGTCGGCGCCGAAGGCCATCTACCTGAAGGATTACGAGCGACCGGCGTACGCGTTCGAGAGGGTGCACCTGAACTTTGAGCTCGGCGAGGCGACGACGACGGTGACGTCGACGGTTCGCGTGCGACCGGAGAGTGATGCGGGGGGGAAGACGTTATTTTTACACGGTGATGAATCCGTGGAATTGGCGTCGATCGCCGTGAACGGTGAGGCGTTCACGACGTACGAGCGCACGGCGAAGGGGATCGCGCTCTCGTCGCTGCCGACGGCGGCGTTCGATTTGCGAGTGGAAACCGTCATCAAACCGCAGGAGAACACCGCACTCGAGGGTCTGTACAAGTCGTCCGGAAACTTTTGCACGCAGTGTGAGGCCGAGGGGTTCCGCAGAATCACGTTTTACCAGGACAGACCGGACGTGATGTCCATCTTCACGACGCGCATCGAAGCCGATAAGACGAAGTACCCGGTGCTCTTGGGCAACGGAAACTTGGTAGATTCCGGAGATTTGGACGGCGGTAAACACTTTACCGTGTGGGAAGATCCGTGGGCGAAGCCGTGTTATTTGTTCGCGCTCGTCGCCGGTGATTTGGGCATGGTGGAGGATAAATTCACCACCATGTCTGGAAAGGAGGTGACGCTACGCATCTTCACCGAGGCGCACAACATCGACAAGTGCGATCACGCGATGGCGAGCCTGATCAAGTCCATGAAGTGGGATGAAGACACGTTCGGGCTCGAGTACGATTTGGATCTGTTCAACATCGTCGCCGTGGATGACTTCAACATGGGCGCCATGGAGAACAAGTCGCTGAACATTTTCAACTCGCGCCTCGTCTTGGCGACGCCGCAGAGCGCCACCGACGCCGACTACGCCGCCATCGAAGGCGTCGTCGCGCACGAGTACTTTCACAACTACACTGGTAACCGAGTGACGTGCAGAGATTGGTTTCAGTTGTCGCTCAAGGAAGGTTTGACGGTGTACAGAGATCAGGAATTCAGCGCCGACATGAACTCGCGAGGCGTCAAGCGCATCGGCGACGTCTCTCGTCTTCGCACGGCGCAGTTCGCCCAAGACGCCGGCCCGATGGCGCACCCGATCCGTCCTGAATCGTACATCAAGATGGATAACTTTTACACCGTCACCGTGTACGAAAAGGGCGCCGAGGTCGTGCGCATGTACGAGACGCTTCTCGGCAAGGATGGTTTCCGCAAGGGCATGGATTTGTATTTCCAACGTCACGATGGTCAAGCGGTGACGACGGAGGATTTCTTCGCCGCGATGGCGGACGCCAACGGCGCCGATTTATCCACCTTCAAGCCGTGGTACTCGCAAGCGGGGACGCCGAGAGTCACCGTCAACGGCGTCTACGACGCCGACGCCAAAACGTTCACCGTCCAATGCTCGCAAACGGTGCCGAAGACTCCCGGTCAAGACAACAAAATTCCGATGCTGTGTCCGATCGCGATCGGTTTGGTCGGTCCGGACGGCGAAGACATGGAACTCACGCTCGACGGTGAGTCTCACGGCACGACGGCGGTGCTCGGGTTTGATAGAGCCGAAGCCGCGTACACGTTTACGGGCGTGAACGCCAAGCCGGTGCCGAGCATCCTGCGTAACTTTAGCGCCCCGGTGCGCTTGACGACCAATCTCACCCAGGATGATTTACTCTTCTTGATGGCGAACGATTCCGACGCTTTCAACCGCTGGGAAGCCGGTCAAACGTTGCTGAGAAACTTGTGTTTGGATTTGATCAAGGGCGGCGAAGGAGCGTTCAAGATGGACGACGCAATCACGGCGGCGATGCGCACGATCCTCGCGGGCGCGAAGGGCCCCGACGCCGACAAGGCGTTCATCGCTCGCGCCATGATGGTGCCGTCCGAAGGTGAGTTGAGCGATATCCTCGAGGAGGGCACCGTCGATCCGGCGCTCGTGCACGCCGCGCGCAAGTTTGTCATGACGACGCTCGCCACCGAACTCCGCGATGATTTGGAGGCGACGATCGCCGCGAACAGCGCCGAAAAGTATTCCAACGAACCGGCCGACCGCGCGGCGCGATCTCTCAAGAATACGTGCATCGGATACCTGTCGTACTTGGACGCGCCGGAAATCGCGGCGATGACGTACGCTCGTTTCGGCGCCGCGGATAACATGACGGATAAGATTGCCGCGCTCAGTGCGCTCAGCGGGAAGAACTGCGACGAACGCGTCAAGGCTCTCGATGAGTTCTACACCGAGTGGTCGCACGATCCACTCGTCATGAACAAGTGGCTCGGCATCCAAGCCGCGTCGTCGCTTCCGGGCAATCTCGCCAACGTCGTCGCGCTCATGGACGGTCCCGCGTTCGACATCAAAAACCCGAACAAGGTCTACTCCCTCATCGGTGGTTTCTGCGCCTCCTCCAACAACTTCCACGCCGCCGACGGTTCCGGGTACGAATTCCTCGCCGACGTCGTCCTCGAGCTCGACGACCTCAACGGCCAAGTCGCGTCTCGCATGGTCGGCGCCTTCACTCGCTGGCGCAAGTACGAGCCCACGCGCGCGTCCGCCATGCGCGCACAACTCGAGCGCATCCTCGCCAAGGACGGTCTCAGCGAGAACGTCTTTGAAATAGTCTCGAAATCTTTGGAGTAAAACGCCTCCGCGTCCGTCGCCGTCTCTCGGCGTTTCATCGCAGTCTCAACTTCCCGCACTGTTCGGCGCGCGGGTGCGACGGCCTCCGTCGTCCGCGCGCGACAAACCCCATGTCGTCGCCCTCGCCCGCGCGCGCGTCCGCACCGCCCGCCCTCGCGCGTCGACGGCGACGATTCGATCGCGCGCGCCCATCTCGGCGCGTCGCCGACGTCTCAGCCTCTCCCGCGCGCGACGACGCGACGCGTCGCCGCCGACGGCGCGCGGAGGCGTCGTCCGCGTCTTCCTCCTCCGCCGACACGGTCGCGTCGAGTCTCCGCGTGGGCGTCGTCTCCGGCGCGGCGGCGGCGGCGAGCTGTCAGTTGTTGCTCTTTCCGCTCAACACGCTCAAGACGCGCGCGCAGGCGCGAGCGTTCGGTGCGCGCATGACTCGAGACGATCTTCGAATGTTGTATCGAGGATTGGTTCCCGATCTCTTCGGCACGGTTCCGGGGACGGCGCTGTTCATGGCGACGTACGAGACGGCGAAGCGAAACTTTGGGCAGACGCCGGCGCGCGCGGCGGCGGCGGGCGCGTTGGCGGCGTCCGTCGTGTTGGCGCCCATGGAGGTTATATCGAGGCGCATGCAGGTGGGAAGGGTGTCGTTGATGACGGCGGTGCGGTTGAGCGTGAGGAAGAGGGATCTATTCCTCGGGTTTGGGAGTTTTTTAACGCGAGAGCTTTCGTTTGATTGCGTGCAGATGAGCGCGTTCGAGGCGATGAAAAGGGCGACGCTCGCGGTTCGGCGCGCACGCGATCCGAACGCATCCATAAGCGCGAGAGAGACCGCTGCGCTCGGTGGCGTCGCCGGGTGCGTCACGGGCGTGTTGACGACCCCGTTCGACGTCTCTCGAACAGCCGCGGTGTGCGCGTCGTCGTTGGGCATCGACCCGAAGACGTTCCCGAAGGGACTCGCCGGCGTTAAACACTTGGCGAACAAGTTCGGGTGGACATTCTTCTTTCGCGGCGCCGCGCCGAGAGCGCTCGAGATCGGACTTGGCGGTATCATCTACTTCAGCGCGCTCGAGGCTACGCGCGTGGCCATCGAGGGCGCCGACAAAAAGTGAGAGCGACGTAGCAAATTCAAATTGTTGTTTTATACAGTACTACAGGTGGGTGACTAGGGTGACTAATCTACTGCTGGTGATAAACATACCTCTCGCAGTCGTGAACGCCCACACTCTTGTTCGTTGTAAGTTCATTGTAAGTTCATTGTAAGTCACGAACATCCGTTGCACGTGTCCACAGTTTTACCCACCTTCCCACACGTTGCGAGCCCACCTTGTTCCGGTATGGCTGTCATCTGTATTGTGACGTGTCGAATACCGAAACGTTTATTACACACGTGTGTGGCGCGTCTTAAAGCCTCTTCCAGTGCCTGCAAGTCTGGATCCAACCCGACAATTTGGTTCCCACGGCGCACTATTGCACTACTCTTGACATCGACGTGCACATGCGCAGTGAGTGCTACCTTTTCCGGCGAAATTTCCCACAGGTGAAGGCAATGTACACCTACAATCCCAGGCACCTCTTCGATTATCGTATTCGCGACCGTGTCGACATTTAATCCCGGCGGTGCGGCCTCCATCAGTGTCCGAACCAATCGTTTTGCGAATGGAAACGTCGTGTATGTCACAAGTGCTCCAAAGATGAAGGTACATATCGGGTCCACCACAGCGAACTTATCACCCATCGTCCATATCAACATGCCACCGATGAAAATTACTATCGTCCCGGCGAGGTCCCCTATGATGTGCACGAACATAGCGCGCGAGCTCAGCTCACCGGTGCCATGGGAATGGCCATGTGAACCATGGGAATGGCCACGCGAAGCATGGGAATGGCCATGTGAACTATGGGAATGACCATGCGAATCTGAATTTTGGGTCGATGACTCATTATCTCGAAGAAGAAATAGCAGCGCAGTGTCCACGACAAGTCCGCCGAGAGCAGTCAAAGCGATAGTACGCCCGTTTACTTCGGGTGGACTGGAAAGGCGAGAGCCCGCAGAGATCACCAAGGCAAAGGTGGCGATCCAAACAACAATAATAATACCGAGCGCGCCAAGCACCTCAAGACGCGAGATCCCGTATGTCAGGATCGATGATCCAGTCGGTCTGTGCGCACGAGTTTCTTCATCGCGTTTGATGTCCCGCAAGGTGAGCCAGATTATGAAAATCGAGAGGCCGTATGATATAAAATCAGAGAACATGTGGGCGGCATCTGCGAAAAGAGCGGTCGAGCCCGAGAGTACAGCCGCGACGATCTCAGCAACCGCGTAAGCACCAGAAACGAAGAACGCGGCGTATATTCGCCGCCGGACACGAAACGCACGCTTTAACGGGATAATGCGCCTTCCGAAAGCCGTTCCAACGAATACATTCTCAGTGTCCGACACGTGAAACCAGCCGCTGAGTTCTTCGTCGAATCCGTGGCATTTGCCGTGGCCCACGACGTGCGAGTGCCCGTGCTCATCCCCAACCGTCTCGTTTTCGAGTTCTACATCCAAGTCTGCCTCCGAGAGTACCTTTGTTTTCCAAGGACGCCCCTTCCAAGGCTTCGGATGCGAGCGCACGTCACCAATCTCCGGGTCCAGGGCGTTCCCGTCCGCCGCGCGACGCCCCACGGTGGACATGGCGCCGCGATGTGACGTGTCGACACCTCGACGATTTGTATCGTCATGTACGAACTCGCGTGGGATAAATGGCAAAAGAATGGACAAAGTACGGAGGATACGTCGTACGTTTTTCCTTTGAAAAGGCCACGACCCGTGACCGCACCGGTCGTCGCGTTTCGCGCGTGACGTGCGCGCGCGAACGCGAGCACCGCCGCGCGCGTCGACGGCGCGGTCGCCGGTCCCGCGCGCGAGCGCGTCATCGGCTCGTGACGCGCGTCGACGATGTCGAACGTCGGGAAGACTCCGGTCACCATAATCACCGGCTGTCTCGG
>Ga0066861_10000578_pt1 | contig 11679 bp, 10 predicted proteins | sample ETN02SmetaG_3_FD_66434 | JGI IMG/M metagenome (GOLD analysis project Ga0066861, IMG submission 66434) | Marine microbial and viral communities from oxygen minimum zone, Eastern Pacific Ocean - ETNP2014F10-02SV257 | ecosystem: Environmental > Aquatic > Marine > Oceanic ... | reverse complement strand
GTTGAGCCAGCCATACCACCAAGAAACATTAGCCCTAAAATAAAAGTTCTATAATTTATATTCCAATTTTCATAATTTAAATTTGTAAATCCAGTTGTAGTTATTAACGTAAGTGACGTAAAAAAAGCGTTATTAATACTCTCGAAAATATCTTCGCTGAAGGTTACTGTTTTAAAAGAAAAAATTGTTGATGTAGCAATGACCATAAACGAATAGAACAAAAATTCTGTACTCTTAAAGAATTCATTTAAAGACTTAGATCTTATAGTTTTTAGTAATAAGATAAATGATGTCCCAGCTAAAAACATAAATACATTTATTATTAACTTTGAAACAGTGGAGAATTCACTTATAGATGTATTAAAAGTACTAAAACCTCCAGTGGAGAGAGTTGTTAGTGAATGATTAAAGGCATGATAAAAACTTAATCCTGAAAAATATAAGAGCATTGTCTCAAGTAGGGTTAACGATATATAAACAATCCACAAAAGTCTTGCAGTGTCTTTAAATTTTGGAGTTAATCTATCTGCAGAAGGACCAGGTGATTCAGCTTTAAATAGGTTTATGCCACCTGAACCTAACAATGGAAGAACTGTAATGGTCAAAACTATGACACCCATACCACCTAACCACTGCGTGGTAGATCTCCAAATCAACAAAGATTTATCCACTGAATCTATATCAGTTAATATTGAGCTACCGGTAGTGGTCAAGCCCGAAACTGTTTCAAATAAAATATTTATATAACTTAGATCTATTCCAGAAAGAAGGTAGGGAAGTGTTCCAAAAAGAGACATAAAAATCCAGGACAGCCCAACCGCTCCAAAGCCCTGTATAGTTGTTAATTGCCTAGTGGGTAGAACAAATTTTCTTATTAGGTATGATAAAAAAAATGTAATCAATGCAAGACCTATAAGTGAAAATGCATACTCTAAATTCTCTTGCATAAATGCATAAATTACTGTTGGGATAGTGGCTAACGCAAGAACCGGAAGTATTCCTCCACTGATGAAAAGTACAACTTTTATCATTTAAAACTTAACAAAAAGTTTCTTCAATTTTTTCAATAGATTCGGGGAGCGTGAACACTACGAGCCTATCTTTTTCTGCAAACTTCCATGTGCCTGATGGAATAAAAGTATTTTCTCTACGTGTAACACCAGCAATCAAACAATTTTCGGGCAATTCAAGTTCAATTAATGATTTATCTAAAACATGGCATTCGTTTGAAAGGACAATTTCTAATGCTTCTACTTCAGTATCTTCGAAAGTTAATGCAGAGGTAACTTGGTCGGATCTTACATCTTGCAAAATTGAATTTGCTGCAGTTATTCTCGTTGAAATTGTTGCCTGAATAGAGGAATCTTTTAAGAGTTCTAGATAATCAATCTTATTTACCCTTGTTATAATCTCAGGCGCTCCAAGTGCTTTAGCAACCAGTGAGCAAACAATATTTTTTGAATCATCTTTACTTAACGCAACTACAGCAGAGTTATTATCCACACCAATATTCTGTAAATTTAATGGATCTTTTGGATCATTGTAAACAACGATTACATTAGAGTTGTTCTCAGCTATTCTGTTGCAATCTTTCTTATTATCATCGATTACAACAACTTCATAATTTTTAAACAATCTTTCAGCTAATAATTCTGAAGATCTTGATGCCCCAACTATAATTACTTTTTTAATTTCATCTTTTCGCTCAATACCAATCAAAGATGTAGCTGTTTGTATATCTCCACTTTTAACAATTACTTTTATATGGTCCTCAACTTCAAGTTGAGTATTACCATTTGCAATGTACGATATACCGTCACGCATATAAGCTGTAACAAGCCAATTATCTCTTCCTCCAAATTCATGAATATTAGATAATTGATTATTTATTAATGGAGAGTTTTCAGTTACAACACCACCAACTGAAAGGAGCTTTCCACTACTGAATTCGTGGATGTCGTAAATGCCAGCCCTTGACAAAAGCTTTTCAATTTCATCGCATGCACTTTCAGAAGGATCGATAATTTTATCTATATTTAAATCATCGATTTCATTTTTTAAAGAACTGTCTTGAACCCTAGCAAAGGATTTTTTTGTTCCCATATTTTTAGCTAAATAGCAAGACAACATATTAACATTCTCATCATCAGTCACTGCAATTATTAAGTCAGCTTCTTCTGAGCCAGCTTGAGTCAAGGATGAGGGACTGCCACCGTTTCCTTTAATTACGAGAGCATCAAGAGTTGCATTCAGTTCTTCTACTTTTGATGGATCTTGTTCTACAACTGTGACATCGTGCTGCTCGCTCGATAATTTACCAGCTAGGAAGCTTCCTACTTCACCAGCCCCAATGATGATAATTTTTTTCAAAATGTCCTCACTTTAAGAATAGTGGGTTTTCAAATACATGGTAATATATTTATAAGTGACGCAAATTAGTACTTTATCAGAAGAACAAAGTTTTTTATTAGACTCTTTAGTAGATATACTTCTCAGTCAAAAATTAACAAATTTGAAAGTTTTAAAGCTCCAGTCTGATCAATTCCATGATAAAGTCATTATTTGTTCATCTAATTCAATGATTCAAATGAATTCTGTTATAAAAAAAATTAGAAATGAATTAAAAATTAGTGATTTTATTTATGAAGGTGAAAATTCTAGTTGGCTCTTAATTAGTATCAAGGGTATATTGCTTCAAATATTCACTGAAGAATCTCGAGAGTATTACAATATTGAAGATATATATTTTGATAGTGAGACTCTTTATCAATACGGTTAATAAAAACTCAGGGGCTGTAGCTCAGCTGGCAGAGCACCTGCATGGCATGCAGGGGGTCAGGGGTTCAAATCCCCTCAGCTCCACAAATTAAATGAACTTGAATTATTTTAAAACAGTATTTTTAGAAACCAAAGAACTTGCATTTTCACAAGTATTGATAGTTTTTTTACTTTTTATCCAAATAAGTGTAGTTACAAGAGGACTAGGTACATCAAATTATGGTCGAGCTGCTCTTGTTTTAGCTCTTGTAGCATTAATATTTAGAACCTTACATTCAAGAAATAGTGACGTTACATTACTAATGCTCAAAAAACATGGAAAGAATATTTATACAGTATCACTACTATTTGATATTTTTATTGGAATAGTATCAATGTTTATTTGTATCGTACTGTTTCAATCTTCGTTTAACACATTGTTTGGAGATTACCAATTAAATTTAATTCTAATAATACTATTATCTTCAAGAGTAATTCAAACATTTTCTGAAAGTTCAAAAGCAGTACTAACTTTTCATGGTAAATTTAAAAAATTTGCTTTAGTAGATTCATTGGCTAATATATCCAGATTTCTAGCTATTATAATTTTGTTTAATTTTGAACAAAGTATTGAAAATTACCTACTCGGACAAGCACTTTTTTCAGCTACGTATGGACTCTTGGGTGTGTTTGTATGTAGAAAATATCTAGAAATATCAGATATTTCAATTAAGAACATAAAAGAATATTTTCAAGTATTTAAATTAGACTTTTTTAAACAAAGAGCAGATCAATTAGTAGGAATTATTCCACAGCATTTAGATTTAATAATTCTTGGATACTTTACCGACTTTTCAACAGTTGGTGTATTCAGAATTGCAAAGAGGCTAGTTGAGCCTATTAATTATGTAGTCACAATTCTTAATCCCTATGTTCAAAATAAGCTTTCAAGTGATGACGCTGATATTAATTTTGGAGATTTAATAAAAAACTTTTTACTTCCCCTTATATTTGTTCTAACTATTAGTTATTTATCATTTGGTAGAAATTTTATACAGTTTCTATCAGGCAAAGAATTTCTTGAAGCGTTTTTCCCAATGATGATTTTACTTGGTGGATATTTCACATATTTAGCAACTTTTTGGATACGTCAATTATTACTATTTAATGATTTGTTACAATATCACGCAGTCAGCAGACTAATTGCAACAGCCTCTTTTTTAGTTCTCTCTTTCTTATTAGTAAACCAACACAGTGCAAGTGGTTTAGCGGCAGCGCTTTCAATAAGCATGGTTTTACAAAAAGTGTATGAATTTAATATCTATAGTAAATTTAGTAAACATACAAATAAATAGCATATTTAATATTCCTGAAGTTATCATTTAATTAGGATGAACAAACAAAAAAACTTTAAAATCCAAGCCTTAATCCTCAGTTTTTTCTTAATTTCTTTAGATGCCTACAGTTTGTTCAGCATTCCTATTCAATGGGTAGGGTTAGCCTTCTTATCTTTGCTTTTATTAATAAATTTAAAATTTATTGAAACAAGATTTAACAGCATTCTTTACCTATTTGGTGCTTTATTATTTTTACCAATTTTGTTTGAAATTATTTCTGACAATTCTCTTTTAGGCAATCTTTCTTATCAACTAAGGATTTTTAATTTTTTAACTTTTGTAATGGCATTCTATGCCTCACTTACTATTTTTGAAAATATTAGTAAAGAAGCTTTTATCAATTACTTGGAAAAATATTTAGTTTTAATTTCACTTTTAGCAATATACATATTTTTTTCTCAAATTTTTGATCTTTATGAACCGATAAGAAATCGCTCAAATACTTCATATAGAGGTTCATTCACTTCACAAACAACATTCTGGCCATATGAACCTCACAGAGCGATGAGTACATTTAGAGAGCCAGTTTTGTTTATTTCGTATATGATTCCGTTGTCACTTATTTTATTTTTTCAAAAGAATAAAGTTAGTTTTTATACGATACTTACAATTTCATTAGCTTTAGGTTTATCCAGAAGTGATCTTTTAAGAATTTATATTTTCCTTGGATTAATTTTGTATGTTGTTATCAGCCTGTATAAAAAGGCCTTTGAAGTAAGAAAAGTTCTACCTCTAATATTGATATTATTGTTTTCACTCATTTCTATAAAAGAGTGTGCTGTAAGCCCTAATAATCAAGAATGTAAAGATTTAAATATTGCTAATGATGTTAAAATAATTTCTTTTGAAGATATGGACAGTGTAACTGAAGTCGATAACGATAGAAGCAACACTTTAGGCTATCTTATAAGTGGAAATATTAATTTTGTTGGTGATGGGTTTAATTCAATTGTAAAAAATTTCCAAAACTACGTCACAGAAGAAATAAATAAGGAAATGTATTTAACAAATAGAGTATTACCAGAATATTTAAACAGTAGATATCAGGCACAAAATTTTGGTACTGGAGACTATCCAACAGTTTTTTACCCAAGGAATACTCAAAGTTTATTTGTCAATTTGCTTGTAGCTTTTGGTATTTTTCCTTTAATAATTATTTCACTATTGTTATATGTTTTTGTATTCAAAAATAAAAATTCGAGGGTTGTTGAGTTTATGTTCCTAATTTCTTTTTTCTTCATAATCCCAATAGAAGAATTCAATGCGTTGACAGGTTTAATTCTCGGTTATTCGTATACAATATTGATAAGAAAGCAAATCATTGAATAAAGTTTATAATTTTTCTCCTGGTCCATCAAAAATTAATGAAAGCGTTATTAAGGAAGTTAAAAAATCTATAGAAAATTATAAAGATACTGGTAAATCAATTCTTGAAATATCTCATCGAAGCAAAGATTTTGAAGAAATTTTAGATGTTATAAATCAAAACTTTCAAGTTTTGTTTGGATTACCAAATGACTTTAAGATACTTCTTCTTCAAGGTGGAGCTACTTTTCAAAATTCATTAATACCATTCAATATAGGATCAGAAAAATCTATAGGTTGTTTAGTTAACGGAACTTGGGGACAAAAAACGTATGAAGATTTTTCCAAAATTAATAATGAAACAGTATTATTTGATGCAAAAAATCAATCTTTAGAAAATTATTTAGATGATGATTTTAATGGATTTAAAAAAGTTGACTATCTACATATCACTTCAAATGAAACTATAGAGGGTGTTCAATTAAAAAGTTTTAATAAAATCAATCATAATAAATTAATTATCGATATGTCGTCAGACTTTGGTTCATATAAATTTGATTTCGAAAATATAAATTATATATATGCTGGTGCTCAAAAAAATATGGGCATTCCTGGAGTGACGGTTTGTTTAGTTAAAGATAATTTTTTGACAGATGAAAAAAATCCTAGTTACTTGAATTTAAATAAATTAACAAATGCTGGCTCTATTCTTAATACACCTCCAACTTTTTCAATCTATGTATTGAAGCTTGTAACAGAATGGATGATCAAAAGTGGTGGTCTTGAATATTTTGAAGAAAAATCAAAACGTCAGTCTAATGTCCTATACGATTTTATTGATAACAATTCATTACAAGTCAATTGCAAAGTTGAAAAAGCTTATAGAAGTAATTCAAATGTAGTATTCAATTTTACTAATGAAGCTGATAATGAAAATTTTATAAAATTATCAACTGAAAATGGAATTATAGGTGTTAATGGGCACAGAAGCGTGGGTGGTATAAGGGTAAGTTTATTCAATAGTGTTGATGATGAAATGTTTGAGTATTTTATGAACTTTTTTAAACAATTTTTAATAGAAAATAAGTAGATGAAATTCTCAGAAATAACTCCATATATATTTCCAAACGGTAATGAAATCGGCTTTCTTACAAATATGAACACTTATGATGAAAAATCTGATTTTGTAAAATTACATGAAGAAACAATTTTAGAAAATGAAATTTCTTTAGATGCTCAAGTAGATGATTTTGAGCCAATAGTGATGGCCTTAGATCCAAATGTAGTTATTGACAGATCATCAGAAAGTATTAATTCAAACAGGTTTTTCCTCCTTGATGGCCATCATCGGTGGAAATTTGCAAAAAATAACAATTTTATAAATAAATTAAAGTGTATTCTTGTAAATTTTTCAGATGTAAAAATTAAATCATATGCCTTTTCTATAAATGTTACTGAAGATAATTTTTACAATATTCTAAATCAATATGGATTCACAAAATCAAAAAATCAAAAACTATGTTTATATTTTGATGATGAGGAATTTTCAAATTTAAGCTTTCAAAATATAAATGAATTATATGAATTTAAGAAAACACTTCAAGATAAAAAAATTATCATTCCAATTTTGAAAGAAAGTAAACTAACTAAAAAATCAGTTACTTTTACCCCGATCAATCCATCAGACTTAATAACTCTAGATGGTTTACTTCCTCCCAAGTCTACTTGGATTACTCCCAGGTTATAAATGAAAGTATGTCACCTCATAAACTCTTTAAACAGGGGCGGTGCTGAAACTCACTTGCTTGAATTAGTCACAGCTCAAAGCAATTCGGGAATCAATGTAGATGTAATTGTAATTGGTGAAGACGATTCAAATATATTTTCAATCAAAAGAGAGATTGCAGATAGTTGCAATAAAATATATAGATTAAAAGGACCAAGGATGTTTAATCTAATGTCTTACATAAAGCTCCAAAAAATTGTAAAAGATAATAAATACGACATTGTTCATTCTCATCAACCACGAAGTGATTATATGGTATTTATAATTAAGAAATTATTTTTTTCAAAAAATATTTTTAAATGGATTGTGTCAATACACGGAAAGTATGATTCTTACTTAAATAATGATCTCAAAAAAATATTTAAATTATATTTTTTTAATAAATTAGTCAATGCTTGGAAACACTCTGATTCTGTAATAGTTATATCTAATGAAGTAGAAAACTGGCTAAGAAACCACACAAAAGAAATAAATCCACACGTAATTAATTACTGGATATCTTTGAAAGAAAGAAAAGACTATAAATTTAATTCAACAATTAATATTGGTTTCCTTGGTAGGTTAAATAAAAACAAAGGGATCGAAGATCTTATTGACTCTCTGAATAGTCTTGAAATAGATTTTAAATTTAAAATTGGTGGATTTGGTTCTGAAAAATATATTCAGCTTCTCAAACAGAAAATGAATAAAAATGTTCAGGATAAATCTACTTTTCTAGGTTATGTTGAAGATCAATCAAAGTTTTTTGAGAGTATTGATCTTTTTGTCTTTCCATCTTTTTCAGAAGGATTAGGATTAGTTTTACTAGAAGCAATGAGCTACCAAAAAATATGTATTACAAGAAATGTTGAGCCAATGAATAAATTTATTAATTATGAAAATGGGTATTTATTTAACAATATTGACGAATTAATGAATTGTATACTAGAAGCTTCGGAAGATTTAAATAACAAAGAAATTTATTTAAAGAAAATTGAAAACACTAAAAAAGTTTTAGAAATATATGACATTGAAAATGTTTTTCCTAAAATATTAGAAGTGTATAAGTTATGAGTGAGTATAAATTTCAAGAAATTGAATCAAAATGGCAAAATCATTGGTCAGATAATAATTCAATAAAATGTGACATAAATTCTGTAAACAAAAATTTTTATAATTTATGTATGTATCCGTACCCCTCTGGAGATTTGCATATGGGGCATATTAGGAATTACACAATTGGCGATGTAATTACTCGATATAAAATGATGAATGGTTTTAATGTTTTATCACCGATGGGTTGGGACTCATTTGGACTTCCAGCAGAAAATGCAGCAATTAAAACTGGCATTCACCCTAAAACCTTCACAGAAGAACGTATAGATAATATGAAAGATCAAATAATTAGACTCGGTTCACTTTATGAGTGGGATAGAGAGGTTGCTGCACACAATAAAGATTACTACAAGTGGACTCAATTTATTTTTATTAAACTTTTCAAGAATAAATTAGCTTATAAAAAAGACGCTCCGGTTAATTGGTGTGTTTCATGTAAGACAGTATTGGCAAATGAGCAAGTAATAGAAGGAAATTGTGATAGATGTGATGCTGTAGTAGATCAAAAAAATCTAAATCAATGGTTTTTAAAAATATCTGACTACTCAGACGAGCTTCTAGATGGACTAAATCAAATTGGAGATTGGCCTGAGAATGTAAAAGCGATGCAGCAAAACTGGATAGGTAAATCTGAAGGTGCAGAGTTTTCATTAAATATTGAGAATACTGAATTAAGTTTTGAAGTTTTCACTACTAGGCCAGATACTTTATTTGGAATGACGTTTGCTGTGTTGTCTCCTGAACATAATATTATGAACGAAGTTCTTGCTTTATCCCCAAATAGTGATGATCTGCAAAAATACATAGATGATGCAAAGAACAAATCTGAATTTGAGAGAATGTCGCTTACTAAAGAAAAGACAGGGGTAGATACAGGCCTTTTTGTAATTAATCCAGTAAATGGTAAAAAAGTTTCTTTATGGATAGCAGATTATGTATTAATTAATTATGGTACGGGTGCGATTATGGCAGTCCCTGGGCATGACCAGAGAGACTATGATTTTGCAAAAAAATATAACATTGAGATTATTCAAGTTATATCTGACAAAAACAATGAATCATCAATAGAAAACGAGGCATATATTGGCGATGGAATTTTAATTAATTCAGGAGAATTTGACAATTTAGAATCTCACAGTCAAGGTTCCAAAAAAATTATAGAATTTCTTGAAGATAACAAAATTGGTACAAGTAAAACTACATTTCGATTGAGAGACTGGCTGATAAGTCGTCAAAGATACTGGGGATGCCCAATCCCATTAATTAATTGTAAAAATTGTGGTATGGTTCCTGAGAGCGAAGACAATTTACCAGTCTTGCTACCTGAAATAGATGATTACAAAAATACAAACGAATCACCTCTTGCTAAAAGCGAAGAATTCATAAATACAAACTGTCCTAAATGTGGCACTGAAGCAAAAAGAGAAACAGATACAATGGATACCTTTGTTGATTCATCATGGTATTTTTTAAGATTCGTAGATTCTAACAACGAAGAATTGCCCTTTGATCCTAAAAAAGTCAACAATTGGCTTCCAGTTGACCAATACATAGGGGGTGTTGAACACGCAATTCTACACCTTTTATATTCAAGATTTTTTGTAAAAGCATTAAGAGATTTGAATTATTTAAATTTCAATGAACCATTTCAAAATCTATTTTCTCAAGGAATGATTAACTTTGGCGGTTCTAAAATGTCAAAATCAAAAGGTAACACCGTTGATCCCGAAACTTATTTTAAAACCCATGGTGCAGATGCTTTAAGATTATACATTTTGTTTATGGCACCTCCAAGCGACGGGGTAGAGTGGAATGATGGAGGCATCGAGGGAACGAAAAGATTTTTGAACAAATTTTGGGAAAATATAAACAAATTATCAAATTTAAAAGAATTAGAAAGTTCAAAAATTGAAGAAAATATAGTTAGAAAAGTAAATCAAAGCATAAATTCAGTATCAAAACATTTAGATAGATTTGAATTCAACACAGCCGTTTCAGATTTGATGAAATTAAATAATGACTTGTCAGAATTTTTAAAAAATCCTGATGGCGTATCTAAAAATTCAAAAGATATGATTATAAAAAATTTATGTATTTTACTTTTTCCAATGGCTCCACATATTTCCTCTGAGATTTACGAAGAATATTTTAATGAGGATCTTATTCAAGCAACCTGGCCTGAGGTAGACACTGAAAACTTAAATGACCCTACTTACGAACTTGTAGTTCAGATTAATGGAAAAAAGAAACACACAAGACAGACAGATATCGGATTAGAGCAGTCAGAAGTAGAAAAAATTTGCAAAGAAGAATTCAAAATGAATATAAGTGAGTTTAAAAAGATAATTTATATCCAAGATAAAATTATAAATTTTGTCGGATAATGAAGTTATTGGTAACTGATAATTTAATTTCTGATTTAGATCAGTTGGGTATTCTAGATTTAAATTTCGAAAGAATATCAATAAATGATATTTCCAATCAGGTGCAATCTCTTTTTGAAAATGATAAATATAAATTTGTTTTTGATGATTTTGTGACTTTTAATACTTTTAACAAGTTAAATATTAATTCTGAAGATAATTATATTTTTCAAATTAAGAAGTCAAATTTGTCTAAATTTACTTCACTTGGCAGAGATGTTGAAATTTTGCATTTTGATACACAAAAAAAAGAAAAATTTCTTCCTTGGGACCTCACTAAAGTAATTTATAGTTCTAGAAAAGCTATTGATTTATCATTATTGGATTCATTTACCCTAAATGAAAGAGATTTTAGAAATTTTTTGTCTTACTTTATTAAAGAACTTATCAGACTAAAAATGTTAATTGAATTAGAACCAAATGAAATAGCTAAAGTTTTAAAGGAAAAAAATGATTATAAATATCAAGATGCTGCAAAGAAAATCAAAAGTATAGATTCAACAAAAATTAATAAGTCAATACAGATTACTTATAAAATTGAGAAAATTATTAACCAATATGGTTATGAAGTTGAAAATGCAAAAAGATATTTAGTTTCTATAAAGAAATTATTAGAGTTTTGAAATTCTTGATTTGTTTCTATCTCTAAAATTTTTAGTAATAATTCCTTTTGAGTAAGCAATATCTAGAGTTTTAAGTGCATTTGACTTATTATCAACAGAATTCTCATCAACGGACTTAAGTACTGTTTTAAGCTCAGTTTTGATAGATTTATTTCTTAAATTTCTTTTCTTATCTTGTCTTATTCTCTTTTTTTGTGAATTAATATTAGCCATGTAAAACCTTTCGGTATATAAGATATTAACTTAATAAATATGTTAGATAATAAAAATATAAGAAATATTTCAATTATTGC
>Ga0066861_10000575_pt1 | contig 11705 bp, 8 predicted proteins | sample ETN02SmetaG_3_FD_66434 | JGI IMG/M metagenome (GOLD analysis project Ga0066861, IMG submission 66434) | Marine microbial and viral communities from oxygen minimum zone, Eastern Pacific Ocean - ETNP2014F10-02SV257 | ecosystem: Environmental > Aquatic > Marine > Oceanic ... | reverse complement strand
CCAGCATTAATTCTTAATTCTCTTATTGGCATATTAAATCCGGATGGAGCGCCCAGTATTTTTTTGTCATGGCTAAAAGAATACTGATTCTTGGCCATACAGACCGGAAGGTGGTTCTTACCCCATTTTTTAATGTTCTCTAATGTGTGCAAAGCCTCTGCACTGAAATCTACTGATTGTGCACCATAAATATTTGTTGCAATTTTTAATATTGTTTGTTCAACATCTGTCTCTGGATCTACCAAAGGAGTAAAGGGATTATTATTTTCATCATGATCTTTACATGCATTTACAACAGCATTGGCTAATTCAATTGCTCCCTTACCGCCCTTTTCATGTCCTTCAAAAATAACAATATCACTAGCTCCTGCTTTTATTGCCTCTTCCTTTAGAGAGTTTATTTCACTCAAAGTATCTGTTGAAAATTTATTTATAGAAACAATTACTGGTATTTCAGTTGATGTTAAATTCCTTATGTGGCGTCTTAAATTAGTCGATGCTCCTTGACGTACGGCGTCTATATTTTCTAATTCAATTTCTTCTTTTGATGGTCGCGCACCTCCACCTGTCGAAAAGCCCCCTCCATGTAGTTTCATACTTCTGATTGTAACATTCAAAACGATACAACTAGGTATGATACCAGACGCTGCTGATTTGATGTGTAATGCTTTTTGTGCGCCCATCTCAGCTCCAAAACCTGCTTCTGTAACAACATAATCTGCACAAGAAAGGGCTATTTTATCAGCTATTACAGAAGAGTTTCCATGTGCTATATTTGCAAATGGCCCGCAATGGACAAAAGCAGGATTTCCTTCCAATGTTTGAACGAGATTAGGTAAAAAGGCATCCCTAAGAAGTAGAGCCATTGCCCCTGATGCTTCTATATCATCGGCAGTTATTGGTTCACCTTGATTGTTTTCGGCCACTATAATCCGGCCAAGTCTGAATCTCAAATCTTCATAATCAGATGCTAATGAGAGTATAGCCATTACTTCACTTGCCGCGGTTATATCAAATCTATCGGTACGATCTAAACCATTAGATGGACCTCCCAGTCCGATTGTTATTTCCCTAAGACTTCTGTCGTTCATATCAAGTACTCTAGGCCAAAATATTCTATTAGTGTTTATATTTAGAGGATTTCCTCTATGAAGACAATTATCTAAGACAGCAGAACATAAATTGTGAGCAGAAGTAATAGCATGTAAATCACCAGTAAAATGTAAATTGATTTGTTCCATGGGCAATACTTGAGATAATCCTCCTCCAGCAGCTCCTCCTTTTATACCAAAAACTGGCCCCAATGATGGTTCGCGGATAACACAACATGCATTATGCCCTTGAAGATTTAAGCCCTGATTTAATCCGATAGTTGTGACAGTTTTGCCTTCTCCAAATGGAGTAGGGTTAACGCTGGTTACTAAAATCAAAGAACCGTTAGCATTTTGACTTTTATTTTTCAAAGAATTCCACGATATTTTAGCCACATTCGGGCCGTGCATAATCAAGTCATTGCGAGATAATCCTAACTGATTAGCTATAGTTTCAATGTGCTCTGGACTTGCTGCTCTGGCTATCTCCATGTCACTATCCATAAGCATATCGGACAACTCTTAATGTTTGAAACCTTCATTGCTAATAGCACATGGGAGGGCATATGAAGGTACCCGACTACTGGGGAGTCGTTGGTTTTCCTATAGCTCATTCTTTAACTCCCAAGATATTTCAGATAGTTGGAGAACATATGGGATTTGAAAGTATCAAGATTGTTTTTATTAAAGCTAAAAATATTGAGGATTTCATAAAAGAAACCAATAAGATAAAAGGTAATTTTTGGCTATCAGTTACCTCTCCGCTAAAGCATCAGTTGCATAAAAAATTTAATTTGGAGTATATTCAAGAAATTGGAGCAATAAATCAAATAATAAATTATGATGGAGAGTGGAGAGGATTTAATACTGATGGCTTAGGATTTATTAAAGCAGTGAATTATATTGGAATTGATGTAAATAACTCTATTTTAAAGATGAAAGGGGGTGGCTCAACCGCACGTTCTATTGCATACCAATGGTCAAAATATGGGGGGAAATTGATTATTGAAAGGGGAAGAAGAGACATCGGGAATGGCCCTTGGGAAAAATCAATTACAAAAGGTTTTAATCCGGATTTATCGATAAATTTTGATATGCTTCCTGGAGTAAAAATAGATAAAAATATGATACCTGAGAAACATTATGTGATATCATATGATGAAAATTATAATAATGATGATTTTGCAATAATTATGCTAGTTGCCCAACATTTGGAAGCTTGGAAAATTATGGTTTCTGATGAGTTTAAAGAAAGATTACCTTCAATTAAGCAGGTTTTATCTAGATTATAATCTAAAGTGGTATATTGTCATGTTTTTTTGGTGGAGACCATTCTCTTTTTGATAATAGTGGTCGAAGGGCGTGAATTAAGTTTTTTCTAGTCATTTCTGGCTCTATAACATCATCTATCCAACCATTTTTAGCTGCAACATAAGGATCGCCAAATTTTTCTTGATAATCATCTAATAATTTTTTATAGGTAATATCTGGATTTTTAGAATTTGATAATTCCTTCTTATGAATGATATTTACAGCACCTTTAGAGCCCATTACTGCTAGTTCACCAGACGGCCACGAAATATTATAGTCGGAGTTTAAATGTTTACAGCTCATTGCTAAATATGCACCACCATATGCTTTCCTTATGACTACAGCTAATTTTGGAACAGTGGCTTCAGAATAAGCAAAGAGTAATTTTGCTCCATGTTTGATTATTCCTCCATATTCTTGTACAGTTCCTGGAAGGAAACCAGGTACATCTATGAATGTCAAAATTGGAATATTGAAGCAGTCGCATGTACGAATAAATCTTGCTGCCTTTACTGATGCATCTATATCTAGACAACCGGCCAATACAGATGGTTGATTTGCAATAATTCCTACAGAGATTCCATCTAAACGGGCCAATCCGACAACAATATTACTAGCATAACCAGAGAATAATTCTAAGAAAGTACTATTGTCAGAAACGATTTCGATTATTTTTCTCACATCATATGGTTTTTCTTGATTAGGAGGCAATATATCATTAATTTCAACACATTTTCTATCCCAAGAGTCATCATTATAAATCACGTCCGGTTTAGAAAGCATATTATCGGGGAAATAAGACAGTAAATCAGAAGCAATTGTCAGTGCAGAAATATCGTCCTCTGCTATTAAACATGCAATTCCACTCCTGATGAAATGATTTTCTGCATTTCCTGAAAACTCTTTAATGTCTTTTTCCATGACAAACTCAGAAAGATTGTGATCCGTAGTTAGGGCCATATTGCCATACAAAGAATGCATGATCACAAAATCCGAGAGGCCGACAGCCAAGGCACTAATTCCTGTTACTTTGCCCATTACTATTGATATCATAGGTATTCTTCCCGAACAGGCAACCATTGCATCAAGAATTTGTCCAGAAGGACCCAAGGAAGTTATTCCTTCTTCTGGCCTTTCTCCATTGCCATCCCAAATTGCTATTACGGGTAAAAGAGATTTTTCAGCAAATTGGAAGATTTTGAGGATTTTTTGTGCATGCATTTCGCCGATAGAACCTTCGAAAACCGACACATCTTGAGAAAAACATACTACTCTCCTGCCATCTATCATCCCATGACCTGCAATTACTCCATCTCCTAAAGGGCGATGGAGATGCAAATTATTATCTCCTGAACGATGATTAACAAATGCATCTATTTCAACAAATGTATTTTCATCAAGTATAGAAAGTACTCTTTCTTTTGCTGTCTTTCGACCTTCAAATCTTATATTTTCTAATTTTTTCCTGTCCCCGGAATTATCGGCTTCATACCTCTTGGCATCAAGATTTTCTTCATGAGAAAGTCCCGCCATGCCTCTCGGAAGAGGAACAGGTTCATCATTAAAACGGAAAAAAGGTGCTTAATCGAAAGTAAATGAAGGATTTTCTCCAACTAAATTTTCTTCCCAACCACTTAACACAATTTCCCTTCCTTTGCCTTGAGATAATAAATAGTGTAGTTTTACTAAAGATGAGCCAGGAGGACATAAAGATTTATGACCAATTATTCCAATTTTTTGCTGTTGACGGCCTTTAGAATAGACATCCATATTTACTGGACCTTGGATAGTTTGGGCGACTACTACTGCTATTCCTCCGTTGCTACAGTAATCCTCTAAAACTGCTTTAAGTTTTGTATTTTCAATACTATCTTCTTCTGGGTTTGCTATAGGTAAATGCCCTAAGCCAGTACCATGAAATAGTAAGGCATTGAAATTTAGTTTTACAGCAGATTCAACAAGAGATGGTTGTAAATGAGGGCCTGAGATAAATTCTGCAATTTTTATGTTCTCATCAAATAATGAAGGAGTAGATGTTTCAAATCTTGCTTCAAAGGGCTCAAAATCACTCATTTTTATCAATATTTCTTTTTTATCTATAGTAATATGTGCTAAAGGATCTTGATTTATTGACTTGAATGCATCCCTTCTTGAAGAATGATATTTTCTAGTTGCACAACCCGGTAGAACAGCACATTTGCCATCAGATGAATTGGCATGTAAAATAACTACGGAAGTATCTCTGTATCCAGAAACCGGAGGGCCGTTTGCAGCCCACATTACGGATGCAATGATATTTTCTGCTGCATCAGATGATCCTCTATCTGGAGAACGTTGTGAACCAGTTAGAACGATTCTGCCCGGAGGTCTTTGCCCATCCCCTGACCATCCATAAGCCATCGCTGCTGCGGAAAGATGTAATGTATCAGTCCCATGAGTAATGACAACTCCCTTTGCACCCTCTGAGAACGCCTTTTCGGATGCCGCTAGCATCTTATTCCAATGTCTTGGCCGCAAATCATCAGACCACATATTGCCCAATTTTAATACCTTTATTCGAGCAATTTCTTTTATTTCAGGGATGGAATTCAAAAGATCATTAGGTTCGAAAGTGGCTGAAACAGCTCCAGTTTTATAATCTACTTTACTAGCAATAGTCCCTCCAGTATGGATTATGTATACTAATGGCAATGATTCATCTTGTATTTGTTTACCGGCATCAAGTTTAACGGCATCAGAAGTATCAGAGAGAATTTTAAAAGATTTTACATAAGATTTAGGAAATGAAATATTATATCCATTATTCAACTTAATGGTAACTAAATTCGGACCTGAACTTGGAAGAATGATCCCAGTATAGTTTCCATCGCCAGACCATGTTTTTACTATTAGTTGGATTGAAGTACCTAGTTCCGGCCAATCGCTCATTGATTGTGGGTGATACATCTACTCCATGAATAACTCGCAATAAAATAATAAAAAACAACAAAAATTGAGTTTTATTAATTTTTTATTTGGTGCCGGGAGCGGGACTTGAACCCGCGACCTTCGGATGTCTCAGACATACTCAGGGGCTATATTACGCTCATCATCAGTTTCGCAAGAGAAGAATCTCTAGCAAAAAATACCCTATGAGTCCGACGCGCTACCAACTACGCCACCCCGGCGATGTATGGGCGAATCAAAAACACCATTTGAGCATTCGCCCAAAGTAGAGGTGAAAATAATCACTAGTCTAGCATAGGGTTGATGTGGGAGTTATCTCCGCATGAGTCTGAAAGCATGGTAGACATAGACTCTGCACTCCGGGCAAGTGCGTATTCTGGAAAGAGAAGTAAGCGTGGAGAAGGGAATAATAAAGAATCCGCAAAGAAGGGTCTAGAGCCATTTGATCCTCAAGTTCATGCGACAAAAGAGGTGGCTGATGCTTATTCTATGTGGCTTGTAATAATTTATGGAACAATAATCTCGATAATTATGAGATATTTATTCATGCCAACACAGGAAACTATGGAAGGAATAATTTGGCTTCTTCCAGTGATGCTGACTGCTACAGTTCCTTCTCTTCATAAAATAATAATACCCAAAAAATATAGTGAATTATATACAAGAGGGAATTGGTTCAGAGGTTGTTTTTTATTTCTTTTTTCATGGTTAGCTCTTTCGTTCTTACTCCTTAATCCTCCTCTTGCAGATATCGCCCCTCCTACTTTGGCCTCAGGAATAGATATAGAATATCAGGATGATAGTGCAGTCATTGGGCACTCATGGGATAATGGCATTTATGAAATAAATCTAAATGAAGCAAAGGCAGATATTGTTCTTGGGATGGCTGTAAGAGATAATGTAGATGCTGAAAATGCTAATATTTTAGTTACAATAAATCATAATTCATTGAATGAAATAATTGTTCTTGCTAATGGTAGTGTGATTGAACAAACTGAAGCAATAAATAAGTTTAATTCGGTGGAAACTTGGACCAGAGGAGAAGCAACGAATATCCAGAAAGAATATACTGGTTTCCCCAAAGTTGCTTCTAACATCAAAGACATTGGTTTAGCCTGGAACTTGGCAGAAGAATTAGGCAAAGAAGATATTAATTTGGGAGAATATGAAATATTTGTAGAAATAATAGAGGATGGAGAGCATGTAGAGCCATTTGGAGAAAATATATGGTCAAAAACTTTCATTTTAAAAATAGTACAAACTGAAAGTTTATAATTACAATAAAGCACAAATTTTTGCCGTCATGGCATCAAGTTGGAGAGCTTCTCCTCCACCTTCAACCATTCTAAAATCAGTTTCTGCCATAACTTCAGTGATTGCTAATTTTTGAATCTCGTCGAGGAAAGATACTGTACTCAATTCACGGTGTAATTGATTAACAAAATCGGTACCTGCAAGACCGAAATTATTCAAAATATCTTTTAATCTTCTTCTAGCAGTCTGAAATCCATCTTCCTTGCATGATAAGAAAAAGCGATGTAGATCTTCGGGAGGAGCTGTGGCTGTTGTTTCATAGACTAAATCTCTTGTAACATTTGAGTCTAAAGATGCTGCTACTTGCAAAGATGTTATTGCTTTCCTTAAATCTCCTAGACTGACTTTTGCTATAGCATCGGCTGCTTGATTTTCAATTTTGATGCCTTCATTGTTTGCTACGATTGAAATTCTCTCCAATATTTGTTCTTCATCTAAAGGTCGGAATCGGAATACAGCACATCTTGACTGTATGGGTTCAATTATCTTTGATGAATAGTTACATGATAATATAAATCGGCAGGTTTCAGAATTTTGTTCCATGATTCTACGTAATGCACCTTGTGCGTCGGGAGTTAATGCATCTGCTTCATCAAGGAAAATAACTTTGAAGGTAGTTCCTGGGCTTGGAGCAGTTCTCGCAAATTGTTTTACCTTGGTTCTAATTGATTCTAATTTCCTCTCATCGCTTGCATTCATTTCCAATAAATTTCGGCGGAAATTTGAACCAAAAACATCTCTAGTGAGTGCTAAAGCAGCGGTTGTTTTACCCGTTCCAGGAGGGCCGGCGAATAACAAATGAGGAAAAGTCTTGTTATTTGAATAGGCATTCAATCTTTCGACAACAGCTTTTTGCCCCTTAATTTCAGAAACTGTACTGGGCCTATACCTTTCTACCCATAATTCGCTCATGTAAATTTTCCTCACCAAATGATAATTAATTTTTTCCTCAATATCCCTCTTCTTTATTTGGGAAATCTGAATTTCTGACATCACTTATGTATGCCTTGACTGAAGAATCTATAGTTGAGCCCAAGTCAGCATAGCGACGAAGGAATCTAGGGCTGAAATCTTTAGTTATACCGAGCATATCATGCAATACCAATACTTGGCCATCGCAATCTACACCTGCTCCAATTCCTATGGTCGGAATTGTTAATTCTTCAGTAACTTTCTTTGCTAACTTTGCAGGTATTTTTTCAAAAACTATCGAAAAGCAGCCGGCTTCTTGTAAGGCTTTTGCATCGGATAATAATTTAGTTGCCTCTAGTTCTTCCTTAGCCCTTACTGAATATGTACCAAATTTGTAAATTGATTGAGGAGTTAGTCCTAAATGGCCCATTACTGGAATTCCAGCAGACATTATTCTTTTGATAGAGTCAATTATCTCAATTCCTCCTTCTAATTTTACAGCATGCCCTCCAGTTTCTTTCATTATTTTGATTGCAGAATCTAAAGCATTTTTTGAGTCGCCTTGGTAGCTTCCAAATGGCATATCTACCACCACTAAAGCTCTGTCGACTGCTTTAACCACACACTGTGCATGATATATCATATGATCCAAAGTGATTGGGACTGTAGTATCATTACCGGCCATAACATTTGAAGCAGAGTCTCCAACTAAAATGACGTCGATACCTGCGCCATCTACGAGTCGTGCCAATGAATAATCATATGATGTTAGCATTGTAATTTTTTCTTCTGCCTGTTTCATCTCTTGGAGTGTATGAGTAGTTACCTTTTTCGCTCGACTTGCTATTGTCATGTACTTACCTCGAAAAGAGGTGAGGGGGTTTTTGATTTCAACTAAGCGCTTCTAAGATTCTTTCTAGAATGTAGTTTCTTCTACATAAATAAGGAATTCATCGATGTCAATAATTCCATTATCGTCTTTGTCTGCTTTATGGAAGTAATCTCTCAAAGTTGAAATTTGTTGTTTATCATTTGAATCAAAATATCCCAAAGCAACCATTGCCGAGGTAAATTCATTCAGATTTAGATGATTTGTACGTTCGGTATCAGCAGCATGGAATGCGGCCAAACGACGGCGATGTTCTACTTCGTCTGGATTTATCAACATTAATCGGAATGTTTCCCAAGGAGTAATTTCTTGTTGGAAATTTCTTTTACCATAAAATTGATAGATTAATACGCCAATTATTATGGCTGCAGATCCACCAATAACTGCCTTCATACCCATAGCATATATTAATACAGAACCGCCTAAAATCCCAAGAATTTGGACGAAGGGAAATAATGGTGATTTCCATTCTGGATCGTACCAGTGTGACTTTGAAGAAATTCGTAGTACTAAAACGCATAAATTAATTACAATGAATACCATGATATTGAAGCCGGATGCGAATTCAGCTACATCATGCACGGGCAAATAAATAATTGCTGCAGCCATCGAAAGTCCGGTTCCAATTATAGCCCAATGTGGAGTCTCAAATTTTCCATGAACATCTTCAAAAAGTGCTGGCAAAAGACTGTCGCGGGCTAACGCAAAAAGAAAGCGAGAAGCTGCCATAATACCGGCCAGTGAACCCGAAAGAACAGTCATAGCAGCAAAGGTAGCAGCAATAGTTGCAACAGTCTTTCCACCTGCATCTAAAGCAAAAATGTAGATTGGATCCTCCCTGGCATGGTCATTTTCCACATAATTAGAAGGGTCAACGGTTATGGCCATCGTCATAGTGACAAAAACATATAAAATGATACTAAAAATTAAGGAAATTAAAATCCCATATGGCAAATTTTTAGCTGGTTTCTTGATTTCCCCTCCAACCGCAGCAATTTTTGTTACGCCTATGTAAGAGACGAATACTAGCGCGGCAGTTGATGAGAAACTATGCCAATCTGCACCTAATGACTCCTGAGAAAAAGCTGCATCCCAATTCAGCTCCATCGTTAACAAAGCCCAAATACAAACACATAGAAGGTAAGTTACTGAAATCAAAACTACTGGAGTTTGTACTTTCTTAATACTTTTAGCACCTAGAATATTAATTCCTACTATCAATGACAACATCATCATAACCGCGATATCAAGATTTATTGATACACCAAAAATACCTTGTAAAACCCATAGATAAGCCCGAAAACCCAGAAGTGCAAAGGCAGATTTAAGCATGAAATTGGCCCATAAACCTAAACCGGAAATCGTACCAATTATTGGCCCAAAGGTTTTCTCAATATACACATATGCTCCACCAGAAGAAGGCATTGCTGAAGCAAGTTCAGATTTGGAGATTGCACCAGGCAAAATTACTAACCCTGCAAATAAATATGCTAACCATATGCCTCCTAAGGGATATTCTCCGCCACCTAATTCCATCATTGCCAAAGAAGGGAGTACGAATAATCCACTACCCAACATTGCTGATAAAGATAATATGACTACAGAAAATAATCCCAATTTTCTTTCTAAGGTTTCTGATACTTTATCTATTGGTTGCAGAACTATTCCAAGTACATCACTCGGAGACAGGCGTGCCATGAATTATGGAGATAAGACAGGTGTTTGAAGTTATGCCTTAGCAATGACTTTTAATTCAACAGCAATAGGAGTTGGGAGGGCGGAAACTGCACAAGTTGTACGTGCAGGCATGATTTCAGAGAAATATTCAGCATAGACTTCATTGTATCCTTTGAAGTCTCTATCCATATCAATTAACATTGAATAAACATCTACAATGTCTTCTAAGCTTGATCCATACTCTTCTAAAATTAGTCTAATATTTTCAATTACCGACCTGGTTTGTGCTTTGATATCATAATCTAGAGGATTGCCATTAGCATCCCGTACTGGGCCGCCAATTATTTCATTGGTTTCAGGAGATCTAGGGCCTATTCCACTAACAAAAATAAGATCTCCGACCCTATGAAGATGAGGATAAGCTCCAACTGCTGAAGGGCCTTGTTCGGAAATGAATGGTCCGTTATTTGAAGTTATTTTACCAGCTACTTTCTTACCAACGACAGAACCTATGGCTACTCCAACTGGCCCTCCTGCCATTCCTCCTGCTGTGGCTCCTAGAGCACCTCCTGCTGAACTTACCATCGATGGGCCCAATTCTTCGTATATTTTTTCAATAACATCTGATGGTGCAGAAATTACTTTATCTATTATATCATCATTTTCATCATTATCTGATGACTCTTCGTCTGACATTATAGATTACCTCGATCAAGAACGTTTCTGTCCCCATGATAATATTCAACGTCATCTTCGTCAAATTCTTTATCGCCAACTGATTCATCAGAAGGCGTTAATTGTATTACAGCTCCACCTGAACCATGTAAGGGTTCGTAAGCTAGAACTTCTCCTTTGTAATTATTATGCTGACCCATGGTTGCTGCCATCCACCATACTGGTTTGTATGCAGCTACCTTTTGAATTCTTATTTGCCCATGAATATCTCTGGATAATTGACTAAGATCTTCAAGCCTACCATCATGGAAAAATTCTAAAATCTTCTTATTCCATTCATCATCTTTTGAACTATGAATTTTATCATCTTTAGGATCTATATGCTCAGTGAACATGCGATTGGATAAACTTGCAACTACAACTACAACTGCCTTCTTTCCTTGCTTGGAAAGAGCGTCTCTAGCAGCCTTTCCAAGAACCATGGTTTCAGATCTATTTGAATACATATTACTGGAAACTATGCAAGCCGGGATTTTATTATCAGGATTTAGAAGAGATAATGCTACAACTGATCCTGTGTCTATTGGGAAACCATCATATGCAACAGTCCTAGAATGCAATCCTCTAGATTCGGCAGCTTCGCGATAAGCATGCGCAAATTCAGAATCTATATTGAATTTGTATGGCATACTACCCAGATAATGAAAATCATCATCCACATGAATCCATTCTGGTTCTGGATGTGCTTGTATTTGATGACCAACTATACTTGGCCAAGTAGTAGAATAAATTAGTATTATATCAGCATCACTAGATTGTATACGATCCTTTAATTTGTCATACGCTTCTCTAAGATTCTTATATCCATCATTTAATTCTGGAGCGAGTAG
>Ga0066861_10000569_pt1 | contig 11731 bp, 8 predicted proteins | sample ETN02SmetaG_3_FD_66434 | JGI IMG/M metagenome (GOLD analysis project Ga0066861, IMG submission 66434) | Marine microbial and viral communities from oxygen minimum zone, Eastern Pacific Ocean - ETNP2014F10-02SV257 | ecosystem: Environmental > Aquatic > Marine > Oceanic ... | reverse complement strand
GTCTGTTATTCAAACAAGAACGCGTCACCGATATTAGCCGTCGGCGATAACTTGGGAAACGTGCATCTGCTCTCCGTCGGTGTCATTCAGAAGGAGGAAGATAATATGAACGAGTACAACGCGATCGACTACGAAAGCATATTCCCTGTTCCCGATACTACGTATGCGCACAAACGATAAATTATTACATTTACAATGGTACCCTATATAAATGACATCGGCTATTATACTAACACAATCACATACGCAATCTTCACTCTCTCTTCACGATAATCTCATCCACAATCCCAAACGATTTCGCCTCCTCCGCGCTCATAAACGTATCCCTCTCCAACGCCTTCGCAATCACGTCCTTCTTCTGTTTCGTGTGTTTGGCGTAAATATCCGTGACCTTCTCTCTCAACTTCAAAATCTCGGACGCTTGGATCGCAATGTCCGACTGCGTCCCCTGTACCCCTCCACTCGGTTGATGAATCATTATCCGACTGTTTGGCAACGCTTTTCTATGACTCCCCGCGGATAAGAGTAAACTCCCCATCGACGAGCATTGGCCAAACGCCAAAGTGTGTATTGGTGCTTGCACGTAATTCATCGTATCGTAAATCCCAAGTCCAGCAGTCACGCTTCCACCAGGCGAGTTGAGGTAAAAATGAATCGGTTCTGTTACCGATTCAGCCTCTAAGAATAATAACTGCGCGACGATCAACGAGGACATCTCGTCGTGGATTGGGCCGTTGAGAAACACCACGCGTTCTTTCAGTAATCGACTGAAAATGTCAAAAGCGCGTTCGCCTCGTGGAGAGGATTCGATGACCATTGGGATGAGAGAGGCGTACGATTTATTCGTGGCGATTTCATTGGTGAGTTTCTTGCCAGCAGAGGTCTGCCGATACGAAGACGAAAGAACGCGTTGGACGGTCGAGCGGAACATGGTGCGCGCGTAAAACGGAAAAAATTCAAAGTGACGTGGTGGTCTAACTAACTCCTCTTTTCATTACGTCGTAGAGAAAAATACAAAAATCTACTTATCTATTTTACACGTACTACGAACATCGCTTTGTCTCGTCGTGTTGCGTCGTATTTGCACTCCTTGTTCTCATTTCAGCATCAAACGTGTTCTCTGTTGATCTCCACTTCTCTTTCCTTTGGACCACGCTGAATCTTACCTATTCTGACGTTGGATCGACATCGTACCTTCTTCGTTGGCTCGTTTTGATTTTTTCGATCCGTTTCAAGTACTCGTCGCCGTAGAAGAATTTTTCGCTTTCTCGAACGCGTTCGACGATCAAGTCGAAATTCTTCGGTCGAACCGAGCGAGTTGGATGCATGAGTTCGTCCGCGAGTTGACGCAGAGACGAGATGGTTTTTTCGTAGCCGTCTTCGGGGAGTTTTATGTGGACGATTTCTTTCGCCGCTTCGCGTCGGAGTTCGCTTGCTTTCTTGAACATTTCTTTTCTTTTTCTTTCTAGCTCTTGGAGTTCTTCTTCGGTTTTGCCTTTGCTCAACAAAGTTCCGTGTATTGCCGTGCGTTGTCCTCTAATTCTACCACTCCTATCCAATATATCAAAAACAATTTTGTCGCCAGTGTAATCCGTTTGGCCCGCGCGGCTGTTTTCGCGCATCACAACAGAGTCTGAGCCTCCTCGCGTGCCATCATAGTTCATTAACATATCGTCGAGTAAACAACCGAACGCTCTGGCTTCATTTTCGCGAACCATTTGCGAAAATCGAGGGTTTTCGTTGTCGTCAAAAAACATCGCGGCACCGAAATCTCCTAATTTAGCTGACGGGTGGTCCTGGTCGCGATCGATGAGAATGTTGTGCGCGTAAATATCGCCATGGCATACGCCGTTTTTGTGGAGTTGATTGATACCTTTCGCGACATTGATGGCGACGGCAAGAATTTCTCGCGCTGTAAATTTGCCCTTTTGCTTATCAAACACGTCTCGAGTGACGCTATCGAAACTTGGAGGATTTCCAAGGTTTTTCCAATCTGTCGGGTCTAAGTATTCCATCACGAGACCGTTTTTTCCGTCTTTCGTGGTGAATTTTGCTAATGTTTCGATGACGCCGCCGCCATCGCTGCCTTCTTCTTCTTGTTGTTCTTGTTCTACTTCTGTAATATGACTAGTCGTCGCTAAACTAGCAGCGGCCATTTCATCTTGCGGCCTACCATCGCTGGTTTTACCATTACCATATATTTTAATTGCGACGTTGAATCCGTCCATTTCCCCCCTGTACACGGTCCCGCTCGCTCCGCTTCCTAATGGCTTCTCTTCATCCACCCCTAAATCTTCAAAATTCACCACTCTTTTCACCGCTCGCTTACCTCTCTCCATTGCATTCATAGCCGCTTTCTCTGTACACGGGTTTGCCGCGAACGCCAACCACGCCAACTTCGGCAACTGGTACAAAAATTCTGGGAAAACTTCAATCCGATTATCGCTCGCTCTCAACAACTCCAAATTTTCTAATCTACTCATAAAAGTCGGCAACTGTTTGATCTTATTCCCGGCTAACATCAGCTTCCTCATCGGCAAACAGTCACCCAAACTCTCCGGTAATACTTCAATCTCATTATCGCTTAAAATCAACCATCCTAAAGATGGCGACAACGATTTCTCCGGCACTTCGCGAACTTTATTCGCCTTGAACGATAACATGAAAAGGTTCTTCATTTCCCCCAAAACTTCCGGAACTTTGGTAAACTTGTTCCCCAAACAAAACAAAATCTTCAGCTTGGGTAACTTGCTCGCGAACGATGCCGGGAGATCCGTTAAATCGTTCTTCCCGAGGTTTAAAAATTCTAGATTTTTGAGGCGCAAAATCTCCTCCGGAAAGGTTTCAAGCCCGCAGTCGGAGACATCGAGCGTCGTCGTAGATTCCACGTCGAGCTCTCCCGAGCGCACGCGGTCGAGAATTTTCCCGCACTTCTCCTTCATGGTCGCGACACTCTCCCAGCGATGCTCTTCTCTCCTTCGTCGTCGTTCCTCTCCGTCCGCGTCGGATCGTTCTTTTGGACGAATTGGTCGAAGAAATCCAATCGCGCACGACGACGCGACGACGAAACCGACGACGACGACGAGCACGCACCACACCCGCGTTCTCCTCCTCCTCCTCCAAACAACGCCAGGAACGGTGCGGCGCATGCACGTGGTGGCGAAGACGAAGAAGAGCGAGCGGGGGGACCAAATATCAATCAATCAGTGTGTTGGATTGTGTGTTGGATTAATTAAATTAATTAATGGCGCTTTCCAAAACGTCCGGGTCCAATAATAGGCTCCTCAGAGGCTCCTCATTTTTTTATTTTCTCGGGAGATGACGCGCTCAAACCTCGCTCTGCAACGCATTATTATCCATCATCATTATCATCGTCGTCGTCGTCGTCACCAGCAAAACCATCGTTATCATCATCATCATCGCGACGCAGAAGACCACCACCGACGGGGGAGGTGGTGTTCTGCGCCGCCCCTCAGTGCGGACGCGAGACGCGAAGCGCCGATCGCCGCGCCATCGAAAGCAGCTCCGTTGTATTACAACTGCACGCTCGCGAAAGGGACGCACTTGGAACACTCCGGCGACGTCATCGTCGTCGGGAACGTCGAAAAGGACGCGTCGGTGACGACGGAGGACGGGGATATCGTCGTGTTTGGCTCTTTGAGAGGGGAAGCGATCGTGAGAACGAATAATGAGAGGTCTCAGTCGTTGCGAGGTGGAATGGGGAAAATATTCGCGTTGGACATGCGACCGGAAGTCTTGGAAATCGACCACACACAAATGGCGCCTCCGGAACATTTGTTAGATACCGGAGTAGAGGTAAAGGACAGGAGAGTGGTGACTGGGATACCGATGGTTGCGGAGAAGAGCAGTTCGACGGGGGAGATTACGTTTTCAAAATTTTACGGGAAGCGAGCCGGAGAGAAGAGGAACGGCGCCGCAGACGACATGGAACGATATTACGAACAGAAGGAAAAGAACGGTTTATCCGCGGAACAGCTCAAACGCTGTAAACGCGCGGCAATGGTAACAGGGACGTACATTTTAGCCGTTGGCGTGTGCTTATTCATCTTTCCCCGAAGTCTCTTCCATATGGTCGTGCCTCTCGGCGAAAGTGTGTCGACGGAGGTCTGGCTTCGCGTCGTCGCCACCGCCGCCGTCGCGTTTGGTTTGTACTACCGCGCGGTGGCCAAAAACGGCGAAGCTGGGTTTTATAAAGCCACAATCGGTGGACGATATTTCGTGGGTGCGAGTTTGCTCCTTTTAGCCTTGTTTTCGCGGCATGCAAGCATCGCGCTTTTCGCCGTCGGCCTCGTAAATTTTCTCGGCGCGTTCCACATGAAGATGAGCGTAGAGTTTGGGAGTAAAGCGCAGAACGCGAAGAAGAGCACCGCAACTAGCACTAGCACTAGCATTAGCACGAGCAACAAAAATTGGGCGACGCCGTCCGCGTGATTTGAGAAAGAATGAGTCCACGCGACGTACGAGAGAGGAAGCAAATACTATTAGTATTGTTCGTGGCTGCTTTTTTTTTTGGGACTTTCGTATGCATACATTTTTGGTCGACCTTTTTGGAAAGAAAGAGGGACAAAACAGAAGAAAATTTTCAAAACTGTCTCGCGAACGCAACACAAATTTACCGCTTAAGAAGCAGACGACCACGTTCTTTCTCTCGAGCGCTACACCATGCGGTGCGTGTTTCCATCCGTCTGAAAAGTACACGCGTCGTGCGAATGCGTCCGGCATTCGCGTCGCGGTCGTTCGCGTCGTCGTCGTCGCGCGCTGTGGTGTCGAATTCATTCATGCGCTCTCACATTTTTTTCCGTTGGGTGTCCTCGTTGCCTTGTTCCATTTCTGACGATTGGTATTGCATTATTCTCTCTTTCTTTCGGATCGTCATGACAGTGAAATCGTCCACATACAAGCCGGCCAGTGCGGTAACCAAATCGGGGCGAAGTTCTGGGAGGTGAGGATTCTTTTTGCCACGCGTGCACCGCTTTCGCTCTCTTCAACGCGCTTTCGGGAAATCTTTCTACTCGTGGTCTCCCTCATTTTAAAGGACAATTTTTGTTGCGAATGCTCATCGCGCGTGCTGTTATTCTTTCTCCTCATTCCAACAGGTCATCTGCGACGAACACGGTATCGATTCCACCGGAACCTACGCCGGCGATTCGGATTTGCAGCTCGAACGAGTCAATGTGTATTACAACGAAGCTACGGGAGGTAATTGATTTTTGTTTTTACATCACTCTCTTTTTTTTTCTCTTCTGTTTGTTGTTCCCCCTTTTTAAGACTGATTTTGAAAATTCGCGCGCAAGGCGTTTGGTGCACATACGAGTAATGATGACGCATAAACTAACACGGCAATGTGATATTTGTAGGTCGATACGTTCCGAGAGCCGTGTTGCTCGATTTGGAACCCGGGACAATGGACTCAGTCAGATCTGGCCCGTATGGCCAAATCTTTCGCCCGGATAACTTCATCTTCGGCCAAACCGGCGCTGGGAATAACTGGGCGAAAGGCCACTACACGGAAGGCGCAGAGTTGATTGATTCTGTTTTGGACGTCGTGAGGAAAGAAGCGGAAAGTTGCGATTGTTTGCAAGGTTTCCAGGTGTGCCACTCTTTGGGTGGCGGCACGGGTTCGGGTATGGGGACGCTATTGATTTCAAAAATTCGTGAAGAATACCCGGACAGAATGATGTTGACGTTTTCGGTCGTGCCGTCGCCGAAGGTTTCCGATACGGTTGTGGAGCCGTACAACGCGACGTTGTCTATTCACCAGTTGGTTGAAAACGCCGATGAGTGCATGGTTTTGGACAACGAGGCGTTGTACGACATTTGCTTCAGAACGTTAAAATTGACCAACCCGACGTTTGGCGATTTGAACCACTTGATCTCTGCGGTCATGAGTGGCATCACGTGCTGCTTGAGATTCCCAGGTCAATTGAACGCAGATTTGAGAAAGTTAGCAGTGAACTTGGTACCGTTCCCGAGATTGCACTTTTTTATGGTTGGTTTTGCGCCGCTCACGTCGAGAGGATCCCAACAATACCGATCGTTGTCCGTTCCGGAGCTCGCGGCGCAAATGTGGGACGCGAAGAACATGATGTGCGCCGCGGATCCGAGACACGGGAGATACCTTACTGCCTCTGCATTATTCCGAGGCCGCATGTCGACAAAAGAAGTCGACGAACAGCTTTTCAACGTCAAAAACAAAAACTCGTCCTATTTTGTCGAATGGATACCGAACAATGTCAAATCGTCCATTTGTGACATCCCACCGAAAGGTTTAAAAATGTCCGCCACCTTTATTGGCAACACGACTGCGGTTCAGGAAATGTTCAAGAGAGTTGGCGAGGACTTTTCGTCCATGTTTAGGCGCAAAGCATTTTTGCACTGGTACACGGGCGAAGGCATGGACGAGATGGAATTTACCGAAGCCGAATCGAACATGAACGATTTGGTCAGTGAGTATCAGCAATACCAAGACGCGTCGGTGGAAGAGGAGGAGTACGACGACGATGATGACGACGAGCAAGCGTATTAAAATAACAAAAAGAAAGTTTAAACCAAATATTTTAGCGTTTTAGTCACGGGAGGGAGAGTTTTGTATTGCGCGAGAGAGAGAGATGAATAAAATTGAGGAGGTTTGCGGATGTGCATAAGAAAGAAACAGAGAGAGAGAGATGCTGGGCAATGTTGTGAAAGAAAGAGGAGGGAGAGGGAGAGAGGAGGGTTTCCTTCTTCCGTTTATTATTTAGCTGTACCATGAAAATTTTGAGAAGAAGAAAGTTTTACCAAACACAAGAAGAATCAACAATTAATTTATATCTCTCGCGCTCCTTATCCAAAATAAGAATTTGAAACTGTTCTCTCCGTTCTCCACACAAAACGTCGCGCCGTTTTACAGTCTTTCAATAATAAACGCGGTAAAAATGGCCTTTTCTGTTCGCGCATCGTCCTCTGCCCATCTCGCTCGCAACGTCGTCTCCAACGCGCGTTCGTCCTTAGCCTCTAAGCGCTCCAATGGGATGGGGAAAAAAGTGAGTCAATCGATTCCATTTCGATTTCAATCGATGTCGAGCACGAGCAGAAAGAGTTCTGTCACCGTACAAGCGGCCGATGGACCGGTATGCGTCGTTACTGGTGCCTCTCGCGGCATCGGCGCGGCCATTGCAACCCAGCTAGGTGCGCAAGGCTGCCGAGTCGTCGTCAACTACGCGGCGAGCTCTGGACCGGCCGAGGAAGTCTGCAAAACTATCAAAGCGTCCGGTGGGGATGCCATCGCGGTGCAAGCGAACGTGGCGAAGCAAGACGAAGTAGATGCGTTGTTTAAAGCTGCCGTGGACGCGTTTGGTGAAGTCAACGTGTTGGTGAACAACGCTGGTATTACCCGAGATACGCTGATGATGCGCATGAAATTAGCCCAGTGGCAAGAGGTGATCGACTTGAACTTAACCGGAGTGTTTTTGTGCACGCAAGCGGCATGTAAAATCATGGGAAAGAAGAAGCCGGTGAAAGGGAGAATTATTAACATCACTTCTGTGGTTGGCGTGACCGGGAACGCCGGACAGGCGAACTACTCCGCGGCTAAAGCCGGGGTGATTGGGTTGACAAAAACTGTTGCGAGAGAATACGCGGGAAGAAACATTCAGTGCAACGCCATTGCGCCTGGGTTTATCGCGAGCGATATGACCGCAGAGTTAGGGCCAGAAATCGAGGCGAAGATTTTGACGACTATCCCCGCAGGGAAATACGGTCAGCCGGAAGATATCGCGGGGATGGTGAGGTTTTTGGCGTTGGATCCGGCTGCGGCGTACATTACTGGGCAAACTATTCATGTCGACGGAGGGATGGTTATGTAAAGCTCCTCTTTTGTCAATATTACTACCATGGTACCACTTTTACCTTTGCCACCAAAATCTATTGTTATACTCGTACGAATATGCCCGACTCACTGCATTGCACCAGTTGCACTCCAAAAACAGATTTAGACTGTTCTTTCGTTTACGACTTTTCCAAATTTACGAGAAATACGACACAAAAACTTTCTGAAGAGAGTTCTCTACTACTACTCACAAACCCTTCCAAAATGGACGACACGCACCCTCTCCCGGACTCTCTCGTGATCGTAGCGAGAGACGTCCATGCAGTCGAGTATCAACCTTCGGACGACATCTGCGTGCAAATCATACGAAAATTCTCATTCAGATGCCTTTTTGATGCGATACAACAACTGTTTTCACGAGAAGAAAGAGAAGAAAGAGAAGAAAGAGAAGACGAGGACGACGAGGACGACGAGGACGACGACAGCAAAAAAAATCTACAATTACTGTGCGAATTGATTGAAAAGTTGAGCAAATGCGAACGAGTTTGTGAGATACTGCTCTTTTCATCAGACGAAGAAAGAGGATGCACTCGAGAGGAAGTTTTGAATGAAATTTCGAAAGGATTAGTAGAAGAAAATACGAGTGTGCGACGCGCGTGCGCTTCGGCGTTGATGGAAATCATGTCGTATTGCATTTCGAATACGGCTGGCAATGGTAACGATGCTATGAGAAAGAAAGAGAGCGGCGAAATATTCAGTCGGCTTATACCGGACGTGTTGAAAGTGATGCTGGAAACTTCGGACGAGAAAGTGCATGCGGCCTTGGCAAAGGCGGCGCTGGCGGCGGCAAGGGAAGAAGGTAACGGCGGCGAGAGAAGGAGAGCGAATGTGAGGGATATTGTGTTGGAAATGATGATGATGGCAAAACACAAGCACTCGTCCGTGGCGAGGAGTAGAGCGTTGAATGCAATCGCCGCGTTGAACTCTGACCACTCCGTGGCGGAAGGAGAAGATAAAGATAAAGAAGAAAATACACGAAAGAAAGAGATTGAGGCGTTCGAGGATACCGTGCGCGAATGTGCGAAGAACAAAGATGAGTTGCTTTTAGCCGTGTCTCTGGAAAGTTTAGGCGAGCTTTGCGAACGAGATATGCGGATGGCAACAGGAGTGTTTCGTAGCTATGGATTGAGAGAGCTGCTTTTCAAAGAAGAAGAAGAAGAAGAAGAAGAACGAGGGGAGGATCAATCGATACGAATTGCGAGTATAACGTGTGCGGCAAGGGTATGTGGTAGCGCAGTAGTACAGTTGACAAAATCTGATGGTGGTTTTACTAAATTTACTAAAGGAGGCAATAATAGCGCAGTTGACGAAGCGTTGTTGTTTGAAACATGTGTGACGAAATTCGTAGAAAAAGCGACAGTGATGTCTACGAACGGATGGAGCGACGAGGCCGCCGCTGCAGCGGATGCGCTCGGAACTTTCTGTGCGATTGCTTTGTCTTCTCCTTCTTCTCCTTCTTCTTTTGCTATAGTTCAAGCGCTCATGTTGGATTCTCTGGAGATGTTGGCTACTCGGGCATTCCACAAGTCGTGCGTAGCTTCCATTCACGCTTTGGCGAACGCGTCCTTCTACCCGGCGGAGATTGTGCAAAAGGCGAAAATGGAGAAGTTCGAGTCCCTTCAAGCGCGTTTCAAAAAGCTTAAAATACTTAACGGTACCGCCAATGTGGTGACTAATTCTTCCATTGACGCGGAAAATAGTAATGCTGCGTTCGAAAAGCAACTTCGAACGAGTTGTTATTCGGCTTCGTCGTATCGCGGTACACCGGCTGAAGCCATTGCGAAGGCGCTCGTGAATACTCCGGGGGTGCGAGAGAACGAAAGCGACGTTCAAAAACGCATCGCTTTATACAGATTGGCGCAAAATTTAGGTACACGCGCGTGGTTTGCAAGAGACTGTTTGTTGTCATCCTCCACGGAAGCATTGATTGGTTCGAAAAATCTTGTTTTCGAGCCGACGAGCGAAGCTATGCGTTGGAGAATGTCAGCTTTGAAAGCGATAGCATTCGGCGCGATCGAAGCGAGAGCGTTAGATATGATTGATGAAAGTCAATACATTCAAATTAAAAGCGCGAGCGAAATGAATCCGTTCTTAGGCGTTGGCGGTGGTTCCAAAGTGACCGCCATTCCAGACGTGGGGACGCTTCCAAGGTAAGGCCGATAAAGAAGACTTGAAGTAAAAGTAGGTATATATGTGCGGTATATAGTATGGTATCATGGTAAGTATAGAGTCGTTCAAACAAGTGTGGCTTAGTGATGAATAAATAGTACCACACCTAGGTACCGTACCAACCGGGTACCATCACTGGTACCACTGGTACCATGGTATCATTCACATGTAAATGGTCATATTATTGCCCGGCGAGTTTTTTCATCCTTCTATTTCTCGCAATTATATGCTTGACACTATCGTGATCGATGTAATCCGAGGTAGAAAGTGCTTGCCACTGATTCAAGGAAATCGTCGATGCCTCGAGTTCTGCGACAGTTTTCTCTCGCCTTTCCATGATGCGTTCGTCGAGTTCAGGATCCGCCGCACGCATCAAGAAGAGCGTCATGGAGTGAATTTCTTCCTCGCTGAACATCTCTTTTTGTAACTTGCCTTTGCCTGAGTGATCCGCAAACTGATCGGAAAAGCACGCCGAGACAACAGCTTTGAGTTCGGTGAAGTCCAGTTGACCTTCGCCGTCTTTATCGGCAACTTTGAACGCTCTGGACGCCACGATACTCTGCGCTGTGAACCTCGCCGCTTCCAATTCAATATCGCACTCTTCCTGGATGAATAGCTTGTAGTTTTTGGACAATTCACCTAAGCCAAACTTAGCCACGAGATTGACGACAGTACCTGCAACTCCTAACAAGACCAACCCAGATGTTAAGGTTAAAATGATAAATACTGGATCTAATTGACCAATCAAACCGTTCTGTTGAATGTCGAACAAGATGCCGTACTTGTACATATCGTGGAAATAACCTTCGGGTTTGCCATCACTGGCGTCAATTGGATCTGTCAAATCCGTCGGTTCTGCTCTGTATGTGATGTCATGGCCCTTCGAAAACCATCCGAGAATGGGTGACACGGTCACAATCGCGTACACGGTATCGTCTCCCATGGCCGTGTGCACATCCTTGTGTAAATCATAGTTGAAATATCGCACCAAAATGTTCAAACGAACGCCAGACAAACGCGGGTGAGGATAGTCGGTACTATTATCTCCGCTTCCTTTCAACCCTTCCAAAGTCCCTTCGAAATTTCCTGGTTGTTCGTCCAATGGTTTATCCAAATCCACTCCAGCCAATTCCAACCACTCTTTCATGGTCAACGAAACAGTCTTTCCAGGCTCAAACACGTACTCATCCTTGTCCGAACCTTTCTTTCGCACGTGTGTTTTCGGTTTCGTTCCGGAAAATTGCTCAGAAGTCGTATCGTACGAGTGATCGAACGCCATCCTGCTCCCTTCCATCCCGGGAATGATATAGTTATACTCCTTCGTCGTCGTGCATCTTCCCTCGATAATTTGCGTCGCATCGGTTCCACCAAAATTTGCTTTAATCGTCGCATCTGGACACGTATACGTAGTCACGTCACCTGTTGTAGTGGCGGTCGCTTTGTACCTCGACGCCAAAGTCTGGGTCACATGAGTAGCGAAAAAGATCACATTTCCGCTAGGCAACTTCGATATCATCTCCCCCGCCGTGAAATATCCGCACTTCATGTTGTCATACACGTAATTCGCGGAATAGTTGAACGCATACTTGTTTACGTCATCACAAAACCCACAGTTATCACAATCTTCTTCCGTCGCGTCCTTTTCAGCGTTCTTTTGCAACTCGTAAAAATCAT
>Ga0066861_10000563_pt1 | contig 11815 bp, 10 predicted proteins | sample ETN02SmetaG_3_FD_66434 | JGI IMG/M metagenome (GOLD analysis project Ga0066861, IMG submission 66434) | Marine microbial and viral communities from oxygen minimum zone, Eastern Pacific Ocean - ETNP2014F10-02SV257 | ecosystem: Environmental > Aquatic > Marine > Oceanic ... | reverse complement strand
TTTTAGCATCCAAGATATCATTAAGATTGGGTCAAGAAAAATTAGAGATAATTGATAAATTATGTAGCGATAGAGAGATAACAGTAAGAATTGCTGGATGGGAGTCTAAATTACAAGCAAATAGTGAGAAAATTGATGAATTAATTTTGGAAGGGTTAAAATCTAAAGATAAGATAATCAGAAAAATTACAATAAATAAACTTGCTAAAATGAATGATGTTGATGTCAAAATATTAATTTCAGCACTAAAAGATGATTCATATGTAGTTAGAAAGGCTGCACTAGAGATTATTAGAAATGATTCGAAACTTTCAGAAATGGAAATTTTTGATAGTTATTTACTGAAAATGTCTGGCGAAAATACAAAAAAAGAAATAAATGGTGTAATAAAAATTTTAGTAAAAAAAACTTTAGAGAATCAAGAGATACAAGAAAAGGTAATTTCATGGAGCGAAAGCGAATCAGTAGAAATTATAGATCCACTTATTTCAGGCCTTAGAGGAATTAAGTGGTGGGAAATTAAAGAATTAAAAGAACATATGTATGAGAAATCAAGTGATTTATTTGTGAATAGATTATTGAGAGGTAACAGAGAATCTGTAGCGGCAGAAATAAGAATTAAAATTTTATCAGATTCAAAAAGAAGTGAAGAAATGCGAGCTAGACTGATTGAAGATTTGGTAGGAAGGCAGGTCGATAAAATGACGCTGGAAATAATTAAACAAATTTCAATTTCAGAAAGTGTACTTTTGTCCACAATCTCTAAAGAATTTTTACGAGAATATGAGTAAATTTAACCTACTGCTGGGAACATCAACCTAGAAAGAGGCATGGATATGGGAGGGAGATGATCTGGCAACCTGTGTCTACTAGTTTTTGGAGGGAAAAGAACTCCAGAAAGTCCGGCTTGTATTACCTCCTCCTTAGATAACGACTCTCTTCCCGATTTTGGCCATACATCTAGTTCAATCGAATCATCGGATAAGTAATCTACCAATACACAAGGTAAACATTGTAAATCTAGATTTTTTGCTACATTATACCTATGATGGCCATCAAGTATTATTCCAGTAATCTTGTCCACAACAAGTGGGAGAACGTATGCATTCCATCTGATAGTCATTTTCTCTAATTGACTTACCTTACTGGGAATGATTTCTTCATGAGGGAGGAGTAGTTCTAGAGGCATCAGTTCAACCTTCATGCTATTCGCAAAACCACCTCTGAATATAATTGTCTGCCGAAGCAATCATTCATGAGATGCATCAGGAGCATTCATGAACGGGTTTCCGAGAGTGTCACAAACCCATCTCGATAAAGAAACAAGATACATTGTTGAAAGATTGAGAGAGAAAGGCCAGGCCTGGATTGTTGGAGGATGGATTCGAAATTTAATTCTGGGAATAAATCCGGGAGATGTGGATATTGCAACCAATCTACTTCCAGAAGAAATTTTAGATATTTTTCCAAAATCCATCATGGTTGGTGAAAAATTCGGAACTGTCAGAGTTAGAACTGATATTGGCTCCAGAGAAATAGAAGTAACAACTCTAAGAAGTGATGGAATTTATACGGACAATAGAAGGCCGGAAAATGTAGTATTTGGAGTCAATATAGAAGAAGATATTGCAAGAAGAGATTTCACAATCAATGCAATGGCATTAGATGAAAATGATGAGTTAATTGATGAATATGATGGAATCTCAGATTTGAAAAATAATATATTGAGGTGTGTTGGCATTGCTGAAGAGAGGATAAAGGAAGATGGTTTAAGAATCCTCAGGGCGTTTCGTTTTATTGGTCTGAAAGATAAGCAAATAATGAGTTTTGATTCTGATTTAGAAAATGCAATAATTAACAATGTTGATGTATTGAATAGTATATCTAAAGAAAGGATAAATGAAGAATTAAAGAAGATTTTACAATTAAAAAATAGAATGATGGTGCTACAAAAAATGTATGAATTAGGAGTATTAAAGATTATTTTTGATAATCTAGAAATGGATCTTGAAGTTATTTTGTCAGATGATTATATAGTAAACATTGCCCTAATCTGTAATCCGTACAAAAACGATGGAGGTGCATTATCTGAATTTATTCGAGAAAAATTGAAAATTAGTAGTAAGGAAAAGCAGATGATTAGTTTCTTACATGACAATGGCGTTAAGATTCCTAGTAGTAATGATTTATTTGAAATGAGAAGATTTAGGGCATCATTATCTGAAGATCAGAAAAAATCTCTCTTTAAATATCTAAAAGGAATGAGGATAAAGACAGAGGAAATTGAAAAAACGATTGAAGAAATGCCTCCTTTGAAAGTAGGGCATAATCCATTAGTAAATGGTGAAGTACTGATCGAAAGAACTGGATTAAAGCCTGAGATGAGATTGGGGAGGCTTAAGGGATGGTTACATAGAAAACAAATTGAAATGGATATAGACAACATCGAAGATGTTTTACAACTTCTTAATGATATAGATTGGGAAAACTCAAATCCGGAAGAATGGTTGCCTTTATCATGGCCATGAATTATAATTCATTTAGGTACTCAATATATTCTTTTAAATCCAAATACATGTCATTATCAAATTCATGTGGTTTTACGATTAAACACCATCCATCTCCATAAGCATCATCATTAACTAAATCAGGACTATCTTCAACATCACCATTTAATTCAACAATTTTACATGGGAAAGGTGCATTAATCAATAATCTCTCATTAGCAGTTCTAACTGTTATCATTAAATCATCAGTTCCTAATTCATCTCCACTTGTAATCGGAGTGGCATCAGCATCATCATCAGGCATTGCCTCCTCTTCATCAGTATCGGCCTTAAATTCGCTATCGTCTTCTGGTTTTGCTAAAACCACTCTAACAATATCTCCATAATCAGCCCTAATAAATTCACTAAGACCGATTTTAACAGTCATATCCTCTTCCTTCTTCTCATCTAGGACCTGAATCCATAAATGATCAAGGCTATATCTTCTATCATGGGCTATACTAAATTCAAAAAAGTCACCGTCAGACATGTTACTTTCGTTGCCGGGCGCCACCACCTCAGATTTTAATGATTCGTTACAAAATAGCCTGATGGACGTTGGCGAGAAGTTAACAATGTGTACTACTCCCGTAGTAACGAGATAGGCATGGATTTCAAAGAAACAGAAGAACAAAGTATGATTCGGGAGATGGTTAGAAGTTTTGCAGAAGAGGTATTAGCACCGACTTGTCTAGAAAGAGATAGGACTGCCACTCCTCCTCTTGAAGAATGGAAAGCTTTCTGTGAATCTGGACTACAAGGAATAACAATACCTGAAGAATTTGGAGGAAATCCTGTTGATGATATCAGTGAAGCAATAATTGTTGAAGAGTTAGCGCGTGTCGATCCTTCATTTTCGGTTATGTTTTGTGTGCATGTAGGTTTATGTGCGAAAACGATATCACTGCATGGCGATGAATATCAAAAGAAAGAGTATTTAACAAGACTAGCTAAAGGTGAAATAGGTGCTTATTCACTTTCAGAGGCTGGTGCTGGTACAGATGCTGCTGCAATGAGTTGTCGTGCAAAAATTAGTGAAGATGGTAGCCATTATATTTTGAATGGTGAGAAAATGTGGGTGACAAATGGAAAAAGTGCTGATGTATATGTCCTATTCGCGAAAGATGTAGATCATCCAGAATATGGAGTAAAGAAACATGGAGGGACAACTGCTTTCATTGTAGATTCTGACATGGAAGGCTTTAGCGTAGGTAAGAAAGAGGAAAAGTTGGGAATACGTTCATCCGATACATGCGTATTACTGTTGGAAAATTGTAAAGTTCCAATTAAAAATATACTTAAAGGCGTAGGAGAAGGTTTTCCGATAGCCATGAATGCCCTTGATAATTCACGTATTGGGATAGCGGCTCAGGCTTTAGGGATAGCTCAAGGTGCTTATGAATCTGCACTTGGATATGCTCATGAGAGGCAGGCGTTCGGTAAACCAATAGCACACCATCAAAGTATAGGGAATTATTTGGCGGATATGGCAACTCAAATAGAAGCTGCCAGAATGATGGTTTACAAGGCATCATGGGCAAAACAGAGACATTATGAAGAAGGGACAGAACGTCATACGAAAGAAGCTAGTATGGCAAAATTATTTGCGGGAGATACGGCAATGTGGGTCTCTGAACGGGCCGTTCAAGTTCTTGGAGGATATGGATATACTACTGATTTCCCTGTTGAAAGATTCTTTAGAGATGCAAAAATTACTCAAATTTATGAAGGCACTCAGGAAGTACAGCGGATAGTGATAAATAGAGCCATTAAACCATAACTGGATAAATATTTATGATTTATTTAATTAATCCAAGAATATTTTCTTTGGCCCTCTAGTGCTCCCTCTCCACCTACGGCAACTAAAGCGAATTCAGAACTTGGCTTTACAACAGATTGTTTCTGAGATCCACGGTGTAATTTTTCATATGTATCTTTATCCAATGGCGTCCTATTATTGAGTCTCTCAAATAAATAGAATTCTTTAGCAACTTCTTTCCAACCGGGCTGGATTATTCCTTCAAAAATTTTGGCTTTTGCTCCACTTCCATACCCACATAGACCAACATGTTTGCCTTCCATTTCGACGCCTTCAGTCAAATCTGATTCCATCGTAGACATAAGGGCTAAGAAAATTGAGCCCGTATATTGATTTCCGACAAGACTTGAGGCTCGCTGAGTTTTTTCAATCCTACTTTCAGAAAATAACCTAAATTCTTCAGTTTTGGAAATCAATCTCCTGTAAGAGTCATTTGCTTTTTCGAACTCTTCCATACCTTGAGGAGAATCTTCAAAATCTTCAGGGAAAGGTTCTGATCCTATCTCTTCGACTATTTTTTCCCACATAGGAAGATGTCGTCTATCATGTCGGAAAACATCAGGAAACATTCTTTTGCCTTGGAATGCGTAGGGCAGATGAACAATTATTCTACTCCATTGTTCTGTCAAAATATCGTCACTTTCTGGATTGTAACGTCCACATTTTATTGCTTTTGAACGGAAGTCGATGAATGCATTTTTTACTGATTCTGAGTAACAACGATTGGAAAATTGACCATCAAAAACTGGAGTATCTTTATGAATTTTTAATGTATGAGATTCAAACATGATATCATCTCTTTTGGACGATCTAGGTAATATCGCTAAAATCTTTTCAACTAAACCTTCTTTTTTTGGTTCTCCTGCTTCTTCTGCTAAATCCAGTACATTCGTAACAACTGTTTTCATCTCAACTTCACGACGTGGTTTGAAAAAATCATGTACTGGCATAGTTGAAACTCCCCAAATATCAGGAATTTGAATCAGCCTGGGTTTGTGGCGGATAAGGATTGCACCACCTCCCGCGCCCTGGGTATATTCGCCTGAAGATCCTAAATCATATTTTGCATTATCAGCAAAAACAACAATACCAATTCTATCTTCTTCTTTCCCTCTGGCTACCCAATCTAATGTATTATGCATAGCATCGACTGCTCCGATACATGCAAAAGTCATGTCAACAACATCGCAATTGCGGAAGCAATTCTTACCATAATCGTCACAATAACGTTGTTCTAACATATCCATTATGTATGTAGCAGTAGGTTTAGCACCGTCAAGAGCAGATTCTGTACCCAAATATATTCTTCCAATTTTTCTTGGGTCGATTTCATTCCTATCAATAAGTCTAGCGCAAGCGTTTGCACCCATTGTTGCTGTGTCTTCATGAGCATCTGGTATTGCCATAGCTGCTAATCCTAGACCTTTGTTTAATTTCCCAAAATCTGCACCTCTAAATTCAGCAAAATCCTTCATATCAAAATATGTTTTTGGAAAATAAATTGCTATATCATCAATCCCGACATCTGTCATAATGCTCACCTTCGATTATTCCGATACCCAATAGGTTATGACATCTCTGTTAATAATTGCCATTAAACACTTACTTTTTGCGATACTATGTTGCGCCAGTTATCTCATTTATGGCTTCAATAACAGAGGAGTTATCGTTGAAATATTCTTGAATTGGTGATAAAATTTCATAAAGACCTGAAGCAACTGCCATTTTAGCATCAAATGGATGAATTCGTCCATCAGATACCGCGGCTACAAAGGCATCGATTTCTTCCCAAGTAGAAGGTTTGCCGAATTCAGGTTTTGGAGAAACGACTATTTCTCCTAATCTGGGCAATATTACGAATCTTGCTATTTCAAAAATTGCTGATGATGGATTGCCTACTTCTAAGAAAGCCTTACGCATCTTCTTCATCAGTTTCTTTTCATCATCATGAATTAAGATAGCATTATTAGGGTCTGATTTTGACATTTTATGATCAAATGAGTCCATCCTACCACTAGTTCCTTTCAAACCGGAAAGCATTGGAGTGTGGATGCAGGTTGCCTTTGTCCAGCCATTCCTATCCGCAACTTCACGCATATACATATGTGCTTTTCTTTGATCCATACCTCCTAATGCGATATCAATTTCTAACTCAAATATATCTGCTGCTTGAAGTGCAGGGTAATAAAAGGCAGATAAATCATGATCTGAAGAGTCTTCATCTCTTCCCATAATTCCAAATGTTCTTCTTACTCTTGATAAACTCATATTCTTAGAACATCTTAGAACACGTTCCCAATATTTTCCACTATCCATTACTTCTGATGCACGAATGAATTGTATTTGGCCAGCTTCTTTTCCTTCTTCTGGGTGGTTTAATAAAACTCTAAAGACTTCCGACATATAATCTGCGGCGAGAGAGATTTTGGACATGTCTCTATCAAATTTATCATTTACCCATGCATGCCAATCAGCGAGTAAAATTGTAACATTAACTCCCTCCTTAAGCAGATTTTGCATAGTTTCAGCCAAAACCAACCAGCCCAAATGTGCTTTACCACTTGGTTCTAACCCTATATATGCATTAATCAAATTCCCTCCAGAATGAGTGTTAGAACCAGATAATATTTTGACAATATGTTCTATACCAACCACTTCTTCACAACCAGAAAACATCCGATTGATTTTTTCTTCTAGTTCGGACTCTAAAGATTCACTTAGGTCCTTATTCATCTTTAAACCCCATTATTGGAATAATTTATTTAATTTTTCACCACGACTCGCTGCCTTTGTAAAATCATTATTTTCCAAGCATGAATTTATTTCAGAAATTAGAGCATCGGCTTTTTCTTTTATTTCTTCTGAAACATTTGATGATACTTTCATGAAATGTAATGCTTGTGAAACAGCGGACTTGGCTTTACTTGATTTCTTAGCCCATTCCTTTGCTTTATCTCCTCTTTGTTTTGAGTTATATCCTGTGACTTCATCAAGGAATTGTGTCCATCTCTTTCTACTATCTTGTGCAATCTTCATTGCTTCTCTATCTTCAAAATTGGGTGGTATATTTTTAACATCAACAATTAATGCTCCAGAATCATTGAAATGGGCTTCTATGGATGTCATGATATCATGTGAACCGGAAAAAGAGTTGTTTCCATTATCATTTACAACCTCGAAATATTTCTTTGCTACCGTAGCTAAACCGCCTTCTTCTGTAATCTGCTTCACTAATCCACGCTTAACGTCGAATCTTTCCATAATTGGTCGGGAGGTAATTTGCTATTCAATACTGCCGGATGATAATGATAAAACAATAACTAACTGATACAGTAAAAATTTTAACTACATAAAAAAATATCATTAATATCGAGAATAATCACAAGATTAATTCTTGGAATAATTCGTACCTTTCTTAAGGATACTTTCATTTGTATTATGCCTTCAGGACGTTTTGAGAAACATGGGCTATGAGGCATTAGATTTCTATGAAGTTGATTCATTATTGAGTGATGAGGAAAGAATGGTTCGTGACATGGTTCGCGATTGGGTGGATGAAGAAGTCATACCAAATATCGAGAATGCGTGCCGCGAAGGAGTCTTTCCAGATGAATGGCGAGTAGCACTTGGTGAAATGGGCGTTTTAGGTGCCCCTCTGAAGGGATATGACTGCCCTGGACTCTCTTACACCGCATATGGAGTGATTTGTAGAGAATTAGAAAGGGGAGATAGTGGATTACGCTCATTTGCAAGTGTACAAGGATCTTTGGCTATGTATCCAATATGGGATTTTGGTAGTGAAGAACAAAAGAACTATTATTTACCAAAAATGGCTAGTGGAGAATGGATTGGTTGTTTTGGACTTACAGAACCAGATTATGGATCAAATCCAGGTGATATGATTACCAAAGCAGAAGACGTAGGAGATCACTACATACTCAATGGTGCTAAAATGTGGATTACTAATGGAACAATATCTGATTTGGCAGTAGTCTGGGCTAAACTGGATGGAGTTATTAGAGGTTTTATTGTTGAAAAAAACGATCCGGGTTTTTCTGCTCCTGAAATGAAAGGAAAACACTCTCTAAAAGCCAGCGTAACAAGTGAACTAGTTTTTCAAGATTGTAAAATCCCCAAAAATCGTTTACTACCTGGTGTGAAGGGACTTCGAGGGCCCTTTTCATGTTTGAATAATGCGAGGTTTGGAATATCCTGGGGTGCTGTAGGGGCAGCTCAAGCATGTTTCTACTCTGCAAAAGACTACGCAATGAGCAGGATACAGTTTGACCATCCAATAGCATCATACCAACTAGTGCAAAACAAATTATCTTGGATGCTCAGAGAGATAACAAAGGCTCAGTTATTGGCATATCATTTAGGACAAAAAAAGGATAGTGGAGATTGGATTCCTGAACATATTTCATTAGCCAAAATGAATAATGTCGACATAGCATTAGAAATAGCGCGTGTTGCAAGAGATATTCATGGAGCAAATGGTATTTTAGACGAATATCCTGTAATGAGACATATGGCTAATCTGGAATCAGTGAAAACATATGAAGGAACTCATGATATTCATAATCTTATCCTAGGAAGGCATATTACTGGAATTCAATCTTTTACAAGAGAAATCTGATGCAAAAATATTTTTCAAATTAGAAGATTTAAAAATAATTGTCTAGAGGGTAAAATATGAATATTGCTGTATTACTCAAACAAGTTCCCGATACCACTGCGAAGATTACGGTATCTAATGGGAAAGTAGATGAAAATAGCGTGAGCAAATGGTCTATGAGTCCTTATGATGAATATGCTTTAGAATCTGGATTACAGATGAAAGAAGCGACAGGTGGTATTTTGATTGCTATTGCATGTGGTCCTGAGAGGAATAAGAAGATGTTAACAGATGCTGCTGCTGTTGGTGTAGATACACTTATTCATATTTCAGCAGATGGTAATTTTGACAGTACCCAAGTACAGAATTTTCTAGCAGCAGCCATTAAAAATAATGGAGTTAATGTAGTTCTCTGTGGAAAACAGGCAGCAGATACAAATTCTGGATCAACTGGACCTGGTGTTGCTGAAATTCTTGATGCGGCTTGTGTCACTATGGTCTCAGAAGTAAGTTTTGTTGAAAATAAATTTATCTCTGTGAGGCCTAGTATTTCAGGAACAGAGAAGGTATCGACAAATGGAATGAGTGTTTTTACCTTTGACAAAGGCGTTTCAGAACTTAGAAGGCCAAATGTAAGAGGCATTATGATGGCAAAGAAAAAGGTAATTGAAACAATAAAACCAGAAGAACTTGGGTTAAAAGAAGAAGATTCAGAAAGAATAATTCTTCAGGCACAAAATTCTCCTCCAGAAAAAGAACCAGGTCAGATTTTTGAAGGAGTTGGCGAAATTCCTACAATAATATCGAAACTACGTAATGAAGCGAATGTAATTTAAGGTGAGAAAAATGAAATTTACAATAATAGCAGAAAGTAATGGAGATTTACTCCATCCAACGACTTATCAATTAATTGGAGCCATCGCAAATCTTGGTGCTGAATCAACAGTAATTTGCCCAAATGGGAAAGGTTCTTTGGAAGCATCAAAGATAAATGGCGTAGAAAAAGTAATTTCTGTCAATGGAGATTGTTTTGATTCATTCGATGGTAGTGCCTGGGCATCTGCAATTAATTCGGTATGTGAAGGAACTGTAATAATATCAGCATCTCCTAAAGGGAGAGAAATTGGTTCGATGATTGCTGCTAAAAGAAAAATTCCAATAATACAAGATGTTACGGCAATTGCATCGGGAATCGTAGTTAATAGGCCGATTTACTCAGGTAAAGCGACAGAAACCCTGAAAATCGAGGGAGAAGCAGTCATTACTCTGAGGCCAAATGCGTTTGAAAATGCAGAGTTAGGGAATGAGGCCCCAATAAGCATTGTTGATCAGACATCAGATTTGAGAGTAGCCATTATTGAGGCAATTAACAAAGCAAGCGAGCGTTTGGATGTTACCGAAGCGGATGTAATCATATCAGGAGGTCGTGGGATGGGCTCTATAGACAATTTTTCACATCTTGAAAGTATAGCTGATTCATTGGGTGCTGCTGTAGGTGCAAGTAGGGCAGTAGTAGATGAGTGGGGTATGCCACATCGGATGCAAGTTGGACAAACTGGCAAAACAGTGTCCCCTTCATTGTACATTGCAGTTGGAATCTCTGGCGCAATACAGCACTTAGCAGGAATGAGATCAAGTAAGTATATTGTTGCAATAAATAAAGATCCTGATGCACCAATATTTACTATAGCCGATTATGGCATTGTAGCATCATGGGAGGAAGCGTTGCCAATTCTCAAATCTGAATTAATGAAATTATAATAATCAAGTAAGTATCGATGTTTTTGCTTTGTCATTTCTGGTTCTCTCTATTTTCTGGAGATAATCTTCAGTAATTCCTCCAGTGACATATATTCCATTAAAACAGGAACAATCAAAGCTAGCAAGATTATTATCTCCTACTGATAAACATGCTTCGACAAGGTCATCTAATTTTTGATAAAATAATAAATCGGCACCAATGGCTGTACATATTTCATCATTAGATCTATTGTAAGCAACATATTCGGTTTTTGCTGGCATATCTATTCCGTAAACATTCGGATGTATTATTGGAGGAGAGCATGAAGCAAAATACACCTTTTTGGCACCTGCATCTCGGGCCATTTGAACTATTCTTCGTGAGGTGTTTCCTCTGACAATACTATCATCGACTATCAAAACAATTTTATTATTAAATTCTCCTTCAATAGTGTTCAATTTTTTCTTAACTGAATCTTGTCTCACGGATTGCCCAGGCATCAAAAAGGTTCTACCAATATATCTATTCTTAACAAAGCCTTCCCGATAAGGAACTCCAAGATACTTGGCTAAGTCTAGAGCTGCTATTCTGCCACTATCTGGAACGGGAATTACTGCTTCTATTTCGTGATCGGGATATTCTGCAGATATTCTTTTTGCCAATAATTCTCCCATCCTAAGTCTCGCATCATGTACAGAAATACCATCTATTACAGAATCGGGCCTTGCAAAATATACATGCTCAAAAATACATGGCCTATGGACTATTTCTGGATGGCATATCTTTGATGAAATTTTACCGTCAATCCTAACAATAACCGCTTCTCCTGGTTCAATATCTCTATCAGGAGTAAAACCTAGTGCAGTACATGCAACACTTTCTGAAGCGATAATTACCTCTGTAAAATCTTCTAATTTATTCTTACCCATAAATAAGGGCCTGATGCCATGAGGATCTCGGAAACCAATAAGTCCCCAACCTGTTATTAGTGCTGTTACACTATAACTTCCTTCAACTCTCAAGTGAAGTCTTTCAATTGCTCTAAAAATGTCATCTTCCAATAATGAATCCATGCCTCCTGGCCTACCATTAAG
>Ga0066861_10000562_pt1 | contig 11824 bp, 9 predicted proteins | sample ETN02SmetaG_3_FD_66434 | JGI IMG/M metagenome (GOLD analysis project Ga0066861, IMG submission 66434) | Marine microbial and viral communities from oxygen minimum zone, Eastern Pacific Ocean - ETNP2014F10-02SV257 | ecosystem: Environmental > Aquatic > Marine > Oceanic ... | reverse complement strand
ATGATTGTGATTGTGTTGTGCAGTTAAAAAACTAAATGATAGTAGAAAAAATAATATTTTTTTGTTCATAAGTGAGATATCCCTATATATATAAATTTAATTGCAATAAATATACTGGCTATTCTATAAAATTGAAATAAAAAACTATGACTTAAAAATATCATCAGATTTCTGATAATAAGTTTTCATGCTATCGAGTCTGACGTGCTCATAACCTCTAACATGATCAGGCAATACAGAAAAATCAATTAACTTTTCATATGTTCCATTACCTATATCAGAAAGATTAGCTAATATATTGTTCTTATAGTGCTCTAAAATTGCTTTATCTGCATCACGAACATCACTACTAAAGAGTGCCATAAAATCAAGTCTTGTTCCACGAACAAACTTTAAATTTTTCAGCAACATATAAAATGGTCTAAACCATGATCCTAGCGCTATTTTAGATTTTACTCCAGGTATTCTATTTAATAATGGAATATTTGTTAGTGTTTTTAAAAATGGAGGATGGAGCATATAATGTATCTTTGCTGATGAACCAAATTCTTGGTTTATCGCTACGTCTAACTCTGCTTTTAATGAGAGTCTTGCAACTTCGTACTCATCTTTTGTAGCCATCAACTTAAAAAGATATTTTGCAACATTCTGAGAAAGAATTGATGCAGAACGTTCCTTCTTTTCTACCTTATAAATCTTCTTTACAAATTCAGCATATTCTTCTGCATATTTTACATTTTGATAATCAATCAACTCTGGAATACGATATTCCAAAATATGGCGTAAATCTTTATCAGGTTTGATTCCATCAATTATTTTCTTTGCTTCATTGTTAATAATAGGTTTTGGCTTTAAATCTCCCGTTCTATATAAATCAATTGATTTTATCCATGACGAATCTGCAACAAGCATTCGCCCAATATTAAATGCATCCGTATTGCTTTTAACCGCAACACCATTAATATTGATTGCTTCCTCTATTGAACTTGCATCAAGTGGAATAGCTCCAGATTGATATCCAGCACCGATTACAATGAAATTAGCCTGCATATTACTACCAAAAAAATGTTCAGATATTTCTGTAGCATTTAGCAAGAAATGGTTCTTTGAAAATTGCTTAATAAGCTTAATCATATGCTCTGATTCTGGATATTCTGATTTTGTAGATCTTACCATGTCTCCCGTTGGAATTTCTGAAGTAGAAATAATAGATGTTGAACGACCTGAATACAATTTTTCCATATGTTTAGGATTAGCACCTGTCAGCAAATCAAATACTAGATATGCATCTGATTCTCCATTAGCAACTCTGCTTGATGAATCTGGATTGTCTTGCTCTAAAATCTTTAAGTGAGATACAACAGATCCACCCTTTTGACTTAATCCTGTCTGATCTAATGCAATTACTTTTTTATTCTCTAAGAAAGCCGCAGTAGAAATAATTTGATTTACCGTTACCACTCCTGTCCCTCCAATTCCCATCATAAAGATGTTTCCAATTTTTGAATTGGCCTTTTTTGGTTTAGGAATCTTATTGGAGTTAATATCTGCATCAGGCAATATTCTTTTATCGCCTTTTTCTGAAGGAACAACTCTGATGAATGAAGGACAATCTCCTTCTACGCATGAGTAATCCTTATTGCACGACGGTTGATCAATTTGTGTTTTTCTGCCATATTCGGTCTTAATAGGTTGAACACTTAGGCAATTTGATTTAACCCCACAGTCTCCACAACCTTCACAGACAGCTTCATTAATAAATATTCTTTGTTTTGGCTCGTGTACAAGACCTCTTTTACGCAATCTGCGTAAATTAGCTGCACAAGACTGGTCATGAATTAAAACTGTAACACCTTTTACTGCTCTTAATTTTTTCTGCGCATCAACAATATCATCCCTATGCATAATTTCAGTATCTTTCTCCCATCGAGATTTTTTAATAGAATCGTATGCAGATGGATCATCTGTGGTAACAATTACTTTCTTTACTCCTTGAGATTTCAGATATTTTGTTAACTCAGGCAGGTCTAAACCTCCATCAGGATCTTGGGCTCCTGTCATTGCTACTGCACGATTATATAGAATTTTATAAGTGATATGTGAATCAGATGCTATAGCTTGTCTTAACGCCAAAGAACCTGAATGAAAAAAGGTTCCGTCTCCGATATTTTGGAACATATGCTCTTTTTCAACAAATGGTTCCATTCCTGTCCACTGAGCTCCCTCTCCACCCATATGAGTTGTTCCAAAAGCTTTACCATCATCAACAAACATTGCCATTAAATGACATCCAATTCCTCCAAAACCTGCATCCTCACCTTCGGGCAATTTTACAGTGGAAGTATTATGTGGGCAGCCTGAGCAAAAGTACATAGAACGTGCTGAAAAGGATTGTGCATATACTCTGTTATCAATCTCATTTAAAATATTAATCTTATTATTTGTTGATTCAATACTCATTTTCTTTGAGTATCTATCAAAAAGTATCTTTGCTAAATGATCAGCTGTCAATTCTCCATAACCAGGAACAAGATGTTTATTATCTTCATCATATTTTCCAATGATTGTAGGTTTATTAGGATAGTTATACATCTCCTCTTTGATTAACATTTCAATAAATGATCGTTTTTCTTCAATAACAAAAATTTCATCTAGTCCATTAGAAAATTTATTAATCATTGGAGAATCAACAGGATAGGTTGCTCCAAGTTTTAGAATACGTATACCGAGCTTATTTAAATATTCATTATCCCATCCCAAAGATTCAAATGCTTCAATAACATCATAGTATGTTTTTCCAGCTGTTATAATGCCAAACTTATCTTCATTCCCCTGAACAGTAATTTTATTAATGTTATTGCTAGCCAGAAAATGCTTCGCTGCTGTAATACGACCCAAATGAATTTCTTTTTCTGTAGGCAAACTGTGATGTCCCACTAATTTAGCATTTTGTGTGTGCTTCCATGGTTTTCCATTGTATGTAAAATCGGGAATATTAATATTGATTCGCTGCGGATCTACAAATACACTACTAAATGCATCAGCGAGATCTGTGACAATCTTAAAACCAGACCACAAACCCGAGTATCTGGACATTTCGTATGCATAACGACCTAAATCAAGAATTTCTTGAATATTCCCAGGATAAAATATTGGCATCATCGCATCAAATAATGCTGGCTCAGATTGCGAAGGCAATGTAGAAGATTTACAGGATGGGTCGTCACCAGCTACTGCAAGGACTCCACCATTCTCACCTACCCCTAAGAAATTAGCATGTCTAAATATATCTCCAGATCTATCAACGCCGGGAGCTTTACCATACCACATACCTAGCACGCCATCATATTTTACATTGGAAACCATGCCAGCCATTTGACTTCCATAAATCAATGTTGCTCCTAAGTCTTCATTAACACCGGGGATAAACTTGACATTATGCTCATCTAAAAGTTTTTTGTTTTTTACAAGATTCAGATCTAACGTCCCAACAGGAGATCCACGATATCCAGATACCAATGTCCCTGTATTAAGACCTTTAATAAGATCTGCTCTGTGTTGATCGAGTAGTAGCCTTACTAATGCCTGTATACCTGAAAGAACAATTCTTCCTTCGAATAAGGTATATTTATCATCTAAGCTAAAGCTATGATTTAGTGTTTTTTCTGTCATATAAGTTGTTTAATAAATGCTTAGTTACTTGCTAGTAAATTTAAAAATTTTTCTGATAGATTCTACCACTTTTTCGGGTGTTTCTTGTTGAACAAAATGACCTGCATCTGTCTTGATAGTTTTTGCTTGTGGTAATAGCCTTGCAGTTCGTCTTCTCAACTTCCACATTACCGAATCATTCATCCCCCAAACAATTTCAGCTGGCCCTTGATATGAGTGTAAAAATTCTTCTACTTCTTTTTCTATAGGAACGCTTGGATGTTTCATGTTATTGGGAACCATGCGCGCTAAAGCTAAGGGGCCTACATTATTTTTTAAATTCCTCAATGGATATTTATAGCTTTTTAAATCGAATTTAGAATAAGAATTAGGAATACCTTCAAGAACCTTCAAATAAGATTGTGGAAAATTGAAAACTCTAAACAAAATATCGCTTATAATAGGAGTTTGAGAAAGCTGATGAAACCAAGTTGGCTTAAATCCATCTTTGGGCGCTGTTATAGCAGTATTCATTACTATTAATCCATCAATCTTCTTACCAGCTCTCATTGCACCAGCAACACCGATCATTCCACCCCAATCATGAACTACTAGACCAACAGAATCTTCTTTAATTGTTCTAAAGAAGCTAGCCATCCATTCTGTATGTGCTTCTAAAGAGTGTTCATTTATTTTGACTTTATCAGAAAATCCAAATCCAATCAAGTCTGGAACAATCAATCTAGCTGAAACATCATCAAGCTGATCTAATACTTTTTTATAGAGATATCCCCACATAGGATTGCCATGAATAAGAACAATAGGTCTTCCAGCTCCCTTTTCCATAACATGCATATTCTTTGTACCTACCTTAATATTATAATGATTGTAAGGTAAATGACTTAAAAGCCAATCAGGAATTTTATTATTATGATTTTTATCCATTTTTTTCAAAAAATTAATCAAAAAATGCTTTTTAAACTTGACTAAAATAAAAAAAATTAAATAAGTTAACGGTGCCAACCAATCAGCTTTTCGAAAGCTAAAAGTATTTGCAGACAGTCTCTTTATTAGAGAAGAATATACAATCTATCTATGTATAGCTGTGTATTGAATTAAATTTAAAATGAATAAGGGTAAGAGTATTATTTAGAGTTATGGCAGCAGAAGCAATTGAAATAGATTTTCCTAAGGAAAACGAAAAAAATCCGAATATCGATTCGGAACTTAAAAATCAGATTTTAGGATTCAACATCAAAGAATCAATGAATGATTCAAATCAAACCGATGAAGATCCATGTCCAAAAGAGTTCCAAGTCGATGAGTATTATAAAGATGATGCATTAGGAAAAAGTGTATTAGAAATGAAATACTTAGCACCGTGGGAAAAACATCCATGGGATTTATGGAAACGTCAAGCTAAAGCATTAGCAAGCGTAGAGAAAACCGAAGAGCTTCAAGAAAAATGGGAAGCTGCTTTCTTTGAAGCATTAAAAAATTTCAAATTTGTACCAGGTGGAAGAATTATGCATGGCGCAGGCAGAGAAGATATTACAACAACGTTAAATAACTGCTATGTTGTAGGGATTAAGACCGATTCTATTAAATCTATATACGATTGTGTTATTCAGGAAGCTATGACGTATAAGTATGGAGGCGGTTGTGGGCATGACCTATCTGTTCTTAGGCCTTCAGGAGATGCTATTGTAGGTACAGGCGGTGATTCTTGTGGTCCTGTTGGATTTATGAATTTATTCAGTGAAAACACAAATACTATAGCTCAACATGGTAGGCGTGGCGCAAATATGCAAACACTACGAGTTGATCATCCTGATATCAAAAAATTTATTGAAATCAAAACCGGTGATGTTGATATGGTTAAATATTCTAATATATCAGTTTTTTTAACAGATGATTTTATGGAAGCTGTTCAAAATGATGCTGATTTTGATTTACAATGGGGTGGAAAAGTTTATGAAACAATAAATGCTAAAGAACTTTGGATGAAAATTATTACACATGCACATGCTAGTGCAGAGCCAGGACTTCTGTTCTGGGATACAATGAAGAAATATCATAATGCAGAATACTGCAGTCCTTTAGTTTCAACTAATCCATGCGCAGAACAACCTCTGCCTGATGGTGGATGTTGCAATCTTGGAGCGTTAAATTTAGAACGCTTTGTTGATAATGATGGCAATTTTGATTTTGATGGATTCCGTGAAACTACCGCCATTGGTACAAGATTCCTGGACAATGTAATAGACTATAATGTTGATCGTCATGCACTTGAAGATCAAAAACAAAATGCTATAAACGATAGAAGAGTTGGTTTAGGCATTCTTGGTTTGGGTGATATGCTGGTAAAAATGGGAATTAAATATGATTCAGATGAAGCGCTAGAGACTATCGGAAAGATTATGAAAATTCATAGAGATACTGCTTATGAAATTAGTGCTGCATTAGCAGAAGAAAAAGGTCAATTTCCTAACTTTGATTGGGATGGATACTCTGAGAGTCTTTTTATTCAAGATTTATCAGAAGAACTTCAAGAAAAAATTAAAAATCATGGTATTAGAAATTCTACACTAACTACAGTCGCTCCAACAGGAAGTGGTGCTATTGTTGCAAGAGTAACTTCAGGTGTGGAGCCAATTTTTGCTACCTCCTATAAAAGAAAAGTAAAGAGAAATGATAGTCTTGGAAAAGAATTTGATACATTTACCGTTTATCATCCTGTGGTTAAAGAAATGTTTGGTGATGATAAAAACTTACCTGAACATGTTGTAACCGCACATGATGTAGATCCATATTTCAGAGTAAAAATGCAAGGTGAAGTTCAAAAATATATTGATAGCTCAATTTCTTCTACGGTAAATCTAGCAGAAGATACTACTGTAGATACTGTAGCTGATATCTATATGACCGCTTATAAAGGAAACCTAAAGGGTATTACGGTATATAGAGAGGGTTCTAGAGAAGGCATCTTGATTACTGATGAAAAAGCCAATGAAAAAACTAACACTCAAGAATTAACAGAAGATGTTAAGCCTAAGAAAACTGCTAGAAATAGACCTCAAATAACTACGGGACGAACAAGAAGAATGAGAACCGGAGATGGAACTCTCTATATTACTGTCAATGAAGATGAAAATGGCTTATGTGAAGTATTTACAGCTATTGGAAAAGCAGGTGGAACCGTTGCTGCACAGACAGAAGCAATTAGCAGATTAATCTCTCTTGCATTAAGATCTGGTATAGATCCAAACAGCGTAATTAATCAATTAAAAGGAATTAGTGGACCTAATCCGACATGGGAAGACGGACAATTGATTCTATCAACTCCAGATGCCATTGGAAGGGCTTTAGAAACTTTTCTAGATGGTGATGAAAATTCTGAACTAGAAGACAGAGTTCAGTTTGAAATAGCAGAAGAACCTACCCAATCAAAACAAACACATGGAATGCACTGCATCGACTGCGATGGCTATGAAGTAGTGAACGAAGGTGGTTGTTATATATGTAAAGATTGTGGTTGGTCTAAGTGCGAATAATTCCTAAGAATATTACCTTTAAAGATTTTCCTAGATTCACCCCCAATCTTTCACCATATCAAATTTTTAAGTTAGGTAGTTTTGGTGGAACATATTGGAGACCCATATACTCGGAAACTAACCAAGAATCATATAATAATTTATATCTAGAATTACCTAATGAATGGTGGAATGATATAGATAAAAAATATCTCGTATCAGAAAAAGAAGATATTACATTGAATCAATATAAAGTTCACAGTGGTACTACCTTAGAATATTGGGAATCAAAAAATTGGATTAATCCTATTGATCCATATGGTTGGGTCCAATGGTATTGTCATTTTTATAATGGAAGAAGAAGTCATGATGATGAGAGACAAGTACAGAGGTGGAAAAACTTTTCTGGTGCAAATGGTAGATGGAGATTAAGACTTATTAGCATCATTCTTAAAGAAAATACACAATATAATGATAAATCAATTAGTCCTGTTATAAGACAGGGATTGCAGCACTGGGGATATCAATTGACAGAAAAAGATTTTCAGGAAGCTCTTTGGAAAAGATAGCTTAGTTATCTAAGATTTCTTTTTCTTTAGCTTCTTGGCTAGCATTAAGCCTCTTAATAAAAGAATCAGTAACTTCCTGCATTTCATCCATAAATCTTTTCATGTTATCTTCAGGAATTTTTTCATCTTCTTCTATTTTTTTAGCAGACTGAATAAGCTCTCTACGAATGTTTCTTACTGAGATTCTTCCATCTTCGATAACTTTTGAAGCTAATTTAACTAAATCTTGTCTTCTCTCTGCGGATAAAGGAGGAAAAGTAATCATAATACTATTACCATTATTTGAAGGATTGATTCCTAGATCAGACTCTAAAATTCCTCTTTCAATGTCGTCAATAGCTGTTTTGTCAAATGGCTGTATACTAATAGTGACTCCATCCATTACAGAAATATTAGCAATTTGATTTAAAGGAGTGTCATTATCATAGTACTTTACCATAATATTGTTAAACATATCAGGATTTGCTCTTCCTGTTCTTATCTTATTTAACTCTGATGTGACAAAAATAAGGGTTTGTTCCATCTTATCTTTTGCAAGCTGAATATTTTGATCTAACATAATTAACTATTAATTATTAGAATTTTCGCCTAAGGAAAAACGAACAAAACGATTAATAGTGATGTTCTCTCCAAGTTTGGAAACTCCCTCTTGAATTAATTGTCCAATTGTAACATCTGGATTCTTTACAAATGATTGATGTACAAGACAATTATCTTCTTTGAATTTTTTCAATTTACCTTGAACAATTTTTTCAACTACATCATCTGGCTTACCGCTAGATTTTGCTTGATCTGTGTAAATTTCCTTTTCTTTAGCAATAATATCATCAGAAATATTATCTTCATCGATAGCCATTGGATTTGAAGCTGCAATTTGCATTGCAACATTATTTGCTAGTTCTAGAAAACCATCAGTTTTTGCAACAAAATCAGTTTCACATCCCATCTCTAACAAAACGCCTAACTTGCTACCATGATGAATGTAAGAAACAACTAAACCTTCATTGGCATCTCTAGAGGATTTTTTCTCTGCTTTTGCAATTCCAGACTTTCTTAAAAAATCTACTGCTAAATCTAAATCTCCTTTAGATTCAACTAAAGCTTTCTTGCAATCCATCATTCCAGCTCCAGTTCTCTCTCTTAAAGTCTTGACTAATTTTGCATCAATGCTCATAAAACTATGCTTCCTTTTTTTCTTCGACTTTATTCTCTGTTGCTTCAGCTTCTTGAGCTTCTTCAGTTTTTTTGTTTTTCTGTGCAACTTCTATAATTGCATTGGCTATTTCTGTTACCAATAATTGTATAGTTCTTATAGAGTCATCATTAGCGGGAATTGGGTAAGTGCATAGTGCTGGATCCGTATTAGAATCAACAATGCATACTATTGGAATCTCCAGTTTTTGTGCTTCTTTTATAGCAATAGATTCAGTTTTACCATCGACAATCACGATCATATTTGGTAATCTTTTCATGTCTTTAATTCCTCTATGCTGATCTGAAAGCTTAATTTTTTCACGATTTAACTTTAAAATTTCTTTCTTTGTTAAATCTTCAAATACAGTTGATCCTTCTTTTTCTAGGGAGTGTAACCTTTTAATACTTTTCTTAACAGTAGAAAAATTAGTTAATGTTCCACCTAACCATCTTTCTACTACATAAAACATTCCACATCTATCAGCTTCTTGCTGTATAACGTCTTTAGCATGTTTTTTTGTACCAACAAATAGTATTTCTCCGTTCTTTTCTACGGCGTTGGTAATAGATTGTAAAGCTTTTTCAAGACCATCAAGAGTGTGGTCTAAATTAATGATATCAATGCCATTTTTTTGAGAAATAACATAGTCTTTAAAATTTGGATCAGTTTTGCTTGAGACGTGCCCAAAATGAGCACCAGAGTTTAATAAGTCTTGTTTTGTAATTTTTTGCATATATTTTTTATCTCTTAGAGAATTGGAATTTCTTTCTTGCTCCAGGTTGACCATATTTCTTTCTCTCTACTTCTCTAGCATCTCTTGTTAACAAACCGTGTGATTTTAATTGAGATCTAAATTCTTTATCTACTTTTAAAAGAGCTCTTGCTATACCAAGCTGAATTGCTCCAGCTTGACCAGTTAATCCACCACCAGATACATTGATTTTTAAATCATATTTATCCTTAAGATTTAATACCTCTAAAGGTTTCATCGCATGAATTACTAGAGATTCTCTTTTTAGATATGAATCGATGTCAGATTTTTTATTAACTGTAAAAGTTCCGGATCCATCAGACAAATAAACTCTCGCCGTTGAGTTTTTTCTTCTTCCTACTCCATTAAAAAATTCTTTTGCCATTAAATAGAACTCCATTCAGTTGGTTGTTGTGCTTCGTGTCCATGATTAGCGTCTTTATAAACTCTAAGATGTGTCATAATCTCTCTACCAAGTCTATTTTTTGGTAACATCCCTTTTATAGCATTTACAACTACCTTATCTGAATCATTCTTCATTAAATCTTTATAATTTGTAAACTTCACTCCTCCTGGATATCCAGAATGACTAAAATATTTTTTAGAGTCAGCCTTGTTGCCTGTTAGTCTTATTTTATCTGCATTCACTATAATTACAGCATCGCCCATATATAAATTAGGTGCATAATTAGCCCTATGTTTTCCTCTTAAGATCTGAGCTACTTGAGACGCAAAACGCCCTAACACCTGATTGTCGGCATCTAGCAACCACCATTGTTGCTTTATATCTTTCGCTGATACTGTATTTGTTATCTTTTTCATTAAAGTCTTAAAAATGCCTCAAAACTTAATTGATGTGATTCCATTAGTCAATGATTAATGATAGAGGGTTTTATAAAGTATAAAACTTGTTTTTTGATACTACGTGTTTCACTTTTCCTACTATCTCGTGACCGAGGAATGGAGAGTTTGAAGATTTAGAGTAAATATCCTGATTTGAGAATGTCCATTTCTCATTTGGATCAATAATAGTAATTTGAGCTTTCTTACCCACTTCAAATAAATCCCTATCAATATTCATGATCTTTCTTGGATTCACCGTTAGCTTTTCAATTAAAGATTTTAGACTCATTCCATTATCTTTTACTAATACTTTATTAACAACACCAAAACAACTCTCTAGACCAATCATACCAAATTCTGCATCATTAAAGGTAGTTTCTTTATCCTCTAATGTATGTGGTGCATGATCTGTAGCAATGCAATCAATTACACCGCTCTTAATAGCCTCAATAAGCTTCTTTCTATCTGCTTTTCCTCTAATTGGTGGGCCAACCTTCAAATTTGTATTAAAAGCATCGATATCTTCATCTGAAAAATATAAATGATGAGGAGATACTTCTGAAGTAATATTTTTTGATTTAAACTTCTTAATTAAGTCAACAGCCTCCTTTGTAGAAACATGAAGCACATGCAACTTAGCATCTAAAGAAGATGCTAGCAATAAATCTCTATATACCATTATAGCTTCAGCTAAACTAGTATTACCTTTTAATCCCAAATTGCTCGATGTTTTACCTGCATTCATCACACCATCATTTCTTAAATAAATATCTTCAGCGTGGTTTAAAATTGGAAGGTCAACCATTTTAGCATATGTCAAAGCTAGTTTCATAAATTGAGGATTCTGTATTGGTATTCCATCATCAGTAAAAGCTATCGCACCATTCTTTTTCATGAGCATCATCTCAGTAAGGTGTTTTCCTTCTGAATCTTTTGATACCGCGCCAATTGGAAAAATATCTATTGGTAAATTTTTACTCTTACTTGCGATATAGTATATATGCTCTGGAGAATCAATAACTGGATTTGTATTTGGCATTGTACAAACTTGTGTGAATCCCCCTGCAAGAGCAGCAAAAGAGCCAGATGATAGATTTTCTTTATCTTCTCTACCGGGCTCTCTGAAATGCACATGAATATCACAGAAACCATGAGTAACAACTAAGCCTTTGCAGTCAATAATGTTAAAATCTTTACCTCTTGATGATATGGAATTTGCAATCTTAGAAATTGCACCATTCTCAACTAATAAATCGCCAACAAAAGTCTTTTTTGAAAAGGG
>Ga0066861_10000561_pt1 | contig 11824 bp, 13 predicted proteins | sample ETN02SmetaG_3_FD_66434 | JGI IMG/M metagenome (GOLD analysis project Ga0066861, IMG submission 66434) | Marine microbial and viral communities from oxygen minimum zone, Eastern Pacific Ocean - ETNP2014F10-02SV257 | ecosystem: Environmental > Aquatic > Marine > Oceanic ... | reverse complement strand
TTGTGTTCATTTATTGAACTACCCCTTCTTTTTTATCCATAACATTTCTCCATATGCACTCACACACGTAATAACCCGTACGTTGAGCCATAATAATTTCTCTACCTGTTAATGATTGCTCAGGAAAGATCTGCTGTACGTTCCCTTCCCCATCTAAATACCTATTCATTTTCTCAGGATCAACTTCAGTCATCGTAACCGTATGACAATGAATACAAACTGCTTGAAGAGTAATCATCTTCCTATCTCCTTTTGCCTAGACTCCATGCTGCCCACCATATGCGACCTATCACACACGTAGGAACTAAAACTGGTACACAACTAAGTACCCTCATCCAAACCAGTTCAGGATCTACCAAACCAAAAACCAGTTCAAAGTCCATAACATTTACAACCATTTACTAAATGCCTTTCTGATAGTGAATACTTACGTTCTCTTTGGGGGGGTTCGGCACAGCGCCTGAGCCGAGGGACGAGGCTCACGCAGTGCCCTATGTTTGGCCGCCCAAAGCCCCTAAATCTTTCGGGGCTCAATGCCCCGGAAGATTTACAAGATCGGGTTGGGGGTCCGGGGGAGGGGGCGATCTCTCGCCCCAGCCCTCCGGCCTGATCCAAACCGGAGAGTTTGGCGTCCTCCCGAGGGCGTTACTCGGGTCCGAGTGAAGCGGGATACCTCACCGGCTTGGGGCGGGCTGCCCAAATTTCCGAGGGCGTCTTTGTTGTCCCCGGAAATTCTAGGAGCAGGGCGCACGATAATGTTTTAAGATGCGTCGAGATCTCTCTCGACCCCGAGCGGAGCGGGTAATGTTTCGTCATCCAAGGCGCCTTCGTTGGCGGCTGTTATGGATGTCCTTCCCAGCCCCGCAGGGAAAATTTTTTTTGGGATAATCGCTCTCGACCTCGACGACTTGCGTCGCCAGCTTGGGCGATCTTCCCGACTGGCGACAGTCGCCAGAAACGCAAAGGGCGCCCCTGGACTCACGACTTTCGAGTCCAAGGGCGCCGAATTTTTGCGGTCGAGCTAGAAGCTCACCTCTGACATGTCGCCCGGTGTCTCGACTGATCCGGTTGTGAAGTCGGCTTTACGTTCTTTCCGAACTCGTGACTGTGCTCGACGAACGTCCAGCATCGCCGAGCTTATTTCGTCGGCGGCGTCATCTTGAATCTTTCGGATTTCTTGCAGTCGCCACATCACGACCTTTTCCCCGGCGCTCTTGTGTGGCTTTCCGTTCTCGTCGAACTCTGGCCACACGGCAACCTCTCCGTCTGAGTTGTACTCCCATCGCTGGTCGTTGTAACTCCATCGGATGATGGCCGGTTTCGTTGGTCGAGGTACTCCGTCCTTGGTCGGCTTGCCGGTTGGCAGTTCCGCCAGATGCCACATCACACGATCTTCTTGTGATGCGAACTCAATCGATCCCGAGTTCGTCGGGCGTCCTTTGGTGTGTTCCCGATGTGCACGAAGAAAGTCAACGTTTGCTTTTTCATACTGGCGGTAACTTCCCCAACCTTCGAGTCCGACCATCGGTTCGTCGTCCATGGTGTCGCACTGAACGTCGATCGAGGTCAGTCCACCTTTAAGGGTTCGAGCTTCCAACAAGGTTTGAAGTTCGAGCAGTGACTGATCGAGATGTTGCTGTGCTTTGTCGAACGGATCAGATCGCAAGCCACGTCGATCAAGATCGGCGTCGGCTTGGATCTTTGCTTGTTCCGGGTCGAGCGGCTTCGGCTCTCCCGATTGGTTTTCATTGGTCATTGTTGTTTCCTTTTGTTTTTGGGTTATCCGCTTGTGCGGTCTGGTTGTCGAGGCTCGATGCCTCGTCGATCAGTGGGAAGGCCTCGACGACTGGCGAGCCGAACTCGGTTTGAAGTCGTTGGGCAATCTGGACGTCTCGCATGGTTCGCAAGTCGTGAAGGTCGATCATGCCCTGATGAACAAAGTCCATTAATCCGGCTGTCAGTTCGACCTTTAATTCCCGCCGACGTGCGGCAACTCGATCCTCGTGACGTCGCCAAGCTGTGAGCGGTGAGCCTTCGGGGTAAATTCCGTACGAATAAATCATTAGTTTAAATCTCCAAGCTCGGGCGATAGCTCGACCAAGATTCGACGGGCGACCATGTTGCAATCGTGCTTACGTGCTTGGCCACATTCGCATTGGGTCCAGTGGTCCGTTCGGCTTGCAAGATGCACAAGCTCGAAGGGCCGATGGTGATTCCAGAAACTGGACATCATCCAGTGATCAGACATAACTCCTCTTTCGTTGTTTGGGTTGCAATTGAGCTTACCGAAATTTGAAAGCGCAATCAATAGGCAATGACGTTTAGCGCTCGATGTTGTTGCGATTCTGACGACTCTCGACTGAGCTCGTCGGCTGGGCTTCGCCGACGCACTCGGTCGAGCCTGCAAGTCGATCAAAGGAAGTGCTACTCGACCGCCGAAAGAAACCGCGATCGCATCCCCTGGACTCACGATCTTCGAGTCCAAGGGATTGTCTAGCGATCCAAGTTTCTAGCGGCGTCTAGTCGAGAAGCTCTGACGACTTCGACAGTTGAGAGACTGGGACTCGGCTCGACGACTGCATCGTCTTGCAGTCGAGACGAGTCATCGAGGGTGAAAGTCGAGCCATGGAGAGGCGCCCCAGCTACAAGCCCAATCATCAAAGAACCAAGAGATCTCGATTCCGAATTCTTACAGGAATCGATCTTGGTTCCGGATGATCTTGGGATGCCGGCTGGGGTGAATTTCCAGCAGATCGACTAAGCCCGGAAAGAGCTCTTATCGATGCTTTTGGAATCGCAACAACATCGCTCGCTAAACAAACGAAGCTCGCGGATGCGAGCAACAGATTCTCGACTGGGCTTCTCAATTGCAATCCAACCATCGGCCCGTCGTCGAGGTCGAACCGCATCCGGCTGGGCCTCCTGGCCTCGACGTCCTTCCGAGTCCAAGAGGCACAGCCACAGCGATTTTGTCCACTTTCATCGCTAGGAAAGTGGCCCTGCTGGAGGCATCACAGCAACGGAAACGACACCGACTAACACACCAGCAACGGCGCCGAGGACACTACACCTACACACAACACACATACCCTCCTTCACTAGCGTCGTTTGTTCAAACTAACAAACAACAAACTAGACAGTCCACCAGACTCGCGGAAAGTATGGCTCTGCCCGGAGCACCGGGCTGATCGTCCACGGATCACTCCGTGGCCGCCGGAGGCACGGACACAACTTCATAGTCTGTATGGCTTGGGGTGGTTTGCTTGGTTTAGTGGGTACCCCCTACCCTGTGTGTGAAGCTGAGTGGTTTGGGGCTGGGCGGCCAAACATAGGGCACGGCGTTGGGGTGATGTGCCGAACCCCCCCTCTCTACATACATGACTATCGTTGTTCTAGCGTGTTTGGTTCAGGTGTTTGTTTGTTGGGTGGTTATGTCCTTGGATTCCTCCGAGTGTTGAGGCCGCTCTCGCCTTGACCGAGCCTCGCTGTGCTGGTCGCTCTATGCCCCCCGTGTAGTGTTGGGCCGTCGTGTCTGGACATAGAGTCTAAAGCCCCTCTGACGGGCGATCGGACCGTTGTTAGCGGCGAGTGCGTTTGTACTGTATCATGTCGGGTCTAGTGGTTCACCATATTTTTGGGAGTTTTTGATGGCTGAGAAGAAACAAACGATGGTTGACCGGGAAAGAGCCCGTGTCGATACCGAAGAAATTTTTGAGTTGATGCGTGGTAACGGGAATCAGTCACGTATTAATGATGGGAAATGGTCGCCGTCGTAAATGTCTAGGACTGTACCTTCTCCTAAACGGTCAGCTTCCTATTATAGAAAAAACGCTAAGGCACGAGCTAAGAAGGCTGCTTATGATAAGGCTTTTAATGCTCGTCCTGAACAGAAAAAAGATCGGGCTGCTCATGGGCGTGCCCGTTATAAGGCGCAGAAGGCTGGGACTGTGAAATCTAATCAGGATATGGTAAGGGGGAAGGGGGGCAAGCTGCGTGCTGGTAATAGATCGAAGAATAGGGCACGTAAATGACTATTGAGGACGTTGCCGATAAAGCGGACGTGTGGTCTGAGGCAATTAAAAAAATTATAAAGGCTATTTCGGCAGCCGGTATTGCTTTGGGGACAGCTATTGCGGCCCTTTTAGCGTTGTGGCCTTCAGGTGAAGTGCCTGAAGAGGCTCCTGCGTTATTGCAAGGAACAGGATATGGCCCTCAATGCTCTCAACTTTATAATACTATAGACCACAACTGGACGGAACAACAGTGGACTGTTTGGGAGCAACTTAAACGAGATATGGACTGTTAATGGCAGAAGATATTGAAAATGATTTCAAACAGATCAAAGTCAGCCGCCTAACTCTCGGCCTAATCATGTCTGTAGCAGTCACATCCGGTGTAATTGTGTGGAATGCGGCCCAAGTAGCAGGCCGAATAGGTGAACTCGAACAAACAGTGAACCGAGTCGAGCAAGACATGGGTGAACTACAAATCGAAACCGACCCTACCATCCTTATAAGACTTGACTCTTTAGAGAAAAAAATCGATGAGCTTGCTGATATAGAGGGTTTTGACGAAATAGATGAGCGTATCGAAACCCTTGAAGAATGGATTGATGAACTTGACCGTGACAGCGGCGAGGAATTCAGGTGGGAAATAGACGACCTGCACCACAGATCTTATGCGTTAGAAGAAGCAATCCGTTCTCGTCCTTGGGGAGATGACTTTTTAAGAGATTTCTTTGGGTGGTAAACAATGGTTGTATATGGGTGCTCCTGTGAAAAAGAAGAGTGCATCTGCCACTTCTACCACTATGACTGTGCGTGCGACGAATGTCCTGATTGTGCCGAAGATTGTTTTTGTTTTGATTATGCAGAACCTACGGATGTGGAGCCGCTAACACTTATGGAAGTTTTTGAACAACACCCTGAACTTATGGGAGAACGTGTAGACGTAGACCCTTTCGATGACGACGAAGTAATTGAATGCGATTTAGAAAATCCAGAGATCTGTGATTCTTGCCAATAAGGGGCCAACATGCCGTCAGGTAAAGCAACAACAGTAGAGAAATGGGCGGACTATCAAGCACTCCGCCGCCAAGGAATATCCCTCTATGCAGCTTCAAAACAAACAGGACTCTCCTACCACGCTTGCCGAGACGCAGAAAGCGGCAAAGCCCCGAGAAACTACATCGCCGCCCAAGAAGCCCTCGGGAAAACAATCCAACCTGAAGTACCCAAATACGATGACCTTTGCCCCGAGGCGCAGGCTGCTTACGATAATATCGAAATCTTTGCCAAAAGGTATTTCGGCATTATTTTACAACCATGGCAAATTGAAGCAACAGAACGCATTATGGGGCTTATGGACACGGAGTACGAAGAGTACGTCGTAATTAACGCCCCTCCGGGTACCGGAAAATCCACATTCTTTGCTAAAGTATTACCCGCATGGGCAACTGTGCGTAACCGAGCTATCCGTGGGATGATCGGTTCCTCAACACAACGACTAGCTGAATGGTATTGCCGCAGGCTGCGTGCCGAACTTGATCGAGCGCACCCTGTAAAAGCAGAGTTGAACGATGTTCGACTAAAACTGGCGGTTGACGCCGAGGCTACGTTGCAAGAGGACTTCGGCATGTTTAAGCCAGATTCGTCAGAGATTTGGCGGGCCGAAGCATTTACTGTTTTACAGAAAGATGATACTCCTCTTTCGCAGAAAGAGCCTACGTGGTCTGCGTTCGGTATGGACTCTGGCTTCCTTGGAGGACGTTTTGATTTAGTTATTTGGGACGATGTTTACGATCCTCGCAAAATGCGATCCGCAGAAGCCCGTGAAGATATGCGAAGATGGTGGGATGAAGTGGCTGAAACTCGGCTCGAACCCGGTGGATTACTCGTATTACAAGGACAGCGAATGTCCGCTGACGATATTTACCGATACGCACTTGATAAAGTTGCGCCCCCGGACGACTACGAACTCGAAGAGTTCGATCCAGAAGACGCACCCGATGACTGGCGTAAATACAATCATCTTAAATATCAAGCACACTATGAAGAACTTTGTTCAGGCGATCCAGAAACACACAAACCGCAGGCAAAACCGTGGCCGGAAGGTTGTCTTCTATACCCAAGACGGTTACCGTGGCGACGATTACGGCATATCAAAGCACAAACACCAGATAGATTCGAGATTCTTTATCAGCAGTCGGATGTAAACCCTGCGAATGTGCTGGTAGATCCTCTATGGGTAACCGGAGGAGAGGGAAAAGATGGTGTTCATCATCCCGGTTGTTGGGACAATGATCGAGATATTTGGGAATTACCCAACAATGTCGGCGGCGAAATGTTCGTTATCGCTACCGCAGATCCCTCTCCGGCTAATTATTGGGCTATCCAATGTTGGGCGTACAACCCTGAAACAGAGTTTCGTTACCTTTTAGAGTCATATCGACGTAAAATGGATGCGCCGTCCTTTTTGGATTGGAACCATGAACAGCAAACATTCACTGGCGTTGCCGAAGAATGGTGGCAAATTAGTAATGAGATAGGTCATCCAATTACTCATTGGGTAATCGAAGCTAATGCCGCACAGAAGTTCATACTCCAATACGATCATTTCCGACGTTGGGCGGCTTTACGCAATGTCCAACTTGTCCCGCATTACACACATTCTAAAAACAAAGGCGACCCGAAGTACGGGGTGCAGATGCTCGCTCCGTTATGGCGTGTTGGCCGAGTGCGTTTGCCCGGTAAACAGAACACTGAAGCAAGACCTCATTCGTTACTTTTGGTCAATGAAGTAACTCGTTGGAATGCTGAGGGTACGGGTTCACGTACAGATGACTGTGTTATGGCACAATGGTTTCTAGAACATAATTTAGAGAAACTTTATATTCCGACTATAGTAAACGACAAACAGTGGCGCCCATCATGGGTTTCTGAATTGACGCAATCAGCGGCGAGGTAAAAGTGAAATCAATTGACGAGATCATGGCAATATATACGGCACGATCTCGCGCCAATGACAGCGCAAAAGCCCGAATGCGTGAGCTACGAGATTATTATAACGGGGATGTTATCGTCCCGCTACCAGAATTAAATTCAGACGAACAGTCAGCAGTAGCGAACTTACTTGCACAAGGGTTAGATCAAACTGCTATGCGGATAGCGTCAACAAGCCCTGATATTTTTTGTCCTCCTGTTGATACACGGACAAAACGTGCAAGAGAAAATGCGAGTATTCGTAGAAGGGCTCTTTTCGGATGGTGGGAAAACAGCCGGATGGATTTACAACTGGCAAAACGAGCACGCCACCTTATTGGGTATGCAACAACTTGTGCCCAACTTAGATTTAACCCGAAAATGGGTGCCCCGGAATGGCATTTACGTGATCCGCTAACAACATTCCCAGCACAAATGCTTGGTGTGGACGATTTGCGGCCACGAGATGTTATTTTTGCGTACGAAAGGCCTCTTTCGTGGCTAAAAAAACAATATCCAGAAGCTGCCCACCGATTTGCTGCTGAAGGAAAATCAGGCTCAGATCAAAAAATTGATTTAATTGAATATATTGACGGAGAAGAACAAGTTTTAATTGGGAGTAGAGCACCAATACCAACAACAATGTTCTCTCAGCCTGACGAGGACACCAAAGGCGTTGTTATAGAGCTTGAACGGGCAATAAATCCGATGGGTCAAACACCTGTTGTTTGTGCTGAACGGATAAGTCTTGATAATGCACAAGGTCAATTCGACGGAATTCTTGGTATGTACCAAATGCAAGCCCGTTTAATGGCCTTAGAAGTAATTGCTGTCCAAAAAGGCGTGTTCCCTGACACATGGTTAGTGGGACGGCAAGGAGAAACACCACAAATAGTTAATCCTGCAGACGGCTTAACTGGTGAAGTCGGTGTCGTAAGAGGAGGGGATTTGCGAGATATCCAAACCCAACCCGGCTATATGACTAACCCTGCTATTGACAGACTTGAACGTGCCCAGCGTCTTACCGCTGGTATTCCACAAGAATTTGGTGGAGAATCAACATCAAATATTCGGACTGGTCGCCGGGGGGACGCTGTGCTATCAGCCGTAGTTGATTTCACAGTTCAAGAAGCACAAAGAATTATGGCTCGTTCTCTACAAGAAGAAAACAAAATAGCTATCGATATGGCTAAGGCTTACGCAGGTAACCGGCCACGCAGTTTCTATGTTTCAACTAAAAATGTTAAAGGTCGAGTTGATTACCGGGCAAATGAAAACTTTGATTCATCAGACAATGTTGTTTCATATTCACATCCCGGCGCTGACATCAACAATCTTGTTATAGGGGGAGGACAACGAGTCGGTATGGGCACAATGTCAAAACATTCATTTATGGCGATTGATCCGCTTGTCGATGATCCTGAATTTGAACACGATACAGTGATTGGAGAACAGCTAGAACAAGCACTTCTTTCTTCTGTACAGCAACAAGCCGCAGAAGGGATTATCCCTCCAGCGGATCTTGCAAGAATTATGGATCTTGTGACTAACGACCAAATGGAACTTGCTGGTGCTGTAGAAAAAGTTCAAAAAGAAGCACAAGAACGTCAAGCTGAAATGGTAGACCCATTAGCTCCAGAAGCTCAACCCGGATTAGCACTCCCCGGAATGGGGGCTGAATCTATGCCAGCCCAACCTTTACCGGGTGATGAAGGAATGGCTCCATCGCTTGATGAACTTATTGGTGCGCTGTAATGGTTAGAGCACGTCAACAAGCTCCGCAGGCTGCATCGGGCCAAGAATATGGTGCGGCTAAAGAACAATTAGAATCACAAGAAACAATGCCTTTACCCGCAGATGTTTCTCCTTTAGGTAGGGCACCATCAGTTTCTCCTGCCGATACACCACCAGCTTTTGGCCCAACAATGCGTCCAGAAGAATCAATAACCGAACCTGCTATGCAGCAACCTCCCGCTTCTGGTGTCACTGTAGATAGAGCACGAAATTTCTTACAAGTACTTCCTGTTCTTTTACCTTTAGCGTCGTCTGATTATTCTTCGCCAGCTACTCGTCGAGCGATACGTCAAATGGAAAGAATTTCTTTACAGATGCCTCCAGAATCAGTTGCATCAGAAACCGGCAGACATGGGGATACCTAGTCGAGCTTCAGGTATAGCTAACGCAGCGTTCCAAGCGACAGCTTCAGGCGTTGAACTTTTCACTGATATTGTCAAAGGCGTTTACGACGATGAAGATGAATATGATGGTATCGCCGGAACAGTTTGGGGTTCATGGAACGACAATGTTTTAGGTGAAGGTGGCGTTTTACAAAGTCTTTTTGGGCCTGAAGGTGTAGGCGGCCAAATAATTGGCGGGTTACCTGAATATGACTCTGAAACAGATCCTTGGTGGATGGCTGGACCGGGAGCTTTACGCACAGGTGGCCGTCCTATATTCAACGCTGCATTTGACGCTATAGACACAGTTTACGAATACGGGGTGGACCGTCCAGTAGCAGTAGCTATTACTTTAGCTAACGCTGGAATTATGGATGGTTTTGTTCTTAACTATCTTGACCCACGAGTTTGGCAGCAAGTTAATGAAATTCTTGGTGTTGCACAATATGGGCAAATAGTCGGTGACGAGTTTGCTGATTGGCTGCCAGAAGGTGAAGGTGGGGGAAGAAGTTCTGGTCAAGCCTTAGCGTTAATGGTAAACAGAACAAACATTTTAGATCCGACTGAAGTTGAACGAGTCGAAGGTACGGCTCAATACAAAATCATGTCTGGTATTGCTGATGCGGCGATGCAATGGTATTTAGATCCTTCCAATATTGCAGGCATGGCTGTTAGAGGGGCAAAAGCTGCCAACGTCAAAAAAATGAAAGCGCTTGTAGCCGAAGGAAACTATGAAGCGGTTCTTGACACCACCGGTTACAGAAATTTTAAACAAGCTGTCAACGATCTCAGTACAGAAGTTGGTGATTTAAGCGACCAGTTCCGCCGAGGAGCGGGTTACACAAAAGGTGATGAAGCATCAATCAATAAATTAGCTGTACGAATTTGGAAAGCTGCACGTAAGGGCCAGTTAGGACGTGGTTTTAAAAACTTTACGTTAGAACAAGCAAAATCTTATGCAGTTTTATCTGGCGGTCTTGACGTAAATAGGATGGATCAAGCCTTTGATTATTTGATCCGTATACAACTTGGAGATGTCAAAGCCTTAGATGATATGCGGCAGATCGCCACAGATTGGGTTAGATCAACCTTAGAAGGTGGTCTTTACGCAGAACTTTTAGAAATCGGGGATGAGTTAAAACATTTAGATCAACTTGAAGAACGCATAGCGTTTGGATTAGGTGACGATACAGCCAGTCTTTTTGATGAATACCCGGAGTTAATGGGTGAACGTCTTGACCCAGAAATGGTTATGGATACGTCAAGACCAAAACCGCTTGGGCCTGATGCAACTCTTACTCCTGACGATGTAGTCGAAAATAAACTTCTTGTAGAACAGCGTTTGAAACAGCGTCAAAGAGAAATAGAACAAGAGCTTTTTATAGACGAATATGCAAATATGCCATTTGCGGCTGCTCTTATTATGAAAGAAGAACGGCTTCGTACTCTTGCACGACGTGTATCGAATGATACTGGTCATCGTGGGTTAGATAATTTTGAAGAAGTTATGAATGCAGATGGTGATCTTGTTACCGCTGCAGCTAATCAAATTTTAATTGAAAACCAAATTAATATTTTAGATCCGCTTCCCCAAATCGGAGAAATGGCTCAAAGCGGGATCGCTGCAAAAACTTTTATTTCTCAATCACGGTTCGGGCAAGCAGTTGGAAACAACATGGTTGTCCGAGCGATTGTTGAAAAAGTTCCTCACCAGTTAATGAATTGGGATGATCCGGCACAGCAAGTTATTACTTTTGAACGGATGCTTCGAGATGCACAAAATGTTGTCTTCGAGGGTACAGATCTTATAACTCATGTAGGTAAAGATGTTGATGGAGTTTTAGGGCATTTCGCTGATTTAAAAACTCAACGACAAAAGCGAGAGTTTTTTGACAAAACAGTTCACGATTTAAATGGTGGCTTAGTAACTCTTTTTCATGGCAAAACTGCAATTACGTCTGATATGCGGGAAATGACAAGTGTTTTGCAGCGTCAATGGGGTAGAGCGCAAGATACTTTGCGGGAAAAAGGGCGGGTAGATAAGCGTTATTCAAACTCAGATTACACAATTGTTGACCATGCAAGCGAAGGTGTAATTGATCGTCGTTATTTGCCAATGACTCCGGCTCAGTTAAGAGAAGCGTCATTGGTGCCTAGATACGATCTTTACCAACAGGCTTTTGGGGATACACCCGGACGACTTCCACGAAATGCATTTGAAGAAAACATACAAAATGTTGGTGTGGCAGCTAAAACTGGTGCTCGTGCAGCTTTGGGGACAGCTTCAAAAGTAGCTACAACGTTTACAGGGATTTGGTCACGATCAGTTCTGTTGCGACCAGCATGGCCTTTGCGAGTAATTATTGATGAAGCTGCACGTTCAGCCGCAACTATTGGAGCCCAAGCAACTATTCAAGGTTTAGCGTCAGGCATGAATGACCTTCGGGTCGCATGGTTCCGTAAACATGGAATAGATGTTGGCGATCCGATTATGAAAGAAATGTTGTCAGAGCTTATGGCTGGACAACGTGCTGATGAAGTAGCAGGTTTAGGCCCAATTTCTGCAACTATGCAACCTGCAGAATTTCTTCCTAAACGCTGGAAAGAGTGGGAAGAAGGTCCTTGGGAATTAGCCCCTGACGATTACAACGAAATTCTTCAATCTTG
>Ga0066861_10000560_pt1 | contig 11828 bp, 9 predicted proteins | sample ETN02SmetaG_3_FD_66434 | JGI IMG/M metagenome (GOLD analysis project Ga0066861, IMG submission 66434) | Marine microbial and viral communities from oxygen minimum zone, Eastern Pacific Ocean - ETNP2014F10-02SV257 | ecosystem: Environmental > Aquatic > Marine > Oceanic ... | reverse complement strand
ATGGGACTCGACGGCCCGCGCCCGCGATTGATGACGTCGCGTTATCCGTGTCATCGCGCGCGCGTCGCCCGCGCGCGCCGCACACGACCGCGCGCGACCGCTCGAGGACGAACGCGCGACGAACGCACGCTCGACCGCACATCTCGCACCGTCACGCATCGACGCACTCATGCACGCGACGACGCAGCGCGCGTCCCTGACGGGGACCAAGGTTTCGGCGCGCGCCACCGCTCGACGAGGAAACGCGAGCCGTGGACGCGGACTCGTCGTTCGAGCGCAGGAGATCAGCGTGTCGGTGGATAAACCGTTGGGTTTGACGCTCAAGAACCGCGGGGACGGTCGACCGGGGGTGCAGATCGCCGGGTGCAAGGGTAACGCGGCGAAGGCTGGGTTGAAGTCCGGGGACGTCGTCAAGTACCACTCGTCGTTTTTCGGTGATGAGCTGTGGCCGGCGGATGCTTTGGCCTTCTCCAGAAGCGCGATCTCGGCGTGCCCGAACACGGTGGATTTCGTCGTCGTTCGCGATAAGAAGGCTGCGGATTTCGACGTGAAGCGTTTGCCGAAGCGTCCGGCGCCGCCGAAGTTTGGCCGTAAGCTCTCCGCCGCGCAAAAGGAGCGCGCGTCGCACATTTGCGTCGATTGCGGCTACATTTACACGCTCCCGGTGGCGTTCGAGGAACAACCGAAGAGCTACATCTGCCCGCAGTGTAATGCGCCGAAGAGCCGATTCGCGCCGTACGACGTCGAGACGGGTCGAGCCAAGGGCGGCGGATTGTCTACGCCGTTGATCACGGTCGCGTCCACGGTCGCCGGTCTCGCGGGCATGGCGTACTTCTTGAAGGATGTTCTCTAATCACGTGGCCTAGTCGAATTTGTCACATCAATATCTTACAGTTATATCCCTCACGCTCTAGTCGATGATCATCACGTCGTCGTCCGTCGTCGTCGTCGTCGTCTGTCGTTTCCCTCCCGCGCGCGGCTTTTTCGCAAACTCAACCGCCAACGTCGCCGCGGGCATGGCGGTGAATGCGGCCAGGGCGGCGTCCACGTCATCTTGATATCGACACCGACGCACCGCGTGAAAGCCTTCCTCTCGCGTCGGCGGCGCGTTATCCTTCCTTCGCATCTGCATCTGTATCACGCGCGCCGCACCGTCGCCCTCCACGCCTCCCGGGTGATTCGTACGCATCTGTGCACGTTTCTGATACAGAGTCATCGGTTGATCGAACCACACCGCGTGCAACACGCACGGCGGCGTCGCGTCTCTCGCCAACTCCACGAAATCCATCCTCTGTTGCGCGCTCAACCCGCACCTATCGATCACCACGTGTTTCCCCTCGCTCAGCGCCCGCTTGGCCACGCGCACGCACTGTTGTCTCGTTCCGCGCTTCCCGTTCGACACCGTGTCCTGATTCGACACCACCCATCGCTCCGACGGTAACGCCTCGCTAAACGTCGATTTTCCAGCGCCGCTCGGTCCGCACAGCACCAACACCACGGGTGTTCTCGGCGGTTCAATCATCCCCAGTGGCATCGCGAACGCGCGCACAGACGTTTGTTTCTTCGGTTTCTTCGCCCGTTTCGTCTCCACGACCGTCCACGCGTCGTCGTCGCGTCGTTCCGGCGCCGTCGTCGGCGCGTCCCCGGCGTCCGCGCACGAGAATCCAATCAAAGGCACCGCGCGTCTGCTCTTCGCGCACGCCGACACCCAAGACGCGCGCACCCACGACGCGTCGCTTTGACGCGCCCGCGCGCGCAGTTCGGATGTCAGATCGCCCACGACGACGACGGTGGCGTCGATTTCATTCGTCGTCACCGCGCCACCGAGCGTGCGAATCGCCGTCGCGAGCGCGTCCCTTCGTCGCGGCGTCACGTTCACGAGCGCGACGCGGGCGTCGCGAAGCGGGGCGAGCGCGTCCGCGGGCGCCGTCGACGCCATCGCGCGAGCGACGGCGACGAGAGGGCGCGAGAGGCGGCGACTGGAGCGGAGTGCCGAGAAATCGAGACGGCAGTCGTCGACATGTCCGCCGGATCGGCGAGCGACTCGGCCGCGCGCGCGGCGAGCGCGTCCGCGGCCACGGTCGCGCGCTCGTCCGCGGGGTCCGGTCGCGCGGCGATCGCCGCGGCGCTGGCGCTGGCGCTGAGCGTGCGCTTAGCGCAACAAAAGTTTGAACACGATGAGGCGATGAGCGCGGCGCGAGAGGCGCTCGAGCGCGAGCGCGCGGCGAGGCAGACGTACGAGAATCGCGTGCGCGAGCTGGAGAGGTGGCGGTTTTGGTCGAGACGGACGACGCACGCGGAGCCGTGGGAGAGGGATGGCGCCGAGCCGACGCCGAGTCGCGGCAAGACGATGGTGTGAGAGCGATCGCTCTCACGAGAGCGACGACGCGGAGTAGAGCAGAGTAGAAAGAATTGATTTATAAACATATTACATGCTGTGTTTGATCGCGCTACACCTCGTCTCGATCGTTGTCGCCGAGAAATTTCGCGACGACGGGGGCGAGCGCGAGCGCGGCGGCGAGGCGCAGCGGCACGAAGAGCCTGACGACGTTTATGAACACAGTGCCGGCGCCGAAGAGTTTCGCCTTGTCCACGGGATCGGAGAGATCGAGCCATGTGCCTTCGGCGACCTTGTACCACCCGAACGCGATGGGACCGGCGATGAGCCAAAACGCGAGCTCCACGAAGACGTAAGAGAGCGTCCCGGCGACGCCGAACGCCTTGACGTCCACCATGGTGATTTTCGGTGCGTCCTCGCTCGCGTTGAGCGCGTAGTACGTCCACGCGACGGTGGGGAGCGCGATGATCCCGAGCGCTTTCTCGTACGAGGGTTGATTGAAAAACTCCGACGCCGGCGACGCGAGCTCGCCGTATTTGACGGCGGCACTCGCGAGCGTTGTCCACGTCGCCAATTGTAACGCAAATTCGACGCCGTTCTCGATCGACGGTGCGCCTCGCAACGGCACCGCCGCGTTCATCGACTGTGCTTCGCGCTCGGAATCGTCGTTCACGATCGTATACGCCGCCACCGCGCATCCTGTGTTCCCCAAGAGCGTCAACAATGCCTGCAACGGCACGAGCGCCGAGATGCTCGTCGGATTATAAAACGCGTGAAACGTGCACGCCGTGATTCCCGACGCCAAAAACGGCGACATACCCAGAGTCAAGTTTTTCCACTTCGCGTTCCCCGTTCGCTCGGCGTGTCCGGCGACGTATTTCATCGCCAACGCCCACTCGGTGACGCTCGACACGTGCACCGCCCACGTGGGCAGACTCAACGCGTTGGACGGTTCGCTCGCTAATATCCCATCCCCCGCGATCGCGCTCGCCCCCGCGCTCACCGCCAACGTACTCACCACGCACGTCGCGAACAATATTCCCAGCACAGCCCCCGCCGGCGTCGCCTCCTCTCGCTCGTCCTCGTCTCTCGTCTCCGCCTCGGCGCTCGCCGCCGCGCCGAACCCGTACGCGAACAACGCGTTCGATACCGTCAACAACGATTCCGAGCTCCCGTGCAAGACGTCCACGTTGGCTAATATGTCCCCGTACTGCGTCTTCGCGACTATACCCGCCGGAATCGTCGCGAAGACAAAGAGTAATAAAAACCGCGCGCCGAACGTCGACGTCGACGGCGTCGCGCGCGCCCGCCCGAGAAACCACAGGTACGCGAGGTACGGCGCGAGTCCGATCTGAAACAACTGCGTCTCCACGCCCGGAGGTATGAAGGATAACCCCCCGCGCTCGCCCGCGGTGACGGACCAGGCGTCGACCGCGGCGAGGGCGTCCACGACCGTCGCGGCGCGCGCGCAGACGGTCGAGCGTCGAGCGAGTCCCCGCGCGCGCGCGCGACGCGTGGGCGTCGTCGTCGCGCGAGACGTGGACGCCGCGCGAGACGCGGACGTGCGCGAGACGTGCGCGCGGGGGGGGGCGTCGAGCGCGAGTACGGGCGCGGTGAGAGACGCCATCGTGTGCGGGGTGGATTGCAGCCGCGCGCGCGACTCGACGAAGACGCGCGGCGGCGGCGACGGCGGGACGACCGGGAGAGGATGCGGATCGCGAGGGATGCGTGATTAAAGTTTTTTTTGTTTCTTGTTGTTTATCAAATAGTCGAGATTACGAAGGCGCTCGATCGATCGGCGCTCACTCGAAGATGTTTCGCAGCGCGCGCTTGGATTCGTCGACGACGGCTCCGAGGTCCTCCTTGACGTCGGCGTTGGAGGTGCCGTAGCGTTGTACAGAATAGACAACGACGCCGGCGCCGAGGAGTTCTAAGAGTCGCGGGGCGATGATGGCGACCAAGGGCCACTTGGCAACGTTGCCGAGGGCGACGGTACCGGCGATGGCGGTGGCGGGACCGCCGATGTCGATGAGCGGGTTCTCGCTATCGCCGAACCACTCGGGGACGTCCGCCGCCGCCTCGCTCACTTCTTCGGGGTTAATTTCGGAAACCGCATCGGTCGCCTTTTTGACAGAGGTGCCGATCGGGCTGAAGAGCTCGATCAATTCATCGACGCTCTTCGGCAACTCACTCGGCAAGCTGTCGCCGAGCGCTTCGAAGTCGTCCTCAAACTTGTCTTCGCCGACCAAGAGGTAACGCTCGAGGAGCAAGACGGCGGTGAGCGTACCGATGAATTCGAGCGTACCCGGGACAACGGATCCGACGACCGGGAAGTGCGCGACGGCGTCGGTGGCGATCACCGCACCCACGGTGGCTGCCTTGACGGAGAAGTTGTCGATGCCGTCGATGGTATCGAAGACTTCGTCGGCGGCGCCCTCGAGATCACCCTCGAGCAAAGACTGTCTGACGCCCGGGACGGCGACGGTCAAGGCGATGGCAGACGCCAAGGCGACTGCACTGACGTCGCTGAGCGTGGCGCCGGCGAAATCGAGACCCTTGGAGCTGCGGGCTCTCGCCTTGGCCTCGGCTTGAGCCTTGGCCTTGGCCTCTCTCGCCTTCTTCTCTCTGAGAGCCTTCGCGGCTGCAGCCTTCTTCTTCGCCGCGGCGTTCGTGTCCTTCGCCTTCGGCTTCGCGGCTTCAACCGGCTTCGGCGCCGGAGTCGGCGCCGGGGTCGGCGCCGGGGTCGGCGCCGGGGTCGGCGCCGGGGTCGGCGCCGGGGTCGGATCCGAGGCCGGGGTCGGGGACGTCTTCTCGACAGCCTTCTCCGCAGCGGCGAGCTCACGCTCGGCGGCTTGTCCCGCGCGTTCGGCTTCGCGCTCAGCCTTGGCGGCGGCAGCGGCAGCAGCCTTCGTAGCCTTGTCGTTCTTCATGGCCGCCTCCATCTTCGCTTTGGCTGCGGCTTGGGCCGCCTTCTTCTTCGCGGCGGCAGCCTTAGCGGCATTGCGTCGCGCTTCAGCCGCCGCCTTTCTGGCGTTGGTTTCCTTGGACGCAGCGGAAGTCACCGCAGAGACGCGCTTGCGGCTCATTTCCCTCTTCTCAATGAAACCCTTGTCTCTCTTCGCGGTTGCAGCCTTGCGTTCAGCTTCCTTCTTCGCGGCGAGCTTCGAGGCAGCAGCAGCCTTCTTCGCTTGAGCCTCGTTCGGCTTCGGCTTCGGCGCTTCGACCGGCTTCGGCTTCGGCGCTTCGACCGGCGCTTCGGCCGGCTTTGGCGCTTCAACCTTGGCCTTGGCCTTGGCGGCAGCCTCGGCGCGCTCGGCCGCAGCCTTTTGCGCAGCCTCTTCGCGAGCCGCCTTGGCGGCTTCGGCAGCCTTGGCTCTTTCGGCTGCTTCGGCAGCCTTGGCCTTGGCAGCCTTGGCGGCTTCGCGTTCGCGCTCAGCCTTGGCTTGCGCCGCGGCACGTTCGCGCTCGGCAGACGCTTTGGCGGCTTCGCGTTCGCGCTCAGCCTTGGCTTGCGCCGCGGCACGTTCACGCTCCGCCGCGGCACGTTCGCGCTCGGCGGACGCTTTGGCGGCTTCGCGTTCGCGCTCAGCCTTGGCTTGAGAAGCCTTGCGTTCGGCGGCAGCCTTGGCGGAGGCACGTTCGCGCTCAGCCTTGGCTTGAGAAGCCTTGCGTTCGGCGGCAGCCTTGGCGGAGGCGCGTTCGCGCTCAGCCTTGGCTTGAGAAGCCTTGCGTTCGGCGGCCGCTTGCGCGGCGGCGCGTTCTCGTTGGGCTTGGGCGGCAGCGCGTTCACGCTCGGCACCGGCCTGCGCGGCGGCGCGTTCTCGTTGGGCTTGGGCGGCAGCGCGCTCACGCTCAGCCTTGGCTTGCGCCGCTTCGCGTTCGCGCTTGGCTTGGGCAGCCTTGCGCTCGCGTTCAGCTTGAGCCTGCGCGGCGGCCGGCTTCGGCTTGGCGGCGGCCGGCTTCGGCTTGGCGGCCGGCTTCGGCTTGGCGGCGGCGCGTTCGCGCGCAGCCTTGGCCTGCGCGGCTTCACGCTCGCGCGTGGCTTGTGCCGCCGTGCGCTCACGCTCCGCCTTCGCCTTGGCCGCCTCACGCTCGCGCTCAGCCTTGGCTTGCGCCGCTTCGCGCTCACGCTTGGCTTGGGCAGCCTTGCGCTCGCGTTCTGCTTGCGTCGGCGCCGGCTTGGCCGCCTGTTGTCGCACCGCCGGCGCGTCACGCACCGCCGACGACTTCACCTTGGTCGATTTTCGCTTCTTCTGCGTTTGTTGGTACGCCGGCTTGGCGTCCTGCGCGCGAGATCAAAATCGAAACGGTCCCTCGTCAGTCTTTCCCTCGTCCCGGCTCGCGTCCCCGCCCCTCTCGCCGTCTCTCGCGCCGTCCACGCACACGATCCCCGCGCGCGTCTCTCTCGCCGCGTCGCTCGCACGCCATCACTCCGTGCCCTTTCCCTCGCGTCGCCCTCTCCCTCTCGTTTCCTCTCACGCGCGTCGCCCTCTCGTCTTCGTCTTCGTCTCGCCCTCGCCCCGAGACGTCGCTATCCACCTCGTCTTCGCACCTTGCCCTCGTACGCCTCCGCCGCGTCCACGGCGCCGACGATGGCGCTCACGGCGAACGCCGCGGCCGCCATCGCCTTACCACCCTCGAGTCCGACGCGCGCGTCGTCCTCATCCCTCGCGGTCGCTCTCGTCGACGTCGACGTCCCCGCGCGGGTGACGATCTTCGAGACTCCCGATCGGGTCCCATCCTTGGCCCCTCGCGTCGTCGCGACCGCGCGGGCGGCGACGACGGACGACGAATTCGCGGCGGCGTGCATCATGGTGATCGCTGCGGCGCGTTCGAGCGACGGCGGCGAACAGATCGGCGCGCGCGGCGGCGATTAACGCGCGAACGCGTGGAGGAATGAAATGCGTCCCGAGGGGAGATCTCGTGGTGGTGCATTTGGGTGAATGTGATCGTCTTGCGAGTACCGAAGTATAGTGCGAGTGCCCGAGTTTTGGTTTTATGTATCGACCGATCGTCCCGACCGATTCCGCGCGCGTCGGCGTCGGCGGAGCGCGACGCGCGGTCGGCGTCGGCGGAGCGCGTCGATCGAGGCGCGCGCACGCGTGGAGCGCGCGCGAGGTCTCTCTGTTTGTCTCGCGCGCGCCGGCGCTGAAGCGGACGGGAACCGCGTCATGACGGCGGCGACGAGACGCTCCGCGGAACCGCCGTCGGTGGCCGAGACGACGACGACGACGCGCGCGGACGTGGAGAAGATGACGGTGGCGACGCTTCGCGATGAGCTTCGCGCGCGCGGGCTGGCGACGGATGGGCTCAAGGCGGTGCTCGCGACGAGACTGCGAGAGGCGTTGGATTCGCCGACGCGCGGGACGAAGAGAGAACGAAACGACGGGGACGGCGCGCGCGTGACCGCGGGGGAGGCGGGAGAGAGGAAACGGCGTCGATGGGACGATGCAGAGGATGGTGACGCGCCGGTGAAGGAGGCGCCGGTGAAGGCCAAGGCCAAGGCGGGCGGCTTGGACAAGCAGGCGCTGTTGAAACAGAAGCAGGCGCTGTTGAAACAGAAGGAGCTCGCGGCCAAGCTCAAGGCGAGGAAAGAGGCGAGTGAGAAGGGCAAAGCGGAGGAGAAGTCGAGCGCGAGGCCGAGCGCGAAACAGATGACGCTGCGATTGGATGCGCAGGGGAGGGAGATTGACGAGAGCGGGGCGTTGGTGGTGAACAAGGTTATCGAGACGTCGACGTTGCGCATGAATTTGAAACAACAGCGCGCGAACGCGTTCGCGCAGGCGCAGGCGGAGGCGCAGGCGGAGTTGGCGAGTCAAATTGGAGCCGAGCACGACGATCCGAGTTTACGGGGTGGTCGCGCGCGCAAGCCACGCGCGAACTTTCAGGTGCGTATCATTTTTCCCATTCCCACGTCTTCTTCCGTTTTCGCGAGTGTGCATCTTTCAAAGCTCCGTGGTAATCTCACGACATGCCCCTTGGAGACTACAAGAATGCTATAATGAAAGGTTGGCGCTCTAATACTCCTCGGAAAATTTCAACTTCTTGGGGTTACGCTGCGTCGGTACATTTTCACGCGTCGCGGTTATTTTTTCGCGCAAAAGCAAGTTACACTCTGTCGCGAGACTTTCTCATGTCACGTTGCAATTTTTATGCTTGCGAAAGCAAACAGCGGATTGGACAGCTGGCGGGGCGTTCTTATTTAGTGGGCGTCATCTCCTTACCATCCGACCCACATTTCGAACTGTCGATTTTCTCGGCGCTCAGCGTCAGCGGACTAACCTTTTCGATTCTTTTCTCCCGCGCAGTTCGTCGAGGATGGCAAGTACCAGAAAGAAGCCGACATGCACAGATTGCGCCTGCAGTTCGGCGACGAGAAGGCGGAGAAGATGAAATCGCGAGCCGAACGCGAGCGGAAGCACGCGGCGCACATGGAAAAATTGGAAAAGGAAGCGGCGATGGATCCCAATCTCGTCCCCGTGGGTGAACGCCCGTCCGCGGCTCGAGGCGCGAGCGCGGCGAGACCGATAGCTCCTCTGGATGAAATCCCAGAGGTGGAGTGGTGGGACAAAGAGTTTCTTCAAAACGGAACGTACGACGACGTCACCAACGGCAACTGGCACGTAAACATGGACAAGTTCAACGTGTATGTGGAGCACCCGGTGCCGATTCAGCCGCCGCTGGACGCCCCGGCGCCTGCTCCGCAACCGCTCATGCTCACCAAGGCGGAACAAAAGAAACTTCGCACGCAGCGTCGGGTCGCGAGAGAGAAGGAGAAGCAAGAGATGATCAAGCAAGGATTGATTGAGCCTCCGAAGCCAAAGGTGAAGATATCCAACCTCATGCGCGTGCTCAAGGACGAAGCCGTGCTCGATCCGACAGCCATCGAGCGTGAAGTCAGAGAACAGATGGCTGAGCGCGAGCAAGCGCACCAAGATAGAAATTTAGCGCGCATGTTAACTCCAGCAGAACGCCGAGAGAAGAAGATGCGCAAACTTTTGGGTTCCGACGCCGCGGGCGAGGTGCACATGCACGTGTACCGAGTTGAAGACATGTCCAACAGAAAGAATAGGTTCAAAGTGGACATTAACGCTCAAGAGAATCACTTGACGGGCGTTGGTCTTATCACGGACGATTTCAGCGTCATAGTAGTGGAAGGGACATCTAAAGCCGTTCGTCGGTACGACAAACTGATGATGAGGCGCATCGATTGGAACGCTTCATTGAACGAACACGACGACATGGAGGTTGACGAACACACGAAGAATAAATGTACGCGCGTTTGGAAAGGGACGTCGACGACGCACGCATTGAAACGATTTACGTTTGAGACGTTGAGCTCGGAGGCGGCGGCGCGAAGGTACTTAACCGAAGTGAAACTCGAGCACCTATGGGATGCCGCCTTCGCGTGCGAAGCTGTTGAAGACGAAAACGATTAGTTCAGCGCGTGCAACTACTGGTGTTTCTAGAGATAGACGTGTAATAATGTACAACCCTCTAGCGCAACTCGAGCAGCGACATAACTTTCGCTGCAACATCAAGACTAATCATTACGCCGCCGTCCACGCGCTGAAAGTCCACCATTAGCCTATCGGTCCCCATCTTGTAAACTTGAAGTTCAAATTTCAAGACGGTGGGCTCATTCTGGGACGTTCCCTGACGCGTGCCCTCTGTCATCGCGTCCGCGTCCATCGCGTCACCGTCGGTAACCATGCTCCCATCTCCCATTTCGCTATCTCCGTAGCTGCGTGAATGGAACACGCACATGCATTTCATGTTATAAGGACCATTCTTCTTCCAAGCCACATTCATCACCTTCAAAACGCGCATCAACTCGTTGATGACATCTTGGGCACCCATCTTTGAAGCCGTGCCGAGCATCCACCTCTGCTCGGCGACGAGTCGCTCCTGCATCATGTGCGCGTGTACTTGACTCGGTCTTCTCACACCCAGCGCGGACGCCGCTCCTTGACGCATGCTATTATGCTCTGCCATGACCTCCGCATCGTCGTACTCAGCTCCCAAGTACCCACCGTATATGTTACGTCTATTATCGAGAAGTAAGTAGTATGTCACCGTCGCCTTGTTGCGCACTTGGTGCCTCAAAGCGTCAATCAACGGTTCGCGATCAAAGCCTAAGTTTACCACCATGTCTAACGTTTCGCCGTCAATATTAGACGTCTGCGAAATCTGCGTCTGCGGGGGCACGACCAGATAACGCGGTAAGTGAACGACAAACCATGCATGGTGGCGAATCTCCGCCAAGGTGATGCGCTTGAGCGGGTCGACAAAGAGCATGCGAGAGATCAAATCTCGCGCGCCCGGACTGAGGTGACTCGGCAAGCTATATATGCCACCCTTGATTTTCTTGAACAGGTTCGGAATACTCTCGTCGTCGAAAGGGAGCGAGCCACACAAAAGGGCGTACAAAATAACTCCGCAACTCCACACGTCCACCTCTGGTCCGCTGTACAACTTTCCGCTAATCACCTCCGGTGCGGCGTAGTTGGGACTACCGCACGACGTTTTCAAAAAATGCCCATCGCGCATGACGTTGGACAAACCAAAATCCGCAATCTTCACGTTGTTGCGCGAATCCAAGAGCAAGTTTTCCGGTTTCAAGTCCCGGTGCACCACCATGTTTCGATGGCAATACTCCACCCCGGATATAATTTGCTGAAAGAAGTGTCTCGCCTCGTTCTCACCCAATCTCCCCTTTTCGACGATGTAATCGAACAACTCCCCGCTCTTCACGTATTCCATCACCAGGAAGATGTCGTGCGGCGTCTCCAGAATTTCGTACAGTCTGATGATGTGCGGATGCATAAACAAACGCAAAATCTTAATCTCCCGCCGCACCTTCTCCTCCATGTCGATCGCCTTGATTTTCTTCCGATTCAAAATCTTGATCGCGACCTTGTGTCCAGTGAGCACGTGCTCCGCAACCTTCACCTTTCCGAAAGACCCTATGCCCAAAGTTTTACCGATTCTGTAATTCGGTAGGTATATTTCTGCCTGTCCGCGCGACCCGCCGTGCGCGCCGGAGTCTTCGCCCTCCACCATGACGCTCTACCTCAACGCTCTCGTTCGTTCGCGTCTCGCTCTCGCGCGTCTCGTGCGTGCGCGCGTCGTCCCCGACGTTTTCGTTCGTTCGCGCGCGCGATCGTTGCCCAGCGCCCCCTCGCTCGTTCCCGGACCCTCCGCGCGCCGACGCGCGAGCGCGTTCGCTCGCGAGACGTTCGCGCGCGACGCCGACGCGCGCGTTCTCGTCCCTCGCGCGCCCGACCGTCCCCGGCTCGCCGCGTCTCGGTGTACGGCTCGTTCGCGACGCACGAATGAGGCTCCTTAACGAATCTGAGGTACTCATGACGAGTCATGACCCATCACGTGAGAAACCCGAGCGGGTTGCTCCACGTGGAAATTCGTCCCGCGCGCGACTCTGCGTCGCCCGACGTCGCTCGGCGCGATGAAAGTTCGCGAAATCGCCCGT
>Ga0066861_10000554_pt1 | contig 11873 bp, 10 predicted proteins | sample ETN02SmetaG_3_FD_66434 | JGI IMG/M metagenome (GOLD analysis project Ga0066861, IMG submission 66434) | Marine microbial and viral communities from oxygen minimum zone, Eastern Pacific Ocean - ETNP2014F10-02SV257 | ecosystem: Environmental > Aquatic > Marine > Oceanic ... | reverse complement strand
GTTCACAGTCCACTTCAAGCTAAAAAAGACGATTATGACAAACTATCTTATATTAAAAATCATGAAGAAAGAGTTTTAGCTTCTATGGTAATGTCTGTTGATAGAGGAGTTGGAAAAATAAGAAAAGCGTTGAAAGAAAATGGAATTGATAAAAATACTATTATTGTATTTACAAGTGATAATGGTGCCCCAGGATATATTGGCTTACCTGATTTAAATAAGCCATATAGGGGTTGGAAATTAACACATTTTGAAGGAGGGGTTCATGTTCCGTTTATAGTTAACTATCCTAATAAAATTCCTGCTGGTAAAGTTTATGATGGAAGGGTTTCAAATATGGATATTTTTTCTACTTTTTCAAAAATTGCTAACGCAGAGTTATCAGATAAGATTAAATTAGATGGAGTAAATATTTTACCTTATTTAACGGGTGAGGAAAAAGGAGAACCGAGAAGGGTTCTTTTTTCTAAATCAGGTAAATATTCTTATTTAATTAAAGAAGGATGGAAATTACAAATTGATTTTATACAAAACAAAAAGTGGCTTTTTAATTTAATTGATGATCCTACTGAACAAATTAATTTAAGCAATAAAAATATTGAGAAATTAATGGAACTTGAAAAAGTTCTAGAGATTAAATTATCTGAGCAATCAGAACCAATTTGGCCAAGTTTATTAGATTGGCCAATTTTTATTGATAAAACACTTAACATGCCAAATGAAGATTCAGATGAATATATATTTTGGGCTAATTAAAATAAATAACTATGATAAAAGAAAAATTTGATTTAAAAAATAAAGTTGCAATTATTACTGGAGCTTCAAAAGGAATTGGAAAAGCCATGGCAAGAGGTTTAGCTGAATTTGGTGCAACGGTGATTGTTAGTAGTAGAAAGCAAGAAGCAGTTGACCAAGTAGCAGAAGAGTTTAAAAAACTTGGTTTATCTGCTGATTCAATTCAATGTCACGTTGCCAAAAAAGAAGATAGAATCAATCTGGTTGAAAAAGTAATAAAAGAACATGGTAAAATAGATGTTCTAATTAATAATGCAGGAACAAACCCTTACTTTGGACCAATAAGTAAAATGCCAGCAAATTTGTATCAAAAAACTATGGATATAAATATTAATTCAGCTATTGAATTAAGTAATTTAGTCTATCCTTATATGAAAAATCAAAAAGGAGGAAGTATTATTCATATTAGTTCAATTGAAGGATTACATCCATCTACTTTTATGGCAGCATATAACATTAGTAAAACAGCACTTATAATGGCAGGAAAAAATCAATCTATTGAATGGGGAAGACACAACATAAGAGTCAATTCAATTTGTCCAGGTTATGTTAAAACTAAACTTAGTGCAGCATTATTTGAAAATGAGGATTTAAAAAAAGGGTTTTTAAAAAATGTATCTTTGGGAAGAGGATCAACACCAGATGAAATGGCTGGATTAGCAGTGTTTTTAGCATCAGATGCAAGTTCATATATGACAGGTACATCTATAGTTAATGATGGTGGATTAATGAATGCTCCTTTAATTCCAATGCAATAAATTTAAAACTATGAATTTCGAACATCCCCAAAAAACACTAGATCTTATTGAAAAAGTAGATCAATTTATGAATAAATATCTTTTTCCTAATGAGAAAAAAGTTTATGAATTTCATCAAAATAATCCTTGGAAAAATTATCCAGAAATGGAAAAGTGGAAAAAACTAGCAAAAGCAGAAGGATTATGGAATTTATTTCTACCAAAAGGATATGGTGATCTTAGTCCAGGTTTAACAAATCTAGAATACGCGCCACTAGCTGAAAAAATGGGAAGGTTAGCTTTTGCCTCTGAAGTTTTTAATTGTTCTGCACCAGATACTGGAAATATGGAAACTTTAGCTAAGTATGGAACAGATGCCCAAAAAGATAAATGGTTAAAACCACTTATGAATGGTGAAATAAGATCTGCCTTTTTAATGACAGAACCTGCTGTTGCTTCATCAGATGCAACAAATATCGAAACTTCAATTGTAAGAGATGGGGACCATTATGTTATAAATGGTATAAAATGGTGGTCTTCTGGAGCAATGAATCCTCATTGTAAAATATATATTCTTATGGGGAAAACGGATTTTACAGTACAAAAGCATCAACAACAAAGTATGATTTTAGTACCTGCTAATACTCCAGGAGTGAAAATTTTAAGACCCATGCAAGTTTTTGGAAGTGTGGATTCACCAGAAGGACATGCTGAGATAGAACTTAAGAATGTTAGAGTTCCAGTTGAAAATATACTTCTTGGGGAAGGAAAAGGCTTTGAGATTGCTCAAGGTCGATTAGGACCTGGAAGAATTCATCATTGTATGAGGTTAGTTGGTACAGCTCAAAGAGCTCTTGATTTGATGTGTAAAAGGTCTAACCAAAGAACTGCCTTTGGTAGAAACCTAATAAAATTTAGTAGTATACGACAAGAAATAGCTAAATCAGAATGTGAAATTCAACAAGCTAGACTTCTGACCTTATCTGCTGCAGATAAAATAGATCAATTTGGTGCAAAAGAAGCAACAAATTTGATTGCAATGATAAAAATTACAGCTCCAAAAATGGCATGCGATGTTATTGATAGAGCTATACAAATTCATGGAGGAATGGGTGTTAGTCAAGATACTCCTCTAGCTGCATTCTATGTATATGCAAGATGTATTAGATTAGCAGATGGGCCTGATGAAGTTCATATGTTTCAACTTGGAAGAAATTTAGCAAAAAAACATGAGATATAAAGATAAAGTTGTTTTAATTACTGGAAGTGGTTCTGGAATTGGAAAATCTGCTGCATTAGCTTTTTCCAAGGAAGGTGGAAAAATTATTGTTTCAGATATAAATGAAAACAATGGATTAAAAACAGTTTCAGAAATAATTAAAAACAAAGGCGAAGCTACCTTCTTTAAAGCTGATGTATCAAATTTTAGTATGGTTAAAAAACTAATGGATTTTATTGTTAAAAAATATGGAAAATTAGATGTAGCTATCAATAATGCAGGAGTTGGTGGTGATTTCGCTAAAATAACTGATCTTTCAATAGAATCATGGGATAATACTATGTCCGTAAATTCATCTGGAGTTTTTTATTGTATAAAAAACCAAATCCCAATAATGTTAAAACAAGGTAAAGGCGTAATATTAAATACATCATCAGTAGCTGGTATCAGAGGATTACCTAATGCAACTGCTTATTCAGCAAGTAAACACGCAGTTATAGGAATTACAAAAACTGCTGCTATGGAATATGCTAAAAACAATATTAGAATAAATGCAATTTGTCCTGTATTTACTATTTCTCCAATGTTTGATCCAGAGGCTATGGATAAATTAAAAGAAGGTATTTCTGAAAAACTTAAGGCTAATGTTCCAATGAAACGTTTCGCAAATGTAATGGAGCAGGTTAATACCATGCTATGGTTATGCTCAGATGAAGCAAGTTTTGTAACAGGTCAAGCAATTTCTGTTGACGGAGGTTTAACTGCTTAAATTTCATAGATGATTCAAAAGGTTAGAAAAGGTGAAGAATTAAATGAAATTAATCTCAAAAAATTTTTAAAAGAAATTAATCTAATTTCTAATATAAAAAGTGATTTAAGTGTTTTACAGTTTTCAAATGGCTTTTCAAACTTAACTTATCAATTAAATATAGAGGATAAGGAATATGTTATTAGAAAACCGCCTAAAGGTGCTGTTTACGGCCATGACATGGGTAGGGAATATAAAGTTCTAAGAGGTCTCAATAACGGTTTTAATAAAGCGCCTATTGTTTATGCTTATTCTAATGACAATACCATCATTGGATCTCAATTTTATATTATGGAGAAAGTCAATGGAACAATCATCACTCCAAGAGAATTAAAGGAAAGAACTATACCAGCAAAAGATTATAAAATAATTTCAGAGACTTGGTTAAATACGATGGTAGAGCTACATTATTTGGACTATAATAAATTAGGTCTATCAGATCTTGGAAAACCTGAGGGTTATGTCGAAAGACAAGTTAGAAATTGGGGAAAACAATATTTAAAAGCTGCAACTGATGATATAAAGGAAGCTAAGTTAATAATGAACTGGCTCAATGATAATCAACCCAAACAATACAAACATAGTTTAATACATAACGACTACAAATATGATAATGTTGTTTTTAGCACAGAATCATGGGCAAAAATTAATTCTATACTTGATTGGGAAATGTGTACCATTGGAGATCCATTAATGGATTTAGGAACATCTATAGCTTATTGGGCTATGCCATCAGACCCAAAAGGACTTAAAACTGCCTTTGATTATCCTACTTCATTAGAAGGCAATCCAACAAGACTAGAAGTTGTTAAAATGTATGAAAAAGAGACTGGAGAATCTATAAATAATTTGGTTTTCTATTATGTGTTTGGACTTTTTAAAATAGCTGTAATCGTTCAACAAATATATTACAGATACAATAAAGGTTTAACAACAAATGAAAAATTCAAAGATTTAAATAAGATTGCTGAAATATTGTGTAAAATCGGATGGCAATCCATTCAAAAAAATAGAATTGAAAATCTTTTCTAAACCAATGAGTAAGATATACTTTTTCAGACATGCACAGGCTTCATTAGGAAGCGACAACTATGATGTTTTATCTAAAAAAGGAGAATTACAAGCTCTAGAGCTAGGAAAGTATCTGGTAGCTAAAAAATATAAATTTGATAAAATATATGTTGGGGAATTAACAAGGCAACAACATACCTGTAAAATTGTTTCAGAAGTTTATAAAGAAAATAATTTGACTTTTCCTAAGCCTATAATTCTTAAAGGATTAAACGAACATCAGGCTACAGAAGCTATGAAAATAGAAATTCCTAAAATGATAGTTTCAGATCCCTTTATAAAAAAATTATGGAAAGAAATTGAATCAGATCCAAAAAAGAAAAATAGAAACTTAATGTTAGGATTTGAATATTTCTTTAATTTATGGGTCGAAGATAAAATTAAAGTAGACGGAATAATACCTTGGAAAGATTTTAGAGAAAATGTAAGAAATGCTCTAAAGATAATTTTAGATAATACTAAAAAGAGTCAAAACATAGGTGTGTTTACTTCAGGAGGGACTATAAGTTCTATTTCAGCTGAATCTTTAAAAATAAGTGATGAGAAAAAAATTGCAGGACTAAACTTTTCAATTAGAAACACCTCCTTCACTTCTTTTTTATTTTCAAATAATCAATTTAACCTTTTATCATTTAATGAACTACCACATCTTGAAGAAGAAATGATAACATTTGTTTAGATTTAAATCACAAAAAAACCTGCTATTAGCAGGTTTTTTTATAATACTTTTTTATTTAAAATTATTTTAATAATGAACCATTGTAATATGCTGTAGCATTTATAATTTTTCCATCATTATCAAACCCATGAATATAATGAATAGGCATAATAATTTTCTTACCATCTGACTTTCTAGTAATTCTAAAATTCCACCATGAAAGAACATCTTTACTTTCATTTAAATCATATTCTAGATAATCAGGATAACCTACTTGTTCAATAGCATCTAAAGTAAAATTCATTAAAAACTCTTCATTATTTTTTCTGCCATCTTCTAGACTAATAGATTCTGATGAATTAATATCATTAATAACTGCATTTTCATGCCAGTAAGTGTATGATTTTTCATAATCTCCATTAACAAATGAATATAATGTCTTTCTTACAGTATTAATGTTTTCATGATTAATATATATTGTTCCATTTTTTCTGTCCTTACCAGGCCATGACTGATTGATTCTTCTAAAACTATTTGCATTATTATATTCTTGAATATTAAGTATTTTTTTAGAATCATTACTAATAAAATATAATCTATGTATAGGAGAATCAAATTTAACACCAGTTTGCTTATTAACTGCATAAAGATGATCCCATGTTTGAACCCATAGTTGATCTCCTTTTTTATATTCAATAGCATCAGGATAAGCTCCTTGTGATGTTTCCAATCTTAAATAATCAGAATTATTTATCCACCAGCTCATATTTGCAATCATAGCATCCTTATTTGAACCCTTTGCGTCTTTATTTTCACTTGTGGCATTAAAAATTTTGAAATCATCATGTAAATACGAAGCTGCTTTTTCAATATCTCCATCAATCCAAGCTTTGTGGAATGACTCAACTAAATCAATAGCTGGATGATCAATATATACAGTTCCATTTTTCTTTTTCTGTGCACTAACAGAAAATGTTATAAGTGCGACTAAAATAAATGTTATTTTTTTCATAATTATTTTTTAAAATATGGTGCAATATAATAAAAATACCTCATAACATACTTATAAGAATGTTAATTGCTTGCTATTACTTTACAACAATAAATGTAGCTGTACCTCCAGTAGCAAGATTCCATTGATTAGAAGAGATCATTTGATTTTTATCGTCAAAAACCCTTAACTCTGCTGTATTAGGCCCTGTACTTCCTTGATTTAAAGCAGTAAAATCAATTTTATTAAAACCTGAAATTAAAGGAAGCTTAAAACCTGAAAAAGTAGAATCTAACATTAGGTTATCAATAACTATTGAATCATTAACTAAAATACGAACTCTATCTCCATCTACATATTCAAAATCCCTACAAATAATATTCACATATTTTGAATTTGTTCTAACATCTCCTAAATAAGAGCCTTTACTATAATTATTTGGTTGTCTTTGTTTTTCTTTCTGGATTTTTTTTAGATATATATCACCAGGATCTAGAAAGGTCTCTGATTCAAAAACAGATTTATTACTCTCTTTCTTAGATTCAGATTTTTTTGAAATTGAAAAATAATCTGGATTATTTGGATTAATCTGTAGATTTTTTAAAGTTGATGAAAGGGGTGGTAAAAGTTCAATTTTTCTTTTAGAATTTTCTATCTGAGAGAATAATTGAAAAGAAGTAATAAAAACAAAAACAAAACAAATAATTTTTTTCATATTTCTATAAAAAAGTAAATCTAAAGTTCTTTTATTCATTTTTTTAAATTAGCACCAATCATTAGACAAATTCCAGAATTAATTAATATTAATGCAATAGTTCCTAACAAAAACCATGCCTCTCCTCTATTCTTAAGTGTTAATGCTTCACCAAAAATACATAATCCCGAACTAAAAATAAGAATGCCTAAAATTGATAAGACAAACCATTTATTTTTTTTAATAAAATTCACTATTTAAAATATTTATTATACTTAAAATATGAAAAGAAACCTAATAGAAAAACAAATGCTCCTGAGTAGTAAACAAAATCAGGTGTTATGACCTTATCTCCACTAGCATATGAATGTAACCCAGTTAAATAAAAATTAACTCCAAAATAAGTCATCATAATTGAAGAAAAAGCTATAATAGACATTATATTAAACATCCATTTTCCCTTTAATCCTGGAATTAATCTCATATGTAATACAAAAGCATAAATCATGATACTAATTAAAGCCCATGTTTCTTTTGGATCCCATCCCCAATATCTTCCCCAGCTTTCATTAGCCCATTGTCCACCAAGAAAATTTCCTATAGTTAACATAATTAAACCTACAGTCAAAGAAAGCTCATTAATTATTGTTAACTCTTCTAAGTTTAATTTAATCTTCTTTTTATTTTTTTCATTTGTTATAATTATAAGAATTAAAGAAACAATTCCTAAAATCATTCCTAAAGTAAAGGGACCATAACTTCCTACAATGACAGAAACATGAATCATTAACCAATAACTATCCAGAACAGGAACTAAATTTGCTATTTCAGGATCCATCCAATTCCAATGAGCTATCATTAAAATCATTGAAGATACAAATGAAGTTGCTGCAATTGTAAGATTAGATTTTCTAGAAAAAGCAAGCCCCATACCAACTGTAGCCCAAGCAACATAAATCATAGATTCATATGCATCACTCCATGGAGCGTGGCCTGAAACATAAGCTCTAGCTAAAAGTCCAATTGTGTGTAAAACAAATAATCCAACAATAGTATATTTAGATACTTTTATAAGAAATTTTATGTATTTATTTTCATTAAAAATTTGAAAAATAAGGAATGTAAACATTAGAGTTCCTACATACATATACCAACTAAAAAGTTTTTTAAAAACGTCATACTTATTATAAAGTATTTCTGCTTTTATTTTATCTTCTGAAGGCAGAACATCAGATCCATATTTTGTTTGAAAACCTTTGATACTCTCAAGAAGTTTTGTTGAATTATTATAATCTCCTGTTTCTATATCATTTTCTAAAGACCCAAAATAAAGTGGCAAAACATTTTTTACATACAAAGAATCAACACCATTAAAATCATTTGGTTGAATATCAGAAAAAGAAACCCATTTATTATTAGAATGATTTGGGATAGGAAAAATTCGTAATATTTTTCCTTCAAAAGCAGAAAAAAGTAAATTAACCCTTCTATCTAATTCAATGAAATCTTTTTGAAATTGATTAGGCAAAGAAGCTTTATAAGATTCTTCTAGTTGAGAAGAAATTTTATAATTGCCATCATCATCAAAAAAATCAACAAAAGAAGCGTATTTCTCTTTTTTATTTCTACCTGCTATCTTCCTTATACTATCATTTCCTCTTTTCAAATAAATAAAAGGAACATTATACCAAACAAGAGGATTTTTCGTAATTGAAATCAGAACTTGATCAGCATTCAATTCTTTATAAGTATCTGACTTGCTTACTTTTCTTAAAAGTTCTGAAGCAAAAGTATTTAAAGGTTTCATACGACCTCCGGAATCTTGAATAACAAGACTACCAAAATCAGCAGCATGTTCTACACTCACAGGTCTATTTATAATTAAAGAATCGTTTTGATTTAATACAGTTTCAATATGCTGATGGTCATTTTGAGCATAAAAAGCTGTTGAACAAAGAATCATTATAATCATCGTTATAGCATCTTTTTTTATTTTAACCTTCTCCAACCTAATAGTTAAATCTTTAAAACGAGTTTTACCAAAAAACATTATTCCTAATAATCCAATATAAAGAAGAAAATATCCTATATATGTAATAAGAGTACCAAAATAATCATGGTTTACTGATAAAACTGTTCCTTTTTCATCTGGATCAAAAGAAGCTTGAAAAAATCTATATCCCCTATGATTTAGAATATTATTCATATATATATCATAATCAAAAATAGTATCATCAATTACCGTTACTTTACTCATAAAACTGCTATAACTTTTCTCAGTTCCAGGATATTTTTCTGCTATAAAATCATTAAGTTTTATTTCAAAAGGAAGAGGCTTTTCTAAAGAACCATATTTTAAAGAAAAATCTAAATTTCCTACTTTAACTTTTTTAGGTTGATTTACAATTCCTTTTCCCCCCAGCAAACCTACTACTTGAGATTCTCCATTTGTAGAAATTTTTACAAATAATCCATCCTGTTGAGTAACTTCATCGTCAGATTTTATTATTTGAAATTTTCCATTTATAATATTTTCTGGAAAAACAAACTGTAAACCAGCAGCATTGTACAATGATCTTAAAATCAATGGTTGATTAGAGTTTATAATCAAATCTCCTTGCATTTGATCTGACATTCTCATATAATTACCTTCAAATGGACTATTTATAAATAACTTTCCATCTATAAAATTTATATTAATAGCACCCTTTGTGTCATTGTTAAGAGCAAATAGAACATTATGAATACTTGTTACTTGGCCTGATTTTAGATAATGATCATGTCTACTACCACCACTAGCTTCAACAATTTTTAAATAATCTTCCCCATTTAAATCCTGGATTAAATCCTCTTTGACATTTTCTAAAAAATCAATGTATTCAATTGAAAAATCTTGATCATTAAAATCATAATTCCAATTAAAGTAATTTTTTGTTTTTTCAGAAATTAACAAATCATCTTCTAAAGATTTTCTTAAAGTTTGACCATTTTTTTCTCCATCAACATAAACAGTTAAGAAAGTTTTTTCAGATAAAAATGTATTAGACGAAGTATTTTCTCTAATGGGCATTACACCTTCAAAACCTATATATCTAGTGATTCCTGCACCAAGTATTATAAGAATCCATGAGATATGTAAAAGTAATACTGGCCATTTTTTAAAACTAAATAGGTTATATCTTTTAATATTAAATCCAAAATTTATAACAAAAAAAATCATCATCAATTCAAACCACCAAGAGTTGTATATCAATATTCTAGCTGTTGTTGTATTATAGTAACTTTCTACAAAAGTCCCTATTCCCATAGATAGAGGGAATAAAATGAATAAAATTGCAGTAAATCTGGTTGAAATTAAAAAAGAAATTAATTTTTTACCCATTTGTTAGTAAAGTTACAATCCTTATTGTCTTGATTAATATTAATATATGTTTCTTCAATTTTCTCAATCATCCAATTTTGGACTTTTTTTAATTGCTTTTCTCTTAACGCTAACTCTTTAATTTTAATATAATCTTGAGAATAATCAGCAATATGTTCATCAAACCTATTGCTTACTTTAATAATTTTATATTTTTTAATTCCTCTATTATCTTCTTCAAGTAAAGGTGCTGAAACTTCATTGTCTTTTAATTTCTGGGCTTGTCCGTATAAAACAGGGTCCATTTTAGTAAGTTCAAATCTTGTATCCCCTGTTGTCGGATTTATTAAAACACCACCATTATTTCTTGTTTCTTCTTCATCAGATGAAGATTTTGCAGCTTCTTCAAAAGTTAATTCGCCATCTACTATTCTCTTTCTAATAATATCTATCTTTCTTTTTGCTTCAAGTAAAGCATCATTTGTTACTTCAGGGATTAAAAAAATATGCCTCACATCAACCTCTTGACCTCTAATTCTTTCTACTTTTACGATATGCCACCCAAATTCTGTTTTAAAAGGAGCCGAAATCTCTCCTTCTCTTAGTCTATAAGCAGCATCTCTAAATTCTTTAACCATCTGGGGACGATTCCTGTTTAGAGTATATTTACCTCCAGTTGCTCTAGAACCAGGATCCTGAGAATATAAAATAGCTTTTGTAGCAAATGAAGAGCCATTAACAACAACATCATTCCTGATAGTTTCTAATCTCTTTACAATTTTTTGATCATCTTCTTCAGACACCTTAGGCTTAATTACTATTTGAGCAATTTCAAGTTCTGCTCCAAAAACTGGTCTTTCATATTTTGGAATTGAATTAAAAAATTGACGCACTTCTTCAGGAGTTATCTCTATCTCATCAACTATCTTTGACTGCATCTTCTCAGATAATTGATTTATTTTATTTATTTCAAAAAGTTCAGATCTAAAGGATTGTTCATCTCTCTTTTTATAAAACTCTAATACTTTTTCTAAACTTCCTAATTGATCTACAAAATAATCAATTGTTCTATCAACATAGGAGTAAATCTGATTGTTATCTACTTCCAAACTATCTTGTTCAGCATGATGAGCATAAAGTTTGTCTTCCATTAATTTTCCAAGTAGACTACATCTACCTATGTTTTCGGTTGAAACTCCTTGTGATTGGAGATCAATTAATGTTTTGTCAACATCTGATTCTAAAATAACATAATCACCCACTACAGCAGCAACACCATCAATCTTAATTCTATTTTCACTATTTAAATTAGTGGAATTAGATTGAGAATATGTGAAAAATCCAAATTGAATTATAAAAAATGGAAAAAAATATTTCTTAATTATTTTCATAAAACTCGAGTTCTTTTTTTTGTAATGCATCTTCAATTAAATCATTTTCAAAATCACTAACAAATTCTAATTTTTTTTTGTTGAGTAAAATTTGTTTTAAAGTTGGTTTAATGTAATCTAAAGGAGCTATATCATTCCTAAAGACAGA
>Ga0066861_10000544_pt1 | contig 11973 bp, 10 predicted proteins | sample ETN02SmetaG_3_FD_66434 | JGI IMG/M metagenome (GOLD analysis project Ga0066861, IMG submission 66434) | Marine microbial and viral communities from oxygen minimum zone, Eastern Pacific Ocean - ETNP2014F10-02SV257 | ecosystem: Environmental > Aquatic > Marine > Oceanic ... | reverse complement strand
CTCCAACAAGCATGTCCGCAAGAGTTTCTGCATCACTACCACAAGTAACACTATCTGCTCCACCAAATATTGTTGAATCAGTGCTCAAATTACATTTTGCTCTTTCAGCTGAAATATACTTAACTATGTTAGCATGAATAGCTTTTGATGAATTCTTTTTAGCAGCTGCTGTGTAACCATTATAAGCAACAACACCAACCGCGGCTAAAGCACCAATAATTGCTACAACAACCAATAATTCTATAAGTGTAAAACCTTTTTCTTTTCTTTTATTCATAAACCTCCAAAATAATTATTATTTAACCGAGATTCTTATTACAGTTTAAGATTAAGTTAAAGAATGAAGTTTGTGCATAAAACATAGTAAAATCAGCAAAACTAAACACTTGTTGACCATTTTGCGTCTAATTTAAAGATTTTCATAATTAACAAATAATGTTATCAGTAAAGCCCTATGAGTTACAAAATCACAGAAGAAGGCAACATATCAACTATTTTTTTAAATGGTGAAATCGACATGGATGTTACTGAAACTGCAAAAGAAGCTATTCTACCGGTAGTAGATTCCGGAAAAGAAGTTCATCTTAATTTAAAAGATGTATCGTATATGGATTCATCAGGAATTTCTATATTAATTGAAAGTCACCAAAGAGCTCTTGAAAAAGGAACAAAAGTTGTAATTAAAGAAGTAAGCAAATCAGTTCTAAAAGTAATAATGATGGCGAAGTTAGAACAAATATTAAATTTAGAATAATGAACTTAAATGAGTCAAAAGATTTTTTGGTGCATACCTCAAGCTTAAAAGAAGTAAGAGTTTTTTCTAGAGAAGTATTTGAAAAATTAAATTTAGATGAAGATTTAAAAGAAGAATTAGTTTTAGCAATTGCTGAGGCTGCACAAAATATTGTCAAACATGGTTACAAAGGAGTTGAGGAAACAAGTGATAGAATGGAAATTAAAATTTCTTTAAAAGATAGTAATTTAGAAATTGGTTTTTTTGATAAAGGAAAACCAGTTATCCCTGAAAATATTCAGCATAGAAAACTTGATGATATTAAGCCGGGAGGACTAGGAACTTTTTTTATAAAACAAATTATGGATGATGCTGTTTTTAAAAAAGATGAGCAGCAATGGGTAAATCACTTAGTTTTATCAAAAAAAATTTAGCCAATTAAAGCACCAACATTAAATATTGGAGAATACATCGCAATCATTAATCCGCCAATCATTAAACCCATGAATACAATCATGATAGGTTCAATTAAACTAGACATATTATCTACAGCGGTATCAAATTCACTTTCATAATAAGAAGCAACTGAATTAAACATTTCATCCAGTTGTCCTGTTTGTTCACCAACTGATATTAGTTGGCTAAACGTTGGTGGAAATAAAGGTTCTTTTAAAAAAAGTTTTGTTAATGTGTCTCCGGAAAAAACACCTTTTTTTACATTTTCCAAAGCTTCAGTTACAACAACGTTGTTACTTACAGACTTTGCAATCTCTATACTCTCCAACAAATTAACTCCAGCAGCACTTAAATTTCCCATAATTAGTGAAATTCTTGCAAGTAATGATTTTAAAATTAAATCTCCAAAGACTGGTAATTTTAAAATTTGTTTGTGCCATCTATATTTTATTTTTTCATTTTTAGTTGTTAAAAATCTAAATAGAAAATATCCTCCCACAATTGAGACAAACATTATCATACCACCTGTTCCTCTTAGAAAATCACTCATGGACATTATGACTGCTGTTGGTTTTGGTAAAGCAATTCCCATTCCCTCATACATACCTGCAAATACTGGAACTACTTTTATTAACATAAACGCGCTTACTGCCATTGCAACGGTAAACATTATGCTTGGATACATTAAAGCACCTTTTATCTTTTTTTTTATATTCTCTTTTTTCTCCAAAGAATCTACTATCTTTAAAAGAAATACGTCTAGCTTACCGCTGGCTTCACCAGCTTTTATTAAGTTGCAATATACATTGTCAAAATATTCTGGATATTTTTCAAAACATTTTGATAAAGTTACACCTCCTTCAAGACTCTTTCTTATATCTTCAACAACCTCTTTTATTGCATCACCTTCAAGTTGATCTCTTAACATTTGAAGCACCTCTAGAATAGGTAGGCCTGCTTTGACCATTGTTGCAAACTGTTTAGAAAAAATTAAAATTTCTTCTATTTTTACTTTTTTTTTACCAAATAATGAGAAACCTTTGCTTTTTACTTTCTTTTTCTCACCTTTTTTCTTTGCAGATTTGATTAAGTTTGTGATTATTACTTTTTGTTCTTTAAGTTTAAATGATGCTTCATCTTGGTTAAGAGCTTCAATTTCGCCCTCTACATATTTACCTTCTGAAATACCTTTGTATGTAAATGCTTCCATTTAAATGTTTTTTAACTAGAGGATAATACTCTTTCAAATTCCCTAAAGCTAAGTTCACCGTTTGCAATCATTCTTCTACCCATATCTTGCATTGTTTGAAACCCTTCTTTTATGGCGATTTCTCTTAGTTCAGGAGTAGTAGCCTGTCTTAATATTGCTTCTTTAATTGGTTTTGAAATAACCATAATTTCGTAAATTCCCTGACGGCCTTTGTAGCCTGTGTCTTTACATTTTGCACATCCTTTACCTTTAACTGCTTTCACACGTGATGCTTGCTCGGGTGAAAAACCTAAATCAGTCAAAACTTTTGGAGTTACGTCATCATCTGGCGCTCTACATTCTTTACAGTTTTTTCTAGCTAGTCTTTGAGCTAGAACCATTTGAGTTGCAGCACTGATAAGGTAGTCAGGAGTACCCATGTTTTGTAATCTAGTAATAGTACTAGGGGCATCATTTGTGTGAAGTGTACTAAATACTAAGTGTCCTGTTAATGCAGCTTTTAATCCTATATCAACTGTCTCTTTATCTCTCATCTCTCCAACTAAAATAATTTCTGGGTCTTGACGTAAAAAAGACCTTAAAGCGGATGCAAAACTTAAACCTATATCATCTTTAATTTGAACTTGCCCAACACCTTCTAATTCATATTCAACTGGATCCTCTGCAGTTAAAATATTTAAGTGAGGTTTACTTACTTCTTTTAAAATACTGTATAAGGTTGTTGATTTTCCTGAACCTGTTGGTCCAGTAACTAATACTAAGCCTTGAGTACTATTAATAGCTTTTCTTAAATTCTTTAAATCAGCATCTTCAAAGTTTAATTGTTCAAGTGTTATATCTCCAGCGTCTTTATTTAAAACACGCATTACAATTCTTTCATTGTTTGCTGTTGGCAATATAGACAATCTAAGATCAACAACTTTCCCGTCTATTTTAAAATTAATAGCTCCATCTTGAGGCAATCTTCTTTCAGCAATATCAAGTTTTCCCATAATTTTAAAACGAGTTACAACTGCTCCATAGTTATCATGAAGAAACTGTTTATATTGTTCTTGCTCTTGTAGCATACCATCCAATCTATATCTTACTCTTGATGAAAATCTGTATGGCTCAATATGAATATCACTTACTCCTAATTTTATTGCATCAGCAACAACCGCAGTACTAAACTTGATAACTTCTGACTCATTTTCTATTGCTTCAATATCTTCTTCAGGTTTTTTATCTAGAACTTCACCCGCTTCACCTAATTCTGAATCAAATGTTTTTGTTTTTTCTCTATTTTCTTTTCTTATAGTTTCTGTTGTAACATCTCCACTTTCACTTTGAAGTTTTTGTATAAATTCTGAGATCTGAGATACTTTAGCAGCATGCAATTCAATTTCTTTTTTTGTAATTGCTTTCAAATTTCTCATTAAGCCTAGTTTAGAACTGTCTGAAATAGCTATATGAAGATTTTTCCCATCTACTTTAAATGGAGCAACAAAATTCATATTTATATAATTTGATGGAAGTACTGATTTTATTTCGTCAGTAATTTGAACTTTTGATAAATCTATTGTATCTAAACTTTGTTCTTTTACTAAAACATCTAAAATTTTACTTTCGTCAGTAAGCTTTAATTCAAAAACAGCATCTATTTGAGATTTATTTTTTTCTGCACTAACTTTTTTTATATTTACAAGATCTTTTCCAGATATAATATCATTATCAATTAAAACATTGATTAAATTAATTTCACTTTCTCTGCTTATTTTTAACATTTTATAAAATTCTTGGAGCTATGAATATTAAAAGTTCATCCATGCTATCGCTTTTCTTTTGACCTTTAAATATATTTCCTATTACAGGTACATTGCCAAGTCCTGGAAGGTTTTCTTTGGTATCAAAAACCTTATTTTTCTTAATTCCACCAATAACCACTATATCTCCATCAGCAATTAAAAGCTTGGTTGCTATTGCCATTGTATTTATGCCGGGCTCTCCAGCGACTGCTCTATTAACTGAGTCATTATTAACAGAAATATCCATAAGCACATTACCATCACCTATAATACTTGGTGTAACTTCTAATTTTAAAACTGCTGGTTTAAAAGAAGTGTTTGCACCATCTGCTCCAGTTGCCTGGTATTGAATTTCTTCACCTTGAGTTATTGTTGCCACTTGATTGTCTAGTGTAAATACTTTTGGATTAGAAATAGTTTTTCCTAAACCTAATGATTCTAAAGCTTGTATCTCAGCTTTCAATACTGCAGAACCTGTTCTTTTTAAAATTCCTATTCCACTCGTTGCCCCCGCCGCAGAACCCATAAAGTCTCCTATAGAATCTGTGTTACCTCCTAATGCTGCACTCGAAGATGTGATTGCATTGTTTGCTGTAGTTCCACCAATCATACCTCCGATTGACTCTGCATTTCTTTGATAGGCTCCACCGAGTCTTGTGCCTAAAGCTCTTTCAAACTCTGAATCTGCTTCAACAATAAATGCTTCTATTAAAACTTGTTTTGTTCTTACATCGATTTCACCAATTATTTTGTCTACAACATTTAAGTCTTCACTTTTTCCTCTAACAATAATTGATCGTGTTGTAACCTCTTCTGTAATTTGTATAGGAGAAAATCCTGAATCTCCAGTTGAGGTAAATAATTCAGTTATTGTAGCTTTAGCCTGAGCAGGAGAAATATAATAAAGTCTAAAAATTTCTGAATTAATTGGTTCAACAGAATCTTCTAATTCAACTTTTTTCTTAACAGCTGCGGCTCTTGTAGATTTATAGTTTTCTTGAGCAGTTAATGTTGAAGGTGTGTGTACTCTTATTAAATTACTTGAAACATCAATATCAGCTGCAAAATTTTTCATATCCAGTAAGGCATTGAATGCTTTATCCCAGGGAACTTTAACTAGTTCAGCACTAATAGATCCTGCAACCTCATCTCCTACTAAAATATTTATATCTCCTATCTTTCCCATCAGCTGCATAGCTTCTTTGTAATCTAGATTTTTAAATCTGAAACTTACAGTTTGTTTTAAAGATTTAAATTCATCAGGTATTAACAAATAATTTCTTTTTGTCTGTGAGGATATTTTTTTTCTTTTTTCTAATTTATCTGTATCTCCCAAAACAGGCTGTGGACCCATTGCTACAGTTTTTTCAATTTCTTTTTTTCCCTGTGCTCTAATATCATCTTTAATTAGTGGGGTATTGTGTTTGAATACTTTCGATTTAGAAAGTTGCCCTTGAGTACAGCCATTTAAAAAAACAATTGAAAATACAAGTAATGCAAAAATCTTTAAAAATTTAATATTCACTTGTCTCCTTTATTTCATTTTTGAAGTTCATAATTAGATACGAATCTGTCTCTTCAACTAAGAAAATTGCTTCTTTTTGATTCATGTCTATTAGTTTAACTCCATCATTTAATTCCTCGTTCATTTCAATTGTTATATTTTCTCCGTCTTGATTAATTAATGAGATAAAACTTGTTTCAACTGATCGTATAATTCCAACTAGTTTGTAATTAAATAAATCTATTCTTTTTTGTTCAGTAGATGTCCCATCTGATATAACTTTAATTCCTCCTGAAAATGACGAGTCTCCAACAAAAGGATCGTTTAAAGGAAGTGGTTCTTCTTTATTTTGATTATCATCTGCTAAAATTTGATTGCTCATAACTAAAAGCAAAACCAATATTAAATTAAAAAATAAACTTCTAAAAAAAATCATCTGCTAGCCCCACTATAGTAAGCGTTCCGGATACTTTTATCGCACCAGTTGAATCGCTTTGTACCACTTTTATTGATTCATTGTCAAAATTTAACATTTTATTAGATAATGAAAGTGCTCTTTTAAATTTAATATAACCAATAAAATTGCCCATAATTTCAAATTTAACCGGTATTTTGTAATAAGCGATATTTTTGATTAAATCTTCTTTAGCGACTTTTTTCTTCTTTTTCTTCTTTTTCTTCTTTTTCTTCTTTGTATTTAAAACTTCCGCCTTTGATACGACTATCGGTTTTCCTTTTTCAATTTTTGAAATTATTAATCCATTTACTGCAGCAAATTCACTTAAGTTTTGATAGAGACCTTCAACTTCTGCTCTTGAATGAAATAAAGTTGAATAACTTTCGAACTGAGGTTTTAATTTTTTTATTTTCTTTTTAGTCTTTTTAATATCTTGAGTAAATTTTACAATTTCCTCTTGCTTAGTGTTCATGTCACTTATTTTAGCTTTTTTATCTTTTACAATCGGGTTTAAAATTGCATAATAAATTATTAAAAAAACAATTATCGAGCCTAAACTAATGCCAATTTTAATTAGAGTTTTTTTATCAGCAAAAGCAAGTACTTTTGCTTTTAAGTCTTGCATGTTCAAATTTTTTAAATCATTTAAATCCATAACTATCCTTTAATCCTTACAAAAATTTTAAATCCTTTCATAACCTGATCTCCCGCTTTTGATTTAGGTAGATTCATTGTAGATAAAGAAGCTTGATTAATTAAATTTTTAGTTTGTAAATTTCTAATTAATTGAAGAATATCATTATCACCTGCGGCTATACCAGTAATAACTACTTGTTTTTTTCCATCGTATTGAACCTCATTAAATTTTACTCTGTTTGGAACACTTGATGCTATTTGTGCTAATACTCTATAACTTAAATCTTTATTTGACTTTAAACTATTACTTAACTTAAGCGTGGCTGTTATCTTTTTTAATTCTTTGGAAAATTTTGCTAAATTTTTTTCGGTAGCTTGATGCTGTTGTCTAACTTGATCATAAACTTTTAATTCGTTGTTGTATCTATAAATATTCCAAAAAGCCAAAGTAAATAAAATTAAATATATTCCAACAACCGCTCCAACAAATCCTTTGTAAGCAAAATTAGAAAATGCTTTCATTTTCTTTTGCTTAATCATACCTTCTCTGTTTGGAAGTAAATTTATATTTTTTACAGCAGTAACAAATTTATAATAGCCAAATACATCTAACTTTCTAAATGCAAGACCAACAACAGTTGAGAAATAAGATCTATTTTCATAATTTATTTTTTCTTCTAATTGTTTTGGAATTTTTAAACCATCAAGTGGATCAAATAAATTAAATCCGGTATTAACTAAACTTTTTCTAAAACTCGATAAATAGTCTTCAACATTTGGCAAATTAGATACTACTTTAATATTTCTTACTCTTTTTTCGTATTTTGTCTCAAAATCCTGAACTGCTTGTTTAACTTGAGTCATAAATCTTCTTACCAATGCATCTTTTTCTTCTTGGTTTTGCGACTCTTTTAAAATCTGTCTGTCTTGTCCCCTTAAAAAAATATCAGTAATTATTGGGTTATTATTATATAAAATCATTACATAGTTTTCATCTAAACCAAACTCTAATAGAGCTGTAAAATTTACATCTTCAGTTTTGTTTGATATTTGATTTATTTGATCTACAGCTGATTTTAATGCAAAACACTTAACATCTATTATAACTGGATTTAGTCCGCTGTTTTTAATTATTGATGTATAATTATTTATGTCTGATAATTTTGAAGCTACAAATAAAATATCCATAGTATTTTCTTTTGGACTTCTATTTATAACTTGGTGAAATATTGAGTAATCATCTAAATTATCAGTAAGTTGAACAAGATTTTCCCATAATGAATTTGTATCAATTGCTTTTTTTAATTCCTCATCATTCATTAGTGGAGCAGTAACAACTCGAATAATTGCATTAGTAACAGGAATAGCTATTGCAGCATTTGGTGTTGTAATTTTAGATTTTTGTAAAGCAATATTTAATTCATCACTTACTTTTGTTGCATGTTCAATTATTGCTGCATCGTCAGGTAAATCGATTGGATGAACATAAAACCTATCTAAAACCCATTGATTGCCTTTATTTGATGAAATCTGTGAAAGTCTTATCTCCTTGTTAGTTATTTCAACACCAACAATTTCCTCTCCTTGAGCAGTTTTTTTACCAAGCCTTGCGTTTATAAAATTATTAAATTTTTCTTTTACATTTCCTCTCTTAAGTTTAAATTTTGGTACGTTGGAATCTTTTTTTCCAAAAGAAGGTGCTTTAAATTTAATATTTTTTAATTTTTCAAAAATATTTTTTGGTTTTGTTTCTTCTTGTGTTTCTGTACTTATATTTTCATTTGATAAAGTGGTACTTTGTTCAGTTTGATTTTTAATTTCCTGAGTTTGTTGTGCTTGAGATTGAATTGGTGTTTCAGAAGGTGTTGCTTCTTGGGTCGTAGCTTGTTCTTCTAATTTTTTTAATTCTTTTTGTTTTTGATTGTGAACGTCATCAAACCATTTTTCGAGAATTGGAATAGCTTCTTCTAAATTTGGAGTTCCAGATGATGAAATTTTTTGTTTTCCATCAATATAAAGTCTACCAACCCAATTTTTAGATTTTAATTCACCTTTATATTTATCTTGTCTTACATAGATATGAAGTCTTCCATCTTTTTTGTGAATGACTTCATGGTCCTTCTTCTCTTCTTCGTTATTATTTTTATTATTTTCTTGAGTTATTGTCTCTTGACTTGATTCATCGGTTTTATTTTCGTTATTTTCTGAAGTTGTCACTTGCTGATTTGATTCAGTAGGTTCATTTTCGTTTTCAGGTTGTTTTTTTTCTGAAAAATCATTATTTTCAATTTTTTGTTCTAAATTTTCAGACTCCAAAGTTTTTTCCTCAACTTTAGGTTGTTCACCCTCAGATTGCTTTTCGTTTTCTATTACAACTCCAAACTTTTCTTTTTCTTTATCGTCCATAATTTTTTCAAAATTTTTATTTCTCTAACACAATTATACGAATCTCTAACACAAAATAAAATATTGTCTACTAAATAATTTTCTATATATATATTTTTAATCGTAAAAGCGAAAAAAGTGTTGATTTTAAACGATTTTTTTATTTTTATAAATTTAAGTTTTATTTTATAAAAAATGCTATTTTAAGCATAACTCTAACACAAAGTATTTTCATCAAATTGTGTTAGAGTTTTTATAAAATTAAAAAAAAATAAAAACTTAATAAAATCAATACTTTTTTGCAATTTAGGCTAAAATCAATTTTTTGTGTTAGAGTCAATTTTTTTATAAAAAATTAATCAAAAATTAATCAAAATTATTTATTCGCCCTTAAGGAGAAAAAATTATTTCTTTTTATATGTATCAAAAATGTAACATTTTTGCTCAAGCACTCAAAAAATACCTTTTTTTTTAAATTTTCTACTTAAAATAGAAATTTAAATTAAAAAATAGTAAATTTTTTTTTAAATTAATTAATTTCCATCAACCACGACGATTGTTAGATCATCTTTTTGAATTTTTCCTGATTTTACAATATCCTCAACCATATTTCTTAATCTTTCATTACTTGGTCTGTCTTGAAACTTTTTAATATAGTTTTGAAACCCTTCAGCTCCTAACATTTCACCAGAAGGATCTTTTATTTCGGTAATACCATCTGTAAAAATATACATTGAGCTGTTAGAAAACTTTAAAATTGTTTCTTTGTATTTAATTTTAGACATTATTCCAAGCGGAGGACCTGCTTCAGTATAATTAGAAAAATTTCCGTCTTTAGAATAAATTAAAGGTGGTTCATGTCCAGCATTTGCTAAAAGTAATTCTTTTTTTTCACTATCATATATTCCAATCAACATAGTTACAAACATTCCTCTTGCAGCTGTTTCGCAAATTTCTTTATTAAGTAATTCTAAAAGTTCTGAAGCTGAATAAATAGTCTTGCTTAGACATCTATATAAGCTTGAAGCCTTTGACATAAGCAAAGATGATTTAATTCCTTTACCTGAAACATCAGCAACTCCAAAACCATATTTTCCATTTCCAAGATCTGAGAAATTATAAAAATCTCCTGAAACAACTTTTGCAGGAATATTTATTCCAGCAATAGGAAATTTTTCATCTTTGTTTTGAGATAATAAAGTTTTTTGAATTTCACCTACAATTTCAATTTCTTTTTGCATTCTGTTCTTTTCTATAAGTTCTTTTGCCATCTTTGCATTTCTTATAGCAAGTGCTGCAGGTCCAGATAAAATTTCTAACAACTTTCTATCTCCTTCTTCAAATAATTTATTTGTACCTTTTTTATTTAAACAGTGTATTACTCCTATACATTCGTTAGCAACAATTAATGGTGAACAAAGAACTGAATAAGTAGTAAAGTTAGTTTTGTTATCTAAATCAAAATAAAACTCTGCAATTTCCCTTACATCTTTTCGAACATCTCCAACTCTAATACATTTTTTTTGCAAAACTGCTTTTCCCATAACGCCTTGAGTTAAAGGTATTTCATAATCTTCAAGATATGATTGATATTTCGATGCTATACATTGGAATACTTGTTTTTTTTCATCTATTAAAAAAATATTTGCTGCTTGAGCATCCAACCTTTTAATAATAACTTCTAAAGCTTTTTGTAATGTTTCGTTTAAATCAAGTGAAGTAGCAAACTCTTGGTTCATCTTTGTAATGATGGCCAAATCTTGATTCAAAGCTAAATCTTCCTTATTTACCTCAATTTTTTTTGGTTTAAAAAACATTTTTATATCTGGCATTCTACTTCTTTTTTGATAATTTAAATAGTTATGGAAATCATAATTAATACTCCTAGCCTTTACATTCATATTCAGGATGCCGTTATGCTCATTCAATACTGTATTGATGGTGTTATTAATGTTGCCTCCCAATTTAAAATTTAGTTAGTGTTTTCCATTATTTTTTTTTTACTAGGTTGTATTTGGGGAAGTTTTGCAAATGTTTGTATCCACCGAATACCTTTAAATAAAAGTGTTATTTTTGCTCGTTCTTTATGTCCAAACTGCAAAAAAACTATAAAATGGTTCAATAATATTCCTTTAATCTCCTATTTGTTACTAAAAGCAAAATGCAGAGATTGTAACAACAAAATTAGTTCTGAATACTTTGTTGTCGAACTAACATCTGCAATTTCATTCACTATTGTATATTATTTTTATGGGATTAGCATCACTTCATTATTGTTATTAATACTAGTTATTTTTTTTATTATAATATTTTTTATTGATCTTCATCATTATATCATTCCAAATGAATTAACCTTTCCACTAATGATTATTGGTTTTGTAAAATCTTTTGATCCAAATATAAATTCTTTTTTATTTCCAAATTATATTAATTCTTTAATTGGGGGAGTTGTTGGCTACTTAATTATTTGGTTAATTATTTTTGCCTATAAGAAAATTAAAAATAAAGAAGGAATGGGTTTAGGTGATGCAAAGCTACTTGCGGCTATAGGTTTTTGGTTTGGGTGGGCATCAATACCATTTGTATTATTTTTTTCATCTGTAATTGCTTTAATATCAACATTGCCATCACTAATAAAAAAAACAAAAAATTTATCTTCACAAATACCTTTTGGGCCTTATATTGTGCTTGGAATAACAATACATATTATTTTAAGACATATTATATAACTTTTATGAAAAGGTTTCTGGTAACATTATTTTTTAGTTTAATATTTGTAACTGATGCTTTTGCAATTCTAACTTATAA
>Ga0066861_10000542_pt1 | contig 11990 bp, 16 predicted proteins | sample ETN02SmetaG_3_FD_66434 | JGI IMG/M metagenome (GOLD analysis project Ga0066861, IMG submission 66434) | Marine microbial and viral communities from oxygen minimum zone, Eastern Pacific Ocean - ETNP2014F10-02SV257 | ecosystem: Environmental > Aquatic > Marine > Oceanic ... | reverse complement strand
CAGGTTTTGATTCCATACAATCTGACCACCCATCGTACAATCATACCCATCTACTTCAAGTTCCCCATCCTGAACCTGAGACGCCGAGGCCACAATTTCTGTTAGATTCTTTTCCTCAAATTCATCTTGAATGATGGTCTCTAGTTCCTTATTAATCTCCGTGTCCACATTCGTTCTATCACCGAATTGGAAATTTCCAGCCTGTGTTGATTTATCCAGGGCGGCCTTTGTTTTGGCTTTCATGTCCTCCATGACCTTATTTTTTGCTGCACTTAGGGTCGAGACAGAGACTGCGGCACTCGCCGTGACGTCACAGGCCGCGACTTGGTTGACGCTCATATCGCAACCTACGACATTTTTTAATATAACGTTCAAGCTTTGTGCCTGATCACAAGCGGCAGACGCCGATGTCTTTGTTTCAGTCACTGTTTTAGTGAGCATTTTTGTAGTGGATTTTATATTCAATGTATTTTTTATGGATTGACTACCTCCACCACCCATGTCGAATAATATTACTATCTACAGAGAAAAAATATTACATTACAGTATATATATAATAAAATGAAATTACCAAAAAATACAGGTAAGATCGTGAGTTTGGTTGTGATGATTTTGTTAGCCTGGGTTACTATGCGATGGTATAACAATAAAGTATACGAGGGTTATGCGTCGACGGAAAATCCAGTTGTATTGGAAATTAAACAATACATGGACAATGTCGAGGAAATTCACCCATTTATTGTGTACGGGATGGCGAAGAAGTTGTCTAAAGATGACGAGAAATTGACGCCCATATTGGAAGCCGCAGCTGCGGGAGATAAGGAGAAAGTGATGAAACTCGTCTCGGTATTAGCCTAAACACTTAAAGAAAAGTATGATATATAATACATGTATGTCCAATATTTGGTGTTGGTGGTGTTGTCACCCTTTTGAAACGATTCCTTTAGAACTACCTCATAAATACGATACACACAGGAACAAATTTTACACAAGTGGTACTTTTTGTTCATGGAGTTGTATGAAATCATACGCAATAGAAAAACACGGCGTAACTCGGGGGAGTATCATGTGTGGAAATATAGTTACGATGAGACGTAAGCTTTTTGATAAGATAGGATCTATTAAATTTGCACCAAAACGTCAAAGATTAAAAGTTTTTGGTGGAGATTTGGATATAGAGCAATTTAGAGAAAACAATATAACAGACACAGAGCCCATAAAAAAAATAGTAACGGAAGAGATTTCCGACAGAATAATTCCCATTGTTTCAAATACAAATTCTAAGATGAAAGAAATAAAGAATGCATCTGGAAAGAATGAGACTTTGCGATTAAAGCGAGAAAAACCACTCAAACGAGATCAAAACAACTTAGAATCTGTATTAGGATTGGTCATCAAGACGACCAAACCCTAAAAGATTGCGTTGTTTATTTGTAGGCCTAGAATTGGGTACATTTTCAGAATCACTGTGTACCCATTTCTCACCATCATGCGCGATCCATTTTATATTATATTTATCGATTACCTTTCTACACATAACACACGGTATAGAAATACCGTCACCATAGCTCGTGTGTCTACAAACTATTAAGACTCCGTGTTTTCTGTGCAACCACGAGGAGAAATTGTGCATCCGATTACCTCTCTTTAAAAATTCATACCTCAGATTTTTAATGAGTTTACGTTCAGCGCATTCGCGTTGATCACTTTCTACGACGTCATCCACGAAAAAATTTGGACATACGACTCGTCACGATTCTGTTATACGGCTTCATTTATGTATACATCACGCGTCTCTCTTTTAATACAGTTTTTACATACATCACTTCCATATACGTAAGAACACTTTTCACACTCGGTTAAAACCTGTATATTTCTTTTCATAAGTTTGTTTTGAGAATATAACACAAGATCCCTGACTGTATATATTCCATAAAGTACCATTATTTCTAGCGTTGGAAACTTCATGCAATATTATATATTTTTACCCTTATTTATCTTTACGATCTAATCAGATACACTTTGGACACTTAGTTAACAGAATAGAAGCACCATCTATGAGAGATGGGACTGTTTGTTTAAGCATAATTTCACGTTCCGTATCGACATCACCCTCATCGATCGATTCAATAAGTGAGTTCACGAGATCGATAACCAATTGCTTTTTTTCCAACCCACGCATATTTTTTAGGTTCTTCACATCTCTCATGAGCGTTGGTACGAGCGTGAATATGGTCGCGCTATTAATACCCTTTTCCTTGTATTCAGCCGATAATATTTCAAACCGCTTGATAAGCTTGGCGGCATCCTTGGATTTGGTTGTGTACTTTTTTAACACGTCGTCGATCTTCATTTATATAATATACACAATTAATTTCTTTAAATAATATAAATAATGGATACAGACGAGCTCATACCATTTGTCGCTATTTCCATAGGTTTGTCCCACATGATATACCATTTCAATAAGGTTCAAGAAATGGACGATTTAAGTTATTATAGTATAGAATACACACTATCTGGTATACTTGCGAGTGTATTATGGATCGCGTACCAATATAAAAAGGGTGCGAATTATTCAGTTGTGTATTCTGGATTAGGTCTTTTCTTTAGCTTGTATTTATTTAAAAGAGTGTTAAAGGATAGAGCCGATAAATCTGAAAAATACTATGTACACTCTCACGGCACAGACACAGTTTCTACGAGTGGGAAGTCCGCGTCATCACAGACGAGCTCGAGTCAGACTTTCACGATCGGTTAAATCTTTTATGCTGCCCCCAAATTTTAACGAAATGGGCAAGGAACCACCCGATAGATTATCAGCTCTTCAATTTGCAGAGGCTGTAAACGGTCGTGCGGCTATGTACGGAACAGCAATTGGTTCAGTGAATTGGGGTCTTACTGGTTTGAGCATTAGCGACCAATTACAATTTTCATCATTCAAGACGTTCGCGGCGGGTGTGTGTATATTATCTATTCTCTCAGTGATAAATGCGTCTAAGGCGACATTATCACAGGAGGAGTATGAAAAGTTAGTTCTCCGAAATCCTGGGAGGTTGGCTATGGTAATGTTCACCATACTCTATGGAATTGGTCTCAATTAGATTTAAGTCCGTATGAGATATAATATCACACACAAATTTAATCATTTTCATTTTTTCTTCGAATGAAATTGTTCCTATCCTATGTATCATATACGATAAGAGCATTAGCATAAGATATACCGATTCAACTACATGTAATCGTCTCGTTATTTCCATGTACCATATATACGTTTTTAAGTTCTCTTCATTTTACCCAAAAGGTCTTTAGCGCTCGCCGCCGCACTTTTAGCACCCGCCGCCGCACCCGATGCAGCCTGAGACGCACCCGAGGCCGCGCTTTTAGCACCCGCCGCCATCTTACCAGCGACATCGTATTTCTTATTCGTTAAATAGAAACCAATGAGGAGACATATTATCCACATCACGAGTGCTACGTATGTAAATTCACGCGTAGACTTCTTGGTCGTATCTTTACACTGATTCGCCATATCGACGGTCATTGCTGCCGCAGCGAGACCCATGATACCATATATGACCGTGAGAATACCACCTTCGTTTTTGGCCATCTTCAATAGAATGAGCGTACACGGGATGGTGAGAGCTATAGCGAGTGTATACCCGAGGAAATCGTGAATATTTTGGTATTTTTTCCGACTTTCTATGGCGGGGCATCTTTTGAACGTATTTATTCCAATGGCGGCAGTGACGAGATATGCAATACCAAGCATTATTATACCGAATACAACTGGACCACCGATTTCCAATTGTATTTTTCCATCTCTAACCTGGTTTAAAACTTTCTGAGAAACGGCCGCCGCGGGTGCGGCATTTACCGACGCGACATTAAGAGGTGCAACCGTCGTAACATTTGCAGATGTCGTTGGGACTACTTCAGCCATTTGAATATACAAAGAAATTTATTTAGAGAAATGTATTATATTATTAATAATGAAGATACCAGACGTATTATTTGTTAAACATTGCCCAAATTTATCACCTGAAAGAAAGATTTTCCTGAGTAAACATATAAATAACCGCGTTCCTATAGACGATGTGCGTTGGGTGGAAGATTATAATCACACCGATACATTCGTGTGGTGGTTAAATAAGAAATTAAATTTACCATACGGCGTGAAATTGACGAGTAATATGGTAAAGTCAATAATGATGTGGAAAACCATGGTCGATGAAAATATAGAGAGTGCTATTCTCATAGACGATGATGTTGTTTTTCATAAGGATTGGGTTTCTATATTCGAGAGTTTGCCTGGGAATGACGTGATATTTATGAATCTGGGCTTATGCCTATTTTACGATATAGAGCCGGTAAAAGGGGGTATATACAATATTCCCAATAACGCGGGGTGTGAGGGTATGTATTGTACTCTGGAGTTTGCTAAGGGTATTATGAAAAATTTAAATATTCAACAAGCTGCGGATATTGTTATTCATGGGTATTTGGCTAGTATAAATAAACCTTTATTGTGTTCACCAATATGTCATCAAACATCCGGAATAGAGAACGATGTGACTCTCGACCATGAGTCTCGTGATGGAATGGCTGCGAATTGGGTACAATTCATAAACAATTATAAAACATTACCAAAACTAGATTTTGAAGAACTTTTTAAAGAATTCGATGCGTTTAAGGTTAGAAAAGAGGCCATAGAGTCTAAATTTTTGGAAATATACGGAAAAAGGGTAGAATTAAAACACTACGACTATATAACTAAGAATGGGGAGCATAATTCTGATTTGCTTACTTTTCATTGAATATTAAATGAATGTTAGAATCGCCGTATACACCCGCCGTGTATCCAAACGTCGATAGATCGGACAAGTCTTCATTACCAGCTGTTATATATAATTCTTTACATTTAGATAACAAGAACCAATCAAGATAACACGAGAGTCTGGCCTCTCTGCTATCTTTATTATTTAAAAATACACACTGATACGTGAGAGCCATATCATTATCAAGTGTAATTATCTTATCCGGATATTTTGATTTAAATAGTTCTTTTATCTCTTTACTATCACTCGCTAGAAAGAATTTTTCATCTTTACTTTCGACGACATCCATAAATTTTTTAATCGCGCCATCATTTGCGAAATATGCGGGTTTTATAGTGCCATCTTCATTAAATCCATGACACCCCATAATTTCAGAATCTTTTGAATACGCACCCCGTCTAATGTGAATACCATGAGTGGCTCCATGTGCGTATTTTTCTATCATAGCAGCGAGTTCATTTGTTGGTTCTATGATATCTTTACAGAGACTATGCACATGCTTTAGATACCCTGGATTTATCACTATTTTAAAGTCAAACTTTGGTTCATTTGGGTCGTCCGTGATTTTAATGCCATTAAATTTCACACCTCTTTCAACGTCGAGTAAACTTTTATAAACTCTAGGAAATCCATTCCTTCGTCCATTTGTGTGGTATATTAAATCAGTTAAACATAAAATGACGTTCCCCCATCCCATAGAATCTGGAATGTATAGAGTCGACATTTTATATTTAATGTGTCTTTTCTTTATCTATTTATTTAAAAACTGGATGAGATCCCTTTTGGTTTTCTTTTGCACCCAACCTAAGTTTTTAAGTTTTTTAGCACATATATAATAACCACTATCATTGAACAACCTGTCTTCTACATATTCTATCCATTCATCATAATTTGGTGTTCCGATGATAGATAAAATCATCATTTTAGTTATATCCATTACAGATATCTCTTCATCGGATGCTATATTATATATTTCGCCAGATTTACCCTTATTCCATACAACGTCTACGGCATCAACTACATCATCGACGTGTAAAAATGATCTCTTAACTTCAGCGCTTCTAGTACCGTGTATTGTACACTTTTTACCACTCTTTAAAAGTTTTTTAAATTTTGGGATTAGTTTTTCTGGGTATTGGTTTGGACCGTATACGTTATTACACCTAATAGTTTTAATATTCATTTTATAAGAATCTATATACGACTGACATATCATTTCAGCAGCTGCCTTCGATGCCGAATACGGATTTGTTGGTTTTAATAACCCAGATTCTTCCGTGAAAGGTACATCTGTTGTGGATTCTCCATATACTTCATCCGTGCTAAAATGTATAATTTCCGCGTGAGGGGCGTGTTTTCTGAGACATTCCATGAGTGTATGTGTTCCGTACACATTGTTCATCGTGAAACTTTTTGGATCCGTGAACGAATTATCTACGTGACTTTGCGCGGCGAAGTGAAAAATGGTTTTAAATTTATATTTTTTTACTAATTCCGTGATCAATGTATCATCACATATATTACCATGGACAAAAGTGGATATACCCGGGTTTATATTTTCTATATTTGAACAATAATCAAGTTTATCTATATTTATAAAGTTTAGATGGGGATATCGAGTTTTCATTATATTTATAAAATTGGATGCAATGAACCCACATCCACCAGTTACTAATACGTTTTTATCGTATACAGGGGTTTTATGCGAAACAATCTCTTCAAAGAGACCCATTTATGTAAAGACTGATAATTGTTTTAAGTATTTTACACAATGTTAATGGAAATATTTACCTTTGGGCTTACTTAAGAACGTGGGAAGTAAATCCGTTTTGCCTATTTTAGATATCGCAAAATGTTTAAGAAGTGTACACACTTTATCAACGTCTTCGAGAGTCATCCCATGATGCGCGCCGAGAAGAAATCCGTCTTTCATGATTTTGTCTGCATTTTTATATGCTTTCAAATATTTTCTAAAAGCGGGATGTCGAGTGATATTACCCGCAAACGTAACGCGTGTCTGAACATTGTTATGTTCCATATAGTTGACGAGTTCTAAACGATCTGGACACTGAATAGGCATAGCTAACCAATTTGGTTTGAGTGAGTCATCTGGGAGTGTGTAGTAGGGTACATTTTTAAGATTTTCAATATACCTCTCAATCAATTGACGACGTTGTTTTAAGAATCCATCAAGTTTATCCATCTGTACCAATCCAAAAGCCGCATTCATTTCACACGCTTTGAGATGGTATCCAGCGACGCCGTATAGAAATTTCCAATCGTATGGAATTCCGTCAACAGAGTGATTGAAACGTTCACACGGTTCTTCTATATTATCCCCAATTCTCCCCCAATCACGGAACATGATAGCGCGTTTTAGATGATCATCATTGTTAAACATGATCATTCCACCAATTCCCCCCGCCGTGATGACATGACTCGCATAAAAACTTGTAGTACTTATATCTGTACATTCTGTACGCGTCATCGTATCGGCGGAATCTTCGAATAATGTAATTCCCGGACACAATTCTTTTATTTTTTCCCAATTGGGTTTATTACCAATTAAGTTTGGTAAAATAATACATTTTGTATTATCAGTTACGGCACTCTTAACTTGTTCGGGTGTGGGTACATATGCGGTGGTATCTACATCACAAAACACTGGATTTAAACCCAGTTGCATAATAGGCGCGACTGTTGTAGAGAATCCACACGCCGCCGTGACAACGTCAGAACCCAGAGGTAAATCCAGGGACGCGAGTCCTGCTAATATAGCGCTAGACCCGGAATTGACAAATAGTCCGTGTCGCTTTCCAAAGTATCTGGATACTCTTTCCTCAAATTCGACAGTGCGCGGACCAAAACCAGCAAGCCAGCCGTCCCGAAGGCAAGACACAACTGCATTAATTTCTTCCTCACCATACGCTTGAAATTTATTAGGCGCATACCATATCTTCTCATCCATTATTGTTACTTTCTATTATTTTCTTTAAATCATTCGTTTTATCAACGTGTATATAATTTTTTAATTTAGAACAATCGAGACAACATTTACCCCTATTAGATTTTTGCATACTTACTGTATGTTTTATATTAAATATATTCAACATCTCGGATAAGGAAATTGTATCATCGTTTACAAAATTTAATATCCCCATGGGTGCTTGTTGTATAACACTATATAGTTTGGGGAAGAGCGATGGTATTATTGTAACAGAAACACATGTATCGTGTATATTACCCGTCCGTGTTTTTAATTTTTCTAGGAAGCACCTCGGATCTCCATCACCCGATATGGGATATATGACTCGTAAATACAATACATCATTGATATATGTTTCTTGTATCGCGCGTTCTAGTATAACTCGCGCACGCGAGTAGAACGTACCTTCAAAATTGGGGTCGTCGCGTTCTGTAAAAAGTTTATTCCCATCAAATACAGCACCCGAGCCAATCATAGTGAGATGTATATTAAGATTTTTACATAATTGTATGAGCTGAAGCTGACATGTCACATTTGTGAAAAACGTTTCTTCTTTATGCGTTTCACACCAATCTACGGTAGGTTTTCCGGTTATTCCCGCGGAGGATATGACATATTTTGGTTTAATGAATTGTAATTGTTTTCGTAAAGTATCAGTGTCTTCTAAGCGTGTCTGTATACCAATACTATTCGGTATATATTTGAGTAAATGTGTTCCCATATACCCATTTGAACCTAGAATAACACTTTCTACGGGTTTAAATAACGGATTCGAAGAATCCTTTTTGGAAATGATAGCGTGTGCGACTTCCGAGGGCCATTCTATATGTAATGTAGGGTCATTCCAATGATAACTTTTTTCAAGCACCGGATCAAATGTACCCCCTAAAAAGTATACGACTTCACTCTCTTCAAAACAAAAATAACCATGTGCACAATTCTTTTCTATGAGAAGAGTGCTGTGTGCGTTGAGTATATACGCGTCGTATGTTCCATCCGGTTTTACGACGACGTCAAATATTTTTCCACTGTTTACTGTTATATACTTAGGGTACGGACTGCAATGTAATCCACGAAGCGTATATTTTTTATTTTTACTCGTGAAACACTGTTTTATGTCGAACGGTGGTTTGTCTATATTAAATAGAATTTCTCCCCGTTCGTCTACGAATGTTCTCATTAACTTAAAGTTATATGTATTCTTTATATAAGATGAAATCGGTACTCATAACGGGTGCGAGGGGGTTTGTTGGTTCCGCACTCGTTCAGTATTTTATAGAATATACCGATTATACAATATATTATACGAAAAGACCACCGAAGGATGACGATAGACTAAATAAAATAGATTTAAAGGGCCGTGTACACGTGTGGGAGCACCAAGAGATAGATATAATTTTACACGCGGCTGGTAATGCGAGTTCTTTAAAATGTATAGAAGATCCGAGAGGTGCTATACACGATAATATATTAGAAACATTCAATATATTGGAAATAGCGCGAAAACATAATATAGACCATTTCATATATTTTAGTTCTGTCGAGGTGTATGGTAAAAATGGTATATGTTTGGAAGAGAGTTCTCGAGAAAGTAAAAATATGTACGCGGCTACGAAATGCGCGTGTGAAGAGATGTGTAGAGCATATCACGCGAGCTACGGAGTCCCGTGTTCTATCGTGAGAGTGAATAATACATTTGGTAAGATGTGCCAAGAAGAACGTTTTCCGGTATTGGTCATTAAAAAACTGCTAAATAAGGAACCTATATTTTTACATAGTATTAATGGGGAAATTGTGGGTAGACGATGGTTATCAATTCACGATGTTGCGGATATGGTTTATTTCATATTAAATCAACAACCCGGACATGTATATAACACAACCGGCGACTATATAACGAATTTAGACCTCGTTAATTATATATCTAAAGCTATGAATATTCAAAACTTTTCTTACCAAATAATCGAAGAGAATATACCCGGAAGAATCGGAAATCAAGACGCTCCTCCGGACTTCATTAGAACACTCGGGTGGATTCCTAAATATACGTTTGAAGAGCGAATACAAGAATTCGTAGATTATTTTAAACCCATCCTTCTGTCTTCTTAGGGGGTGTTTCCACTAACATATCCCCTTCAAAATCTATATACGGAGTCATGTTTTCTAAAGAATTTCCGAATTCGAGCTTTGGGTATATTCTTTGGTTTTCCGGAATAGAAATATCGTGAAGCGTGTGGACTCCATACAATTTAGCTATTTCTTCAAACGGTACACTATTTCCAAAAACATCATTCTTATCAGTCGCCACGTATTCCGAATTAAAATAACTATCTTGGAACTGTTTTATTATACCATACCCACTATTATTAAGTATAACGATATGAATTGGCAATTTATATTTACTAACAGTGAGCAATTCCTGTATATTCATTTGAAACCCACCATCACCATCTATACAATAGACAGTTTTACCAGATCCTATGGCTGCACCTATAGCACACGGAAGCGCGAAACCCATAGAGGAATTTCCGAAATTAGTGAATAATTTTTGCGTTTTATTTAGTTTAGCGGATTGCATGGTCCATACGAGATTGCCTCCCTGATCTGGTATGATTATAGAGTTATCTTCGACAGCTTTAAATATACCATCTAAAACGTCATATACGACAGAATCACCTTTTCTAGTTTTTTCGATTCCATATGTCTCTTTCCATTTTTTTATAGTGTGTATCCATTCCAAGAATGCGTTTCGTGTATGGGATAAACAGACTTTATTTAAAAAGTTTTTCAGATCCATGCATAATTTATGATCGATATGTATACCTCTTTCATCAAGTTTATTTATTTCGTTTATGTCTACATCTACCATAATTTTCTGCGAAAATTTAGAAAAATATTTTACATTTCCACCCGTTTGTCTCGTATCTAACCGAGACCCTAAAATCAGGAGTAAATCTGCATTCTGAACGGCATAATTTGCACAACGGTCTCCATATACACCATGTGAACCCACGCGAAGTGGGTGATTCGTTTCACATATATCAAATGCACCCCATGATACGACAAATGGAATTTGTAAGTTTTCAGCAAATTTTATAGCATTATCACAAACATTCGCGAGCTTTATACCATGACCAAAAATAATAAGTGGTCTTTTTGATTCTTCTAAATAGGGAGCTAGACCGAGCTGATAAAAATTCACGTTGGAATCCGCCACCATTTTGTCTGAATGGATATACTTGGGTATTTTGTATGGTAAATGAGTCATTTGAAGATTCACGGGTAAATCCATGAGGACTGGTCCATACCGAGGCGTTTTCAAGCATGTTATTAGAGTTTTTAAAACGGTTCCAATAGCTTCTGCATTTGGTATCTGCATCGCCTTTTTAGTCACGTGTCCAAAGAGTTCCGCGACGGGCATTTCCTGAAATCCAGATTGTCGAGGAGTGGATGAAAAATTACGTAGATCTTCACCCGTGTTCACTTGTCCAGTTATGAAGAATGCAGGGATAGAGTCATACCAACACCCACACACACCATTCAAAAGATTCTGGACACCCGGACCACTCGTTACGCAAACGGCTGCTATTTTACCGCAACTTCTATAGTATCCCTCCGCGGCCATTGCGGCAGATTGTTCGTGTTGGAAGCAATAATACTTAACTTTACCATTTTTTGATACCGCGTTTATGAATGGGACAATAGATCCACCTGTTATTACGAAATACGTATCTATACCATTATCATATAGAGTGTCTATGACGTAATCACAGAGATTCATTACTATACTAGTGTGATGTTTTAACTTTAATTATATTTCCACGAACTCCCGGGCATTCCTAGAAGTTTATTTAATTCATTATCTTTCATTTTATATGAATGTTCATCCGATGGAAATTGACCGTTGTGTACTTCCTTTTCGTATGAATTTAAAGCACTTAAAAAAAGACGCTCCCCATTCACATACTGTTTAATAAACTTTGGTTTGAAATCCCAAAATAAACCAAATATATCGTGAGATATCACGAGCTGACCATCTACGCGCGGACCGGCGCCTATACCATACACGGGAATTTTTAGTTCTTTTGCTACAATTTCAGATACTTCTTCTGGTACGGCTTCAATCAGTAAGAGCGACGCACCACTATTTTCAATAGTTTTGGCCT
>Ga0066861_10000539_pt1 | contig 11994 bp, 8 predicted proteins | sample ETN02SmetaG_3_FD_66434 | JGI IMG/M metagenome (GOLD analysis project Ga0066861, IMG submission 66434) | Marine microbial and viral communities from oxygen minimum zone, Eastern Pacific Ocean - ETNP2014F10-02SV257 | ecosystem: Environmental > Aquatic > Marine > Oceanic ... | reverse complement strand
TTCCGGACACAAAGAAATAAAAATATCAAAAAAAGTCTTTTCTCTCGCCTTTGGAAGAGTCTGCGCGCGCCTTCTTCATCATGTTGGCGATAACGTTGAACGAGGAAAGAAAGAGACGAAGAAGGGGAGAAGACGAAGATCCTTTTTCTCCCGTCCTCCTCTCTCCGAGCACCACCGGTATGGTGGGGGGGTTCCGAAGTCACGGTTTGTGTTCGTCTTCGTTTTTCTCGTTGCAGTCTCCGACGACCGGGAGAATATTCTCTCGACGCCACCATCGCCAACCGCCGAGAGAAGAAGAAAAAGAAGGAAAAGAGATTAGAAAAGAAGAAGGGAGCAGTTTTCTGTTTCGAGATGCTGACAAAGAAGACTCCTCGTCTTCAGAAGACGAAGACGAAGACGAAGACGAAGACTCGAGTAAAAGAGCTTTCTCTCCTTCGCTGTATTTTTCTACTAAAACATTGTCCAAGGATGAAGAAGAAGAAGAAGAAGAAGACGAAGAAGAAGACGAAGAAGAAGAAGAAGAAGAAGAAGAAGAAAAGGACAAAGCTGAACCAGACAAACAAGAAGAACAGGAAGTAGTACCGATAACAACAACTCGAGATGCCGCAACTCTGGTAAGCTTGCGAGGGCGCTCTTCTAAGGAGAACGCCGCGAGTTTTAGAGTAGCGGTTCCCACGAGCGATGGGAAAACCACCGATGGACAAAAGTGGCGCAAGTATGGGCAAAAGTTTGTGAAAGGAAGCAAATATCCTCGCAGCTATTACAAGTGCACCTCTGTCTCGAACATGAATATTCAAAAGCACGTAGAAGAAGTCGACGGAGGACAAATATTGGTAACTTTTCACACACACTCACTCGATTTTGCAAAGGAGTTGGAGAAAAAAGTACCCGGTAGCGTACTAATAATGCCAACAGATTAAGGTCATTGATCAATTATCTTTATTAATATTGCTCTATCTAGTAGTAGGTACGTACGTAGTTAAGCGCAGTATACAAATAGTCACTTTTAGAAAGAGTGGTCATATTTTTTGTGTAGTGTTGTGTGAACCTTTTTATGAGAATATTATTTAAATGAAGTTTTACTGGATTACCATCTCGACTTACCGTCATCGCGCGATGGCGGCGGCCTTCTATCGTCCCTTCTGTCATCCCTTCTGTCGCCAAATCCACGACTCGGTGGGCGATCATCTCTTCGTCTATCGCTGCCCCACCTATCGTCACTTCGACTCGGCGGCCTATCGTCGCGATCTCCAAATCCTCCTCCTCTTCTAGGTTCGTATCGATCGCCTCGACTCGGCGGCCTATCGTCATCTCTACCGCCGCCTCTGCCCCAACGACTTCCGCTAGAGCGATTATCTCGATCGTCTCTATCGTCGCGTCGATCACCTCGGTCGCGAAGATGTGGCGGAACGAATCCACCTCCTCTGTCCGAATCCCCGCCACCTCGGCTCGATGGTCTTCGCGCATCCTCGGCTTCACGCTCAGCTTCGGCCTTCTTGCGTTCTAATGCTTCGGCTTTATCCTTCACCTCCAATTCCATTTCCTGGAGACGTCGAATATATGCTTTTCTGCGCTTGATCTCGCGCTCAGCCTTGCGCTGCTTCTTCTGCTCTTCTAATTTACGCTCTCGTTCGGCCTGCGCCGCAGCAATTTCATCCACGCGTCTCAACATGACTGCAGATTTGAACGCCGCTTGGGTCTCCGTCATCTTTTGCAATCTCTTCTTTTCAACAATGTCTTGCTCCCACTTCGCTTTCGTTTTCGCGGCCAACAATTTTTGCTGCTCGTGGAAAAACTTTTCGTCGTCAACTTTTCGGCCCTTGTATGCTTGCTCAATCAATGGTACCATCTCTTCTCTCTTAGCTCTTTCGAAGTGATCCATGGTTTTGGCAACCTTCAACAATTTCTTCTCCATCTGTTGACGCTCGGAAATTTGTTCTTTGATCGCAGTTTCCATCAGAATTCTCTTGTCTAAAGTTTGACCTTCTTCCAACTTGATGGAAATCTTCTTCCCTTTCTTCTTCTCTTGTTCTGCAAGCAATGCCAACGCTTCTTCCTTTTCTTTTTCTTCCATTTCGGCGCGAATGCGTTTTTCTTCACGCTGACGAGACTCGACTTCGAGACGTTTAGCTTCCGCCGCCTCGTGCGCGCGTTGTGCCGCCACCCGTCTTTCCTCTTCCTCCTTCTCTTGCTCCGCAAGCAGACGTTCAGCTTCTTCCTTGCGTCTTTCGATGATAACTTTCCTCGCCAAGGCTCTTTTGTGCTCTTGTTCGACCGCGTTTCGAATCGCTTCCGCGTTTTCTATGCGCTTGCGTTTCATCGAATCTAAATCCGATGCTGCCGTCGTGGACGGCGTCAACTCGCGGCAGGCTTCGCGAAGCGTCGTAGCGACTCGGACGAGATAATCATCCACGGACTTTTCTTGAATGTTGTCGCCCACGAAAACAATCATTTGTTTTTGGTGATCAATTCGTAAGGAGAGATATCCTGATTTGACGGCTCGAACGAGCGCCAATTCTACCTCGTAATACGGAAGAAATGGCACCAACGTCTTCGCTCTTTCGAGCTTCAAGGTTCGGTAAACCTTCGATTGCTGACTGAACATACGCAAAACAGATAAAGTTTTCAACAAAGGAATAAAATCAGAAACTTCGATGGATTTAACGGAGACTTCATTGGAGAGTTTGAACGCGACCGACTCCAAAGCTTTCAATTTCGACTCCGCTCTTTGGCACAAGTCGAGCGGATAAAAGCCGTCTTCCAAGACGTTGAACAAATCTCTCACTTCCTCCACACAGTTATCAACTATTCTCGAGCGCTTGATTTCCTTGATAATCAATTCTCTGGACATGATATTCTTCGCTTCTTGCATACTTTCTAATTGGTATCCCAACAACGAGGCTAATCTCGCATCGCGTTCGTGCTTCGCGTCCAAGTCCACGTTTCCTAAGGGCGCCTTCTCGTAAGGCGGAATGCACATAGCTGACAAGACGACGGCAGACGCTAAGGACTTCAAATCCTCGTCGGTTAAGTTCTTCAAATACCCTTTAGATAAGTTGTACAACTTGATCCACGCGTAAGCGTTGCAAAGGTAGTTTTGCGAAACGAAAAACACCTTGGTCAACGCGGCAAAGTAAGACGCCATCAACGTCGGTCGAGGCGAGCGTTTCAAGAGAAACATCAACCCGTGAATGTCTTCAACTGATCGAAACGCTTCGTTCCACATTCCCAACTGCGAGCTCGCCTCGAGTTGCTGAAATCGAATATCCAACAAAATATCCTGTGTTTCTCTCGAATTCAAATCCGGCCGATCTCGTTGGTCTTTGTATTTCAAAAGATTGTTGAGATGTGAGCGCAAGTTTTCGCATAAACGTCTAAATTCCGAGTTTCTCTTGTACTTGACGCAAAAGCTGAACGCTTCGTTAGACACCAACTGATACAACGCTTCCATCTTGTTGTTGTTTCGTAAAACTTCCAAGCAGTTTCTGTATGTTTCCCAAAGAAACTTGAACCATGGCGTCGGCGACTCCACATCGTCTTCAGCTTCTAATTCCTCTGGTGTCATTGTGTGCGCTTTCAACATGACTTGTTCCGGAGTGTGTTCTAACTCTAAATCTCCAATTTCCATCAACTCATCGGCAGAACCACCGGCAGCAACGATCGCTCCTTCTACTTTCTTTGTCGCCAAGTTGAGAAACTTCTGGACAACTTCCTCTAAACTCTGCACGTTTACTTGTTGACAGGCTATGCGATATTGAATCAACCCATCTTTGGCCAAGCGTCCTTTCTTCAAGTCCACGCATAATTCAACGTATTTGAACATAATTTCCTCCAAGCATTTCGACCACGTTCGATGTCTTCGAGAGGTGATGACATCGTGCAACGCTTGCAGCGCCGACAAAGGCTGTCCAACGTTGATGAGTTCCTCCTGTTATTAGAAAAAGAGAGAGTGTGCGTGTGAGTAAAACTGCTAATAAACAGAGAGAGAGAATAGAAATTCGCTTCGATACGATTTCCTCGGAGCTTTTCTTCTGCGAGATAATTCGAGTGTTAAGAGTAGCGGAGATGGTGGCTTCCACTACGAAAGAGAGAGAGAGAGAGAGAGAGAGATTTTCTCGATTGGGATTTTGCACCGCCACTCAGCGCACTCCCACATAAAAATGAGACATCATCGTAAACCTACCGCTCGTTTCAACGCGTTCTCCGGTTTGGAGATGCTTCCCATGTATGGCGCCATTTTAATTGTTTACGATGCAAATTCAACCTTTGACCCGAAGTTTGATCTTCGCAAGGCGTGATCACTCGTGGCGGCTGTTTTACGCGCACAATTTTGTGCTTGCGTTTTTTCGATTTTGTGGTTTTGTTTCTTCGTTCTTCTTCCTTTCCTTTCCCGGGTTTCCTTTCCTCGTTTTGTAAAACTCGTCCTGTGAGAAAAAAAAAGAGAAAAAAGGAAGGAAGGAAGGAAGGAAGGAGCAGGAGGTCTTTTGACTCGTGTGTTTTGCGCAAAGAAAGAATGTTGTGAAAACAAAAAGGAAAAAAAAGAAAGGAAAAACACCCCCCATAAACAAATTGTAACAACCCAAATCGGAGAAGGGAGACGCTTCCGTCATGGCATGATGGGCCGCTCGGCTTCGGATTTCGCGGATAAGAGAGAAGTGTATTTAAAATATCTCCCCAAATCCTGCACGGACGCACAACTGAGAGAGAGATTCGGGGAACCCCACGGGAAGGTCGTTCGGCTTTGGCACGCTAAAAATCAAGAAACGGGAGAAAGTAAGGGATACGCTTTTTTAACGTTCGAGAAAAAGGAGACGGCGCGATACGTCGTGCGCAATTGTAATCAACATCCGAACAACTATTTAGACGGGAAACACGTGGAGATTTCGCACGCGCAACCGTGGGAGAAACACACGGCAAAGACACACATTGGACTTAAAAATATTGAAGACAGAGAAAAAAGTTTGACGGCTGGAGGAGGCGTGAAGAAGAAACAAGGGCACAAGCATAAACTTTCCGCGAAAGCCCGACAGAGAGCGAAGAAACGGAAAGAGAAAGAAATGGCCGAACGGTTGCCGGAAGAGGAAATGATGATGCCAAAATGATGTGGCCGAAAAAGTAGGTGGTGGTAACGCGTGAGTTTTTCTAGTTGTCTTTCGTGAGCGTCGGACGTTTGCTCTATTACTCCACGCAAACAATTATAACTAAAACTGCTGTAGTAAATGTAATTATTGTTGTTCAAAAGTAGCATGTGTTATTATCATCGAGATTTGCTGCTTGCTATATTCTCCTTTTCTTCTTCGTTCACCACTGGATCGCTCGTATTATTCAAAGGTAATTCAAACTCTTTTCGCTGATATTGCGGCAAAACCTGCTTCTCTGCTCTCGCGCGCGAAAGTTCCAACATAGTTTGCAAGTCTCTCTGTGCTGTTACAGTTGCTGCTTCTGACGGGGACGACGAGGAGGAAGAGGACGAGGAGGAAGAGGAAGACGAAAAGGATAAGTCTCCCTCGTCGTTCTCGTTGTTTTCATTCACTTTCAATCGCAACTCGTTTTTCCCTCCTGCGTGCTTCAGCACCCCCCAATATTCCTTATCGCTCCCTTCTCGGTTCTTTCTCGCTGATTCTACTGAACTAAAGTTTACGTACACTGGCGTTTCTAATAACTCTGGATGTTTTTCAAACAAAGATCTCTCCGCGTATCGCAAAGTATCCAAAACTAACGGAAGTTTTTGTCGAAACACGATCGCTCTGAACGGCGCCGCCCATCGGATCCACCACGCGCCATCGGCAGAGACTTGACAAAACAAGTGCAATCCATCAGATCGCCATTCCGCTAAAACTTCGTCTCTCAATAATTTCGTGTACCAAATGCTCATTTGCGTTTCGTTAAATTCTTTTGAAACTGATAACGTTAAATGTCTCGTCAAATCGTTGTGCGTCAAGGTGTATCTTCTCGGTTTCAACAACGAAGTGGGTGAGTCGTTCAAGACGGAATCTTCGCAGAAAGACACGGAGACTCGGTTAGGATCAAATTTTAACGGATCGAATAACGCGTTTGGCGCGAGCGATCGTATGTTTCCTCCTTTCCTTCTCCTCTGCGCTGTTTTCGTGACTATTCCACTTTGTTCCAACTGACTCCGACTCTGATTATGACGATGTAGATGATGACGACGACAGGAGAGATAAGCAGCACTCGCCGATACGCTTCCTCTTCTCTTTCTTCTCCCCGTTCGAGCAGAGGATGCGGTCTCGCCACCATCACTCCGCCCCGTCCCCGTCATCGCCCGCGCCTGTTGCGATCTCGCTCTCTTTCCGTCAGCGGACGATGCTGATGAACACATCGTCGAGGAGACGAGTCTGTCCGCGATACCACTCGCCAACATTTTTTTTTTTGCCTTTTCTCTCTCTCTTTCTTTACACAACGAATGCGTTTTACCCACAAGAGACACACTTGATTGCGTTGTGAATCTTCCTTCTCCTTCCTCCCTATTTTCTTTCTCTCTTTCTCTCTTTCTCGCACTCTTCGCTCCAAACGCGTTTCGACGGCAAATCAAGACGACGGACGTTTACGGAGGAGGAAGAGGAAGAAGAAGAGGAAGAAGAGGAGGGCTCTTTCTTCTTTGAAGGTATCCTCGAAGGAAAAAACTCTCTTTCTCCATCCGCAAAAAGACGAGAAAAGAAGAAGAAAGAGGGTCCATCCAAAAACCAAAAACCAAAAACCAAAAACCAAAAACCAAAAAAAAGGAGATCTCGTCATCATCATCTCAAAAAAAAAGAGAGATCAGAGAGAACCGAGAACTGAGCGACGGGGGAAGGACTTTGACGGGGGAAAAAATCTCTCTCACAAAAAGGCACTCCTCTGCACCAACATTATCGTCCTCGTCGAATCGTCGTCATTCATTCTCTCTCGAACGCACGCACGCGCGCACGCCCACATCAATCGTAGAAATGATGATGATGAGTAGTAGCAGCATTTTTGGTCGCCCGTTGTCGATCAACAACAACAACTCCTACTGCAACAACAACATCAACAGTGCTGGATCGACGAGCACGAGTAAGAGATATCTCTGCAGCAACATATCTGCTGCGTCGAAAACACAATCCGTGATTACGAAGAGCTTTCCGCTCAGAAAACAACGATATCAAAAGGAACAACAACAACAACAAAAGAGGGGACATATCTCCTTTAGAAATGCTGCGGTAGCTATTCCAGGCATCTTTGGCGAAGTGGAAGCGCCGAGACCGGACGTTGCCATGCCCGGGAAGGAGGACCCGTGGACAGATCCAAAATGGAAGGATAAAAGGTGGACGATATACAGAGATGTGGCGTACGATTTAGATCCATTCTTCGAGAAACATCCAGGAGGGAACTGGTTGTTGAATCTAGCTATCGGGAGAGACTCGACGGCGCTATTGGAGTCGTATCACTTGAGACCGGAAGTCGCGGTGGCGAGGTTTCGCATGCTCCCTGTGTTGAAAGATTTCCCGGTGGAGGCGGTACCAAAGTCGCCCAGACCGAACGATTCGCCATTATATAACTCGATTAGAATCAGAGTTCGCACGGAATTGTTCCCGGAGGAAGGTAAGAATAAGCACAGACAAGGCGGAGACTTTGCCACGTGTGTGATTTTGGGTTTTGCCGTGTTTGCGTACTCGATTTATTACGCGTTTCCGTCTGTGCTAACCGGCGCGTTGCTTGGACTTTCCGGCGCATGGATTGGTTTGACCGTGCAGCATTGCGCCAACCACGGCGCCATGAGTCCATCTCCACTTGTGAACAACTTGTTAGGCTTAACGGATGATTTAATCGGCGGATCTTCGTTGATGTGGCGGTACCACCATCAAGTTTCGCATCACATCCACTGCAACGACAACGCGTTAGATCAAGACGTCTTCACGTCGATGCCATTGATACGCTTTGATGCGAGAAGAGAAAGGAAATGGTTTCACAAGTTTCAACACTTGTATATGTTCCTCGCATTTCCGTTGATGCAAGTTGTGTTTCAAGTCGGCGATATTGTAGGTTTGTTCACGAAAGACACTGAGGGCGCAAAGTTGCACGGCGCGACTGCTTTAGAGTTGTCCACTGTGATTATCGGCAAAATTGCCCACTTTGGTTTGCTTTTGGCGCCGTTAGCGAATCACGCCACATCTACTGTTCTCGCGGCCGTTGCCTCGTTCATTGTCGTCCAAGGTATGGTTTTGGCATGCACTTTTGCCGTTTCTCACAACGTCGCGGAAGCGAAAGTTCCGGAAGATACCGGCGGGGAAGCTTGGGAAAGAGATTGGGGCATCCAGCAATTAGTCACCTCCGCTGATTGGGGTGGGAGAATCGGAAACTTTTTTACCGGTGGGTTGAACTTGCAAGTGGAGCACCATATGTTCCCGGCGATTTGCTTCGTCCACTATCCAGCAATCGCGAAAATTGTCAGAGAGGAGGCGGCAAAGTTCGGTATCAACTACGCGAGCTATCGCACATTGCCGGGTATTTTCATGCAGTTCATAAAATTCATGAAGGATATGGGTACAGCTGATCAAATTGGAGACATTACGACTGTTCGTCACAGAAACAACGAACTCGCTTTGCAAGTGGACATCGCGAAGACATCCATGAACTCGCAAGCGAACGTCGACGTTGGGAGTGATTCGCAGTCAATCCAAAGAAACTTGGCCAGACGCATGTTCAATTTGCAATAAGAAAATATAGAAAATGAATGAATAAGAATAATAGAATAAGAAGAAAGTCCTCGTCTGCAGTTGGTCGCCGACTGATAGACAATATGTGTAATGCTAATATACTTGAAAAACTGAAAGAGATTCACACTAAATAAAGTCATCAATTTATTAAAATCTCCCCATTCCGCTGTTTCGATTTATCGAATCGTCCACTACGTCTTTAATTCCTCGATACACTAACCCAATGCTTCTTCCTAACACAACTACTAGGAGGTATGTGGCTACTTTTGTCGCGTTTTTCCATGCCTGAAACAACACAGGTACGAAGACATCTAATGCTTCGAGAACAATGGAAACAAAGTATCGTAGACCCCTTAATTTCTCCAACTCGTTGACTCTTTGCATGAACAGAGTTCTTTTGATCAACTGATCGGTCTCTGCGTAATAACCGTACAATTCAAACCTATCCGAGAAAATGTTCTCCACGTCGCGATAGTTATCGAACAGAAACTTGGAAAATCTCTGTTGGTTGCGAAACTTGTTTAAAATTCTTGAAGATTTCAAGTTTGAGACGAGACCAAACGCATTCGTCGATAACACGGCTTTTGTGATCCCTTCCGAAATCGAAACGGACATGTCTTCGATGATCGACAGCGTCACCACCGCTAAAGGGTGCAGATTATTATTCGTCAACGAGACTTTTTTGGCTTCAAACTCTGCTTGGATGCTAAAATCTCTTCTCGAGGACGAGATGGCAAACTCCTCCTCGTTCTCTGATAGATATAGAAGAGTGTTCTTATACAAACTGACTTTCGGAGAAGTGCATACGTCTCTCAGAATCTCTTCCGTCACTTGTTTCGTCAAGGGAATTTCATTTGGTAACACCCCGGAGGATTCTTCAAAAACCTTCTCGATGACTTTCCTCACGAGCGCGTTGAAATCAACGGTCGTTCCCAGCTCTTTTTCAATCGTTTGGCGAACACTTGCGTTTAAATCTCTTCTTTGTTGTCTTTTTAACGCTTGGAATTCTAATGCTGGAGATGCATCCATAGCTAATTCTGCGCTTCCGGGCGACGGCATATCAGTCGTATGGTCCCACCACCCTTGCTCCAAAACTTTCTCCATCATCAAAGAACCTAGCAACGCCCCTTTCTGTGCTATTTCCACAGAGACCAAGTCTCTCGTTTCTCGATCGGTTTCGTACGTTTGCGCGCAAACCAGAGTGTACTTTTCTTCCTCGTTCGTTTTACCGTATGTTTCGATGTCATTTTTTCTTCTTCTGTTGTTGTTGTTGTTGTTGTTGTTATCGTTGTTACTTTTTGCACTCGTTGTTTTTTCAATCGAACTCTTCTCCGAAGAATACTTAATTTGTCGTTCCTCTTCCACTCCCTCGTCTTCACCTTCGACGACTCGAGTGATTCGATACGATTTCACGTGTTTCACAAACTTTTCTGCCTTCTCTTGCAGAGTGTCCAGGGAGAAAGAAGAGTCCTTTTGCAACGCTTTTACTCGCGTTGTCGCGTTTTTCTTCTGCGTGACCTCCTCTCCTCCTCTTCTGTTGTTGATGTTTCTTGGACGTTGAAGATGATGACAACGACGACGATGGATTGGATTTCTTTCCGCCAATGGGGATGTCGAGGAAGACACGCTCATCCTCGCCGTCATCGTTATGGCCGTCTTCTCTTTTATTCGTTCGCGAGTTCGTTGCGTTGATAATAATAACCAAGGAATTAATTTTTGTGAAGAAGGAACGAATTACGTATACGATAGAAAAAACAACCTTTACAAAAGTAAAAAAAACTGCAAAAAAAGCAGCTCACTTTTGTTCCATCTCTCATTCTGTTGTACTACTATGTTTTTTGCTCCTACCCATGAAATACTATTACTACTACTACTACTACTACTACTACTACTACTACTACTACTCGTACTCGTACTCTTTCTTTACCTCTCTGCTCTCAACAATCAACTGACCAAAACGTTGTCAATTCTCAACTCGCCTTCGCCTTTCGCTCGAGAAAACGGTAAGCTACTCCCCAAATCCATGACTTCTGGAGGTTTCTCGCCTTCCTCGAACATTTCGTATTTCGTGCACCTAGAGTGTTGCGCCCAAGCGAACCCATTTTCGACCGAGTACGTTTTCACGTTCGTCACGCCGGCGTCACTGAACACCTGCCTTGCCCAGTTCGCTCTCGAAGAGGAGCTCGTCAACAAAACGACGAAGGTTTCCGGTTTTGGTTTTGGAAATCGAAACGATCGGAACCAATCTTCATCGCCTAATAACAACGCTTTCGGGATGTGATCGACGAGCATGTGGACGGTACCTCTGACGGATCCGTAATACGCTCTTTCGTCGTACCTTCGTATATCTATGATGACTGCAGCGCCGCTGGAGAGGAGGTATGAGCTTTCCAATAAGGTCATAAACGCATCTCGCGATAAGGAAACGTCTTCCTCGGAAAGTAACGATTTCATGTCCGAATCTAACAACGGGATCAAAGAAACCATTCCTCCGACAACCGTGCTACATCGAGAAAAGCCTAAACTGGAGGCTTGTGCGGCAGCTTGTGCAGCATGTTTGCCGTGCGGCGAGACGAATATTAGATTGCTTCGAAAACCAGGAATCTTCGTTCTCGGGTATCGTTTATGAAACGTTGAAGTGGTGGAAGACGGCGAGTTTCTATTCCTGAGAAGCAATAAGACTTCGCTCAGATCCATTCGCACGTAATATAAAGATTTATTGTGACTGTTCTTATTCTTATTCGTCTCTTCCTCTTCTTTTTCCTCCGAAATGAAACGTCTTTGCAAGGCACGAACCAAGTCTGAACTTTCGTTTCGATCGCTCACGTCGATGATAAAAAACTCCACCGCTTTCGTTTCCACTAACAGCCAAAAAACGACCGGAGATAATCGAGCGTAACTCTCGTGCCGAGCCGCGCTGCGAGCTTTCTTTTTAATTGAGTTGATAGACGTTGATTTGTTTTCGTTGCGTGCCGAAGAGTCCTCCGATTTGTTCTTCAAGTGACTTTGCAAATCTTTCAAAAGATTCGGCTTCGACGACCTCAAAACGCGAACCGACCACGCGATTAGCGACAAACACACTGCGGTGGTTAAGGAACCACCGACGTTGGTGATGTGCATTTTATTATTTCTTCTATGAAAGGAAGGAACGAAGGAAGGAAGAGAGTTAGCCTTTTCGTGTGTTATGGCGTGTTTGTCCCTCGCCAAAAACAAAGAAGGACCAAACGGAAATTTTTCTTAGCTACCATTTAAAAAAGACTTGTTCCCAAACGAACTTTTGCATTTAAATGAGTGCATG
>Ga0066861_10000537_pt1 | contig 12039 bp, 7 predicted proteins | sample ETN02SmetaG_3_FD_66434 | JGI IMG/M metagenome (GOLD analysis project Ga0066861, IMG submission 66434) | Marine microbial and viral communities from oxygen minimum zone, Eastern Pacific Ocean - ETNP2014F10-02SV257 | ecosystem: Environmental > Aquatic > Marine > Oceanic ... | reverse complement strand
TGAATGAATGTACGTATACACAGAGACTAGAGGATACCGTTGAGAATGCGTTGGTAAAAGTCGTACTGACGCGTGCTCCAGGCATCGATGGAATCGGAAATCATGCCCAGGACGGCCTCGACGCACTGTTCCTCGCCGAGGTGGAGATTGAAGCGCCGGCGGAGGTTTTTGATAACCTTGGGACCGGCGTGAAAGCAGGGACATCCGCTGGCGCCCATCATTTGCACGAGGAGCACGATGCGTTCGGCGTGTTCGCGCACGGCGAGGTAACCCTGGATGCACAGGGCTTTGTACGCGTCGAAGGCGTCCGAGCGACGGCCCTCGACGTCGGTGTCCATCACCTCCAAGTATTCCTTGGTGAGCTTGAACGGGCTGGATTCAAAGTTGATGCCTCCGGGAGACGTGGAGAGCATGAAACCAAAGTCTATGTGAATCAAGTGACCGTCGTCGCGCAATAAGATGTTGCCGTTGTGACGATCTTTGACTTGGAGGATGTACGTCATGATGGAGTATCCGGCGAGAGATTCGACAAAGTTGTTTTGCGCCTTGCGGAACTCGGGCGTGCCGACGCCGAATTTGCGCTCAAAGTGCGAGCGGAGTGTCGTGCCGCGAGGAGATCTCGATTTGAGTGCGTGCACACTCGGCGCGTCCGTCACCGCCTCGATCAACGCCGCGTTCGTGTTCGTGGTCAAGATGTCAAAGTCTCGAATCCAGCATCGCACGCCCGCCGTGCGGTAAATCTCCGCGAAGGTTCGCACGAGTTGCAGCGCCAAGAGCTCCTGTCTGCAGTTGTCGCCCGCCTTGATGATGAGAGGCTTCAGATCCCAACCCTGAAGGTCACCATACGGTGACGAACGGCGAATGCGCTCGCGCTTCTCCGTCCAGAGCTCACCGAGTCCGCCGGCGCTGCGTTTGTGAGGAGACGACGTCATGGACGCCTCGACGCCGCTCGCCTCGGGCATGTCGAGCTCGTCTTGTTGAGGATCCCAGCTCATGCGGTTCACCTTGGCCGCCATCTCGATCAGAGCCACGTCAGAGGGCTTACGTTCATGCGGTGGATCGACGTCGATGTCTCCGTCTCTGGAGACGACGTTCATGGTGACTTGACGCCGTTGTTCGTCCGCCGACAAACGAATGCTCAGAGGAGAATCCGCCGAATCTTCCGTACTAAACGACTCCTTGGAGTCACTGGGCGCGCGCGGTGCGCGCCAATTGGGACTGTCTAAAGATCTTCGAATGTTTTCGTTCGAATTGACGAGGAAATCATCGCCGATGGGGTAAAAGTCGTCGACCGCCGCATCGCCGTGCAATTCCATCGACGACCTCGCGTTGTGCATCTCAAACTGGGTCGGATTGGAATTCACCACCTCCAGGCAGACGAGATACGGCGCCTTTTCTCGACTGTTCAGCAACACCGCCTCGGTGATGGGAATCCTGATCACGCGCTCCATCATGCCGTGACCCATGGGGAAGAGAATGCCCGTGCCCTTATCCATGTGACGAAACCGCTTGTTCATCTGAGACAGTTGTTGTCTCAAAACGTTTTGACGCTTCTCGTGTGGAAGGGTCGAGAGGTATACAGAGAGATCGCACAGATCATCGGTGAGTCGCATCGTCGCCTCGAACGTCTTCTTTCGCAACGAAAGAGCCTTGGCGCCGTCCTCTCCCGGGAGCCCGCGCGCGCCGCACACGTTGAAGAGCGCCGACAACCCGCTGGGACTTCGTTGAGGCGATTCCTTCGTCTTCATCGGTGACTTTTCCTTGCCTTTCTTGCTCGCTTGTTGATTGACGCCGACGTCACCTCGGTGCTTATCCCGCTTCGACGCCGAGGGCGACGACCGGCTCCCGAAGGATAACGCTCGGGAAATGTTTGAGAAAAATCCACCCGGCGACGCGGATCCAACCTTGCCTTCGTCCTGCGACGACCGCGACCTCGGCGAGGACTTGGCCATGTCGAGGATTCGTCTCGGCGGCGTCACCGGTTCGCCCACGGAAATCCCCGCGCGCGGTGACGTCGACGTCGGCGTCGACGCGCCCGTTCTCCCGTTGAGCTCTGTCGACGTCGACGCGCTCTCCGCCGCCGACGCCAACTCCCCTCTGGACGACGCCTTCGTCATCCTCTCCTCAAACGGCGCCGGCCACGTCCCGTTCGACACAGCCTCTCGCTCGCACGTCTCCTTAAACGCCAACACAGCCTTCGGATCTCCACTATCCCCCGCCGCCGCCGCCAACAACCAGCATATTTTCGTCGCCAGCCGCAGCGATCGCCGACTCGACATCACCATCATCCGCTCGAAACTCTCCCTCCCCCTCGCGTCCACGATCGTCCCACCCTCCAATCTCTGCATCCACATCGTCACGATTTGACTCAGGTACCTCTCCACGCTCTCATCGCTCGCCTCTCGATACAATCGCGCGCACAGATAATCGCTCACGCCGGCGTGTTCGCGCCGTTCCCACAGATTACTCACCGCCACCCACGCATCGAATCGCTCCAGCGTCTCGAAATACGCCAGCAACACCTTGGCCCGTTGCGTCTCCGCTTTGTCCTCCGCCTTTTCCGCCTCACACGGCGCTGACGTCGTCACCCCGCGCGATTCCCCGCGCCCATCCTCCGCGCGCGCCTCCGCACCGAGCCCGAGTCGGTCCAACGAATCCGCCAACCACGCGCCGCCGGATTCGTGCCGCGCGTGTCGCGGACGCGAGATCGGCGCCATGGACCTCTCGTCGACCCCTCGCGGCCGATCGCGCGACGCGCGGGCGTCTCGCGCGCGACCGACGCGCGCGGGACGGATCGATCGCGTGGATAATCCGAATGTCCGATCGATCGCACATAGCACATCCCGGGGGGGTCTTCGCCCGTAGTGTGGGTGATGGGAAGCCGTGCGATGATCAACGTCGTGGCAGAGTGCGTGTGGGTGTGTTTATGTGCAGAGACGGACGCGCGCGCGCCCGTAGTGTGGGGACGCGCGCGACCGTGTACGAATCAATCACGTCGCGCGCGCGTCCGCGCCCGCGAGGGCTTCCCGCACAGGCGCGACCTCGCGCGCGATGACCCGCACACGACGACGACGACGACGACGACGACGATGACGATGTCGACGAGTTCGATGCGCGCGAGCCGTGCGATGCCTCGCGCGGTGTTCGCGCGAACGGTGCGTGGGACGACGCGATTCGCGATTCGCGAGACGACGCGAGTGGATAAAGCGGGCCCGGTGGGACGGGGACAGAGAGGGTCGACGGGTGAGAGGGCATGGAGACTCGAGGGCGCGGGGGGGGGAAACGGTGACGTGGACGCGAGATGTGTGCGCGTGAGGGTGAGGGCTGACGGTGCGCGCGATGGGTGGTGGGGGACGCAGGGAGGCACGGCGAGACGCGCGCGCGCGCGCGCGCGGGCGAGACGCGAGAGAGACGAGGCGGGTGAAGAGAATGTGGGAGGGAAGGTGGTGGAACGCGCGGTGGCGGCGGTAGTGGTGGCGACGACGATGCACGGGGCGTGCGTGGACGGGGCGAGCGCGGATGCGTACGCGGATTATTTGAATTCTATGTCGGAGGAGGGGACGGCGGTGGTGACGCTCTCGGGCGAGGTGGACGCGGAGCAGGCGTTGAAGGATCGCGAGGCGGCGAGAGCGATCGGTACGGAGAGACCGAAGACGGATAAGAACGCGCGGGTGGTCATGCCGCAGGCGAAGAAGGACCCGACGAAGATGCGAATGGTGTATACGCCGACGGAGGAATCCATGCGCGAGGCGTCCGAACGCGTGGCCAAGCAAAAGGAGGAACGCGCGGCGGCGAAGAAGGCTGCGGCCGAGGCGCGCGCGCAGTTGAAGGCGGAGCAAGCGGCGAAACAAGAAGCGGTGAAGGCTGCTCGCCGCGCGAGAAACGGTGGTTCCGATGAGGCTGACTTTGGCACGACGTTTGTCGGCGCGGCGTCCGCCTCGGCGGTGGTCGCCCTCGGCTTGAACGCCTTGCCCGGGAACTTTGAACCGGAAGAGGAAGAGGAAATCAAGCCGAAGAGGTCCAAGGCTAGATTCGCGAAGAAGGCCGCGGCTCCGCCGCCGCCGAAACCGAAGGCGAAGAGATCTTTCTCCTTTGGCGCCAAGAAGGCTCCGGAACCGGAGCCCCAACCCAAACCGGTGAAGAAGTCTCTCTTCTCGTTCGGTGCCAAGAAGGCTGAAGCGCCGGAACCGGCGCCGAAACCGAAGGCGAAGCGATCCTTCTCCTTCGGTGCCAAGAAGGCTGAAGCGCCGGAACCGGCGCCGAAGCCGAAGGCGAAGCGATCCTTCTCCTTCGGTGCCAAGAAGGCTGAAGCGCCGGAACCGGCGCCGAAACCGAAGGCGAAGCGATCCTTCTCCTTCGGCGCCAAGAAGGCGGTTGCACCGCCGGCGCCAGAACCGGTGAAGGCGTCGAGGTCGTTCTCCTTCGGTGGCGCCAAGAAGGCGACGGCCCCGGAACCGGTCGAGAAGAAACCCAGGGCGAAGAGATCCCTCTCCTTTGGTGGCGCCAAGAAGGCCGCCGAATCCAAGCCCGTCAAGGCTCCCAAGGCCCCGAAGCCAGTCGTCGCCAAGAAGGCGGCACCTGCGCCGACCAAGAAGGAACCGGCGTCGACTGAGAAGAAGTCTCTCTTCGCTTCTTTCGGCTCGATCGGATCTCTCGACGACGCGAAGAAGGTTTTCGACGACGTCAAGAAGTCCGCCAAGGCTGCGATGCCGGAACGCAAGGAATCCCTCGTTAAAGCCGCTCCGTTGAGTCAGCCGGTCTTGAGCGAAGCTGACATTTTGAAATCGATGGAAGAAGAGGAGCGAGCGGCCAAGGCCAAGGCTAAGGCTGACAGGATGAAGAAGGCGCTGCAGGCTGAAAAGGCGCAACGCGCCAAGGCTACCGCTACGGTCGAGAAGAAGGCTCCGACTCCGGCCCCGGTCGAAAAGAAACCGGAACCCGTCGAAAAGAAGCCGGAACCTGTCGCGGCTGCCGCTCCGGTCGAGAAGAAGGCTCCGACTCCGGAACCCGTCGAAACGACGCCGGAACCCGTCGCGGCTGCCGCTTCGCCGGCGAGCGACGCTCGCGCTGAGGAGGCTCAACAGTGGATCGACGCGTGGCGCGCCTCCATGGCGTCCACCGAGGCTCCCGCCGCCGAGGCTCCCGCCGCCGAGGCTCCCGCCACCGAAGCCACCGAGTCGAAGACGCTCGAGGGTGAAGCTCAAGAGTGGATCGACGATTGGGTCGAATCTCGAGCCGGAAAAACCGAAGAAACCGAAGAAACCGAAGAAACCGAAGTGAGAGTGTAGGCGCCCGCACACGAAATTTTTAATATTCTGTTAAAACCACATCGTTTACAAATCTTCCAACTACTAGAGAGCTATTGTTCTTCGTCATGCTTGACCAATTTCCCGAACGCCTTTGGTAAACCGACAAACTTTGCCTCGCGCCACTGCTTCCACGTGAAGACGCACGAGACCACGTTGAGCGCTATCACCGCGCTCGCGAACGCCAAGGATGCTTGCGCAAACTCCGCCTTCTTGCACACGTGACGACTCGAATCTAGCACAACCGCCATGCACTCGACTACGGACATGATAACAAAACCGAGCATCGCGAGCGTGAACAACGAATACAACGCCAACTCTGTCCCCGGCGGCGGGACCTTGCGAATCAAGTACAACATAATCAGAACGACTGTAAAGCCCCAAAACCCTCCGTACACGCCGACGATGCCCTTAAACTGATAAAAACTCGAGAATCCACATCCTTCGTCCCCGCAATCGTTCAGCGTGGACAGTTCAGGCCCCGCCAATCCCTCCGTCTGTCTCGCCATGAACGTAAACGCCGTCAGAGACAACAACTACGAGCGCAAACAAAATATCTCGTCAGTCACTCCACTCGCGCACCCACACCGCGCACGGGTCGCCGCGTCGCGCACCCATCGTCTCGTCCATACGATGCGCGCCTCGACGCCCTCCCCCTCGCGCGCGCGTCGTGCGAACGCGCTCTCAACACCAAATCGCTTCGCATCGGAGAGATCGAATCACGCACGCTCTGCACGAGCACCGCCCGAAACTTTGGATTATTCATGAGCTTGAGACTCGTGCGCAAGCTCTTCCCATCGCTCTCGATCGCGCCCGAGCGCTTGAGGAGCGGCTCGCGCGCCGAATCGTCGCGCGCCATGCGACGCGGGGTGTTCGCGTCTCGGTATGACGCGCCCCTTCGCATTTTGATACTCTTTTTTCGCCTACTTTATGAGACTCGTCGCGAGTCGTCGCGCACCGCGCGATCTTCGCGCGTCCCGCGATTCCCCTCGGCACTTCTCGTCTCGCGCGAGAAGTCACGACGCCCGCGAGGAGGTGGTTCCGTCGAGAAATTTTCTCGTCGTTCGAACGCACCTTCGAGCGAGGTGGACGCCCGAGCGTCGCGCGCGCGTCGCGAGGAATCCTCCGCGTTCGTTCGTTCGTTCGAAATGGCGAGCCGCGCGCGGGATCTCGAGCGCGCGCTCGCCGAGCCGTGGCCGAGCCATCGATGCGCGACGGCGCTGGATGAGGAGGTTGTGAACGCTTTGAAACAAAGGTTCTCCATCATGACGCCGTTCTCGCGTCGCGGGGCGCTGTACGCGGCGCTGTTGGCGTCCAAGACGACGCACGCCGAGGCGCTCGCGGCGATCGCGCGGGAAGACTCGGACGAGTGGGCGCGCGCGACGGCGCGCGTGATGGACGAGGGCGGGGGGAGGTTTTCGTGCGAACGATTATTGACCAACGTTCCGACGGTACGTGCGCGCGAGACGCGCGCGAACGACGCGGGTAGGGGTGCATTTTCATTCGCATCTCGTGGGTGCCCAGCCAACCCTAACGCCTCGAACGCGAGAGACGAGCGAGTGGCTGACGGATGCGCGCGTGATTCGACGTTTCTCTCGCAGGTGAACGATGCGTTGCGGTCGATTCGAGAGACGATCGCGAGCGTGGACGAGGTGCGCGTGAAACCGCCTCGCGCGGACGCGTATCTCGCGCCGGTGAGTCAACCGCCGGCGACGACAAGCAAACACTTCACGCTCAGAGAGCGGCGAACGCCGAAGAAAAAGCCGACGACGACCGCTCGAGGTGTGCTATCGAAAACGGACGCCGCCACGGCGAGTCGAACGCAGACGAGCGGAACGTCGTCCATTTTTGCCCCATCTCGGAAACCGACGAGCGCCGGCGCCTCGTTTTTGCGCGACACGGGACGCGCGGGAAGCGTGAGCGCGCGAGCGCGCGCGAGCGGCTTGGGTGGAGCCGCCGCCGCGCGCGGTGGGTCGAAGACAATGGTCATCGACGTCGCCGAGGCGGCGCAGCTCGGAGCTTCACAAAACGCCGATCCATTGCGCGCGCAAGCGCAAGAGGAGCGCGAACGAAAGCGTCAACGCGAAAAGGAAGCCAAGGAGCAACGCATCCAACGGTTGATGGAGGAACGCGAAGCGAGGAAAAAAGAGGAATTGACGCGTAAGAGACAACGCGATGAAGAAATTTTGGAGAAGAAGAAGGCTTACAGGGCTGAAATCGAGGCAAAGCGCGCGAAACAACGCGCCACCACGGCGAAGGAGTCGAATCCCGCCACCCCTTCACCCGTCGAGGAACCCGCGATGTGGCCCAACTAGCCCCTCAAAGAGAGAGAGCGACAACACCAAAAATCAAACAAAAAAAAGGAAAATCAAGACGTGTGCACACGCTCACTCGTGAGCGCACACAGCGCGCATTCGTGCGCGCGTGTACCAGAAAAATTACCCCGAAGCGCGTTCTCGGGACGATTCGACCGCCCGCCCCTTCGCCGGGGCCGTTCGATCGACACCGACGCGGTTCACCAAAAAAAGCCAAAAAACCCCGACAAAACCACAAAAGAAAAAACCTTGTAGTCTAAGCGTACAGTTTATAGCCAATTCACCGCCACCGAACGTCTCCGAACGACGCCCGAGCTCAAAGGACCAAACGACGCCGCCTCGAGCCTTTTGAGCTCGACACTCTTCGGCGTCCGCACCGTCGCCATGTCCGCTGCCACCGCCTCTCGCGCGCGTGCGCTCGCGAGAACATTCGCGTCTCGCACCGCCTCCGCGTCCCAACGTCCCAACGTCGACGTTCCGGGCGTGTACGAGATTCGAACGCGCATCATCCAACCGTCGCGTCTCGATGATTACATCGACGTCACGACGCGCGCCAAGGCGGACACGACGCGTCTGAACCCCGGATTTCTCGCCGCTTTCGTCGATGACATCGGTGGTAACGTCAACGCGGTGACGGAGGTGTCGAGATACGACGATTACGACGCGCGCGATCGAACGACGCGCGCCGCGCGAGAGGACGCCGCGTGGCGAGCGAGAGACGAGGCGACGCGCGCGATGACGATGAGCGAGACGACGGAGATTTTCTTAGAGGCGAGAATCGCGACCGAGGCGGGTGGATTACCCGTGAACGACATCGTGCGTCGAGCGGAGACCGAGTCGACGATGACGACTCGAGGCGACGGCGTATTCGAGTGGCGAAGGTATCAACTCGAGTTGGGATACAATCCGATTCCCAAGTTACAAGAGCTCATCGCGAGAGGTTTACCGTCCAAATTAGCCACCGATCGAGAGAAAAAAGCGGAATTGGTGTGGATGGGATTCAGCGACGTCGGGAAATTGAACCAATTCGTGGAATTGTGGCGATACGACGACGCGCAGGCGCACATCGAGACGCGCGTCGCCGCGCGAGAGGCGACCGAGTGGCGCGCCACCGTCAACGACATCGCGCCCATGGTACAAATGTTTGACACACGAATGATGCGTCCGATCGGTTCGTCTCGCGTTCGTTGATTCATCCATCCGACGCTTTGATTTATTTTATTTTTCTATTCCTTTGATATTCCCTCGCCGTCGCCGTCGCGTTCGCACACCTCGACGCATGACCGCCGTCACCGGTCCGTCGTCCACCGCGGCGTCCACCGCGAGCGCACCGTCCCCGACGCGTCCTCGTCGCCCCGACGTCGCTCGCGAGACGTCCACGTCCGCCGCGCGCGCCGACGTCCCGACGTCGTCCCCGCACGATGACGACGTCGCCGTCCCCTCCGCCGCGCCCGTCCCGGCCGAGCGCGGGTCCTCCCGCGCGCGCGCCAGACACAGCGTCATCTTCTTCGACTGCGATGACTGTCTGTACAAGAACGATTGGCGCACGGCGAACGCGCTGACGGCGAAGATCGAATCCATCACCACGCGCGAGCTGGGGCTCGACGGCGGCGCCGCGTACGCGCTGTACAAAAAGTACGGCACCTGTCTGCGAGGATTGATGGAGGAGAAGATACTGCGAAGCGCGAGGGAGGTGGATGATTTTCTAATTCGTGCGCACGACGTGCCGCTGGAGATTGAGCGGGATGAGGCGCTTCGAGGGATGTTGGAGAGGATCGAGACGCCGAAGTGGGTCTTCACGGCGAGCGCGGCGGCGCACGCGAGACGGTGTCTCGCGGCGTTGGGAATCGATGATTTGTTCGAGGGAATCATCGACGTGCGCGCGGTGGGATTTGAGACGAAACACTCGCCCAAGGCGTACGAGACGGCGATGCGAATCGCGGGTGTGGAGGATCCGGCGGCGTGTTTGTTTTTGGACGACAGCGTGAGCAACATGAAAGCGGCGCGCGCGATGGGATGGACCAACGTGTTGGTCGGCACGCACGCCAGGGATGGAGGAGAACTCATCGTGTGCGAACACGCCGATCACATCATACGCACCGTGCACGACTTTGAGGCGCTCATGCCGGAACATTTTCGAGACGGAGGCGTCGAGGACGCCGTCGGCGGACGCCGGGCCGCCGTCGAGGACGCCGTCCCGAAGGCGTCGTAGACGACGCCGACGATCGGTGAGTACATTATAGACCCATTGCAATAATGTTTTCCTAACGTGTATCTTCGTTCCGCGTCGAGAACGACGGCCAGCGCGCGTCGACGACACGTTTTATTAACCTTCAGAATGGTACACTTTTTTCAACATCTTCTGACCGCGTCCGCGCGACACCCACCGTCACATCGCGACCGTCTTCCGCGCGCACCGTCGCGCGCCCGTCCCCCGCGCGCGCTCGAACGATGGCGACGCGCGCGCGTCTCGCCGCGCGGTCGGCGTCGGCGTCGGCGTCGGCGTCGACGTCGACGTCGCGCGCGCGTCGAACGCGCGCGTTCGGACGTCATCATCGTCTCGCGCGTCGGTTCGCGCGTTCGAGGTCGAGTTCGACGAGCGACGACGCGGTGACGGGAGAGGTCGTGGGCGTCGTCGTCGTCGATCACGGGTCGAGGCGCGCGGCGTCGAACGAACAGCTCGAACGGTTCGCGGAACTGTACGCGGCGACGACGGGACGCGCCGTCGTCGAGGCGGCGCACATGGAATTAGCCCCGCCCACGATCGCGGAGGCGTTCGGAAGATGCGTGGAGAGAGGAGCGACGTTGGTCGTCGTCGCGCCGTTTTTCTTATCGCCGGGAAGACACTGGCAGGAGGATATTCCCGCGCTCGTGGACGAGGCGGCGGCGGCGCACCCAGAGGTGAAATATGTAATATCGGCGCCCATCGGGTTACATCCGCTCATGTCGGAGGTGATCGATTCGCGCGTCAGGCACTGCATGGCGCACGTGTACCAGGGCGCGCCGGCGTGCGACGTATGCGCGGGATCGAAGTTTGGATGTGAATTGAAACGCGGCGCGGGGATGGATTTCACGTGATGGATGCGACGCCTTCCACTACAACACATTCACTGTAGCACCTTAGGGCTAGGTAGTACATAGCGATTTCGCGTGAAATCGACAAAAACTCACTTTCGTGCGGCGTGGTACAGCTCAATGTAATCCAACGCCGGTCTGTTCCACGAAAAGTCGCACGACATGCAATTCGCTTGCAAGGCGCTGAACGCCTCTCTGTCATTGTAAAACAAATCGATACCCCGATTCAGCGCGTAATCGATGTCGTGCGCCTCGGTGCCGTCGAACTGGAATCCATTCGGTGACATGCCCTCCCACTCAGCCTTGGCGTGGCCGTGATCATAGTCGTGCACCGTGTCCGCCAAACCACCAGTTCGTCGCACGACGGGCACCGCGCCGTAACGCATGGCGATGAGTTGCGACAGGCCGCATGGTTCAAACATGGAAGGCACGAGCAGCATGTCAGAACCGGCGTAAATGAGATGCGATAACGGTTCGTCAAAGTACAGGTGCAAAGCCGCGTCGTTGAAATGGTTTTGCTTCAACGCGTTGGCCATGTCTTCAAATTCGCGCTGCACGCTTGGATCCGGCGCGCTTCCGAGGAGAACGACTTGGCACCCTCGCTCGAGCGCTTTATAAATCCCGTGCTTGATGAGATGAATACCTTTCTGATGCGTCAAGCGCGTGACGACGCCGATGATCGGAACATCGGGTCGGTTCGGGATGTTGCTTCGTGCGCAGAGCGCCTCGCGGCACGCCGCCTTGCCTTCGACGACGTTGCTCATGTCGAACGACACGGGCAAGCACTTGTCATCGAGAGGATCCCAGATGTCGGGATCGATTCCATTTACCACACCGTGGAACTTTTCGAGTTGGTGAGAGATCGAACCGTGGCCGGAAATTTCCTGCGCGTACGTCTTCGACACCGTCGTACCGATTTGCGTGTAATCCATCGCCTCGCGAATCAAATCTTGACCGAAATCGAGGTTGTGAATGGTGAAGACGATTCTGGGATTGGACAAACCGTAGTTATGATAATCCTCCCAGTACGCCTTCGCGACCGGAGCCGTCTGCCAATCGTGGCAGTGAATGATGTCCGGTTGGCGTCCGCTCTGCAACATCCACTCCAACGCCGCGCGACTGAAGAATCCAAATCTTTCGGAATCCGTCATCGGGATGGACAGATAATCCGTGCCGTAAATCATGCTCACGTTGAACATACCGTTTTCGGGATCGATGAAGAACGTTTTCACTCCCTCCACGGTGCCGCTGAAGACGTGGTTGTAGCATCCACCCCAATGGAATCCCTCCTCCTCTTTGAAATCTTCGATGAGATCGTACTTGAGGACGTCGTACTTGGGAAG
>Ga0066861_10000535_pt1 | contig 12054 bp, 7 predicted proteins | sample ETN02SmetaG_3_FD_66434 | JGI IMG/M metagenome (GOLD analysis project Ga0066861, IMG submission 66434) | Marine microbial and viral communities from oxygen minimum zone, Eastern Pacific Ocean - ETNP2014F10-02SV257 | ecosystem: Environmental > Aquatic > Marine > Oceanic ... | reverse complement strand
TCGCGCGGCGTCACTCGTCGTCGCGCGCGTTCGGTACTGTCGAGGTCGACCGCGTCGAGTTCATCATCGACGTCATCGTCGAGGTGGTCCATCGTGGGCCGATGGAGAAACGAGGCACCCCTACTCTTTACCGTTCATGACTCGCCGTTTCGTACATGCATGCCGCCGATCGATGCCAGATGAAATGCGTGCATGATGCGTGACGACGCGCGTCAGTCGGTGACGGGCGCGCGAACGGGGGATGGTGCGTTCGCGATCGCGTGCGAGCGAGCGCGATGTGCGCGGATTCGCGCGCGCGCGTTCGTTCGCGCGTGCGCGCGGTGTGAACGATGACGACGCGAACGATGACGCGACCGATGGTGCGATGGACGCGACGATGCGAATGATGACGACGACGACGACGACGACGACCTCGGTGCGCGCGATGCGGGCGAACGATGGACGCGCGATGTTTCGAACGCGAGGGATGGGAGCGCCGACGGCGACGGGCGAGGAGACGAGACGCGAGGCGATGCGACGAAAGTTGATGGTGACGACGGAGGAGGTTGGTGAATTCCGAGACGAGGGCGAGACGGAGGGCGACGGCGACGGCGACGGCGACGCGATGGCGGTGAGAGGCGAGTCGCGGGGGGTGCATCGCGCGCCGGAATTTGTGCGACGACCGCGGGATGCGTCGGGACGACCGCGAGCGATGGGAGAGGGGGAGGACGTGCACAGAATATCCGCCGCGGCGGACGCGCGCCGATTCGATCCGTCGTCGCTTCTCGTCGACGACGCGGGCGCGGGGGCGCTCAGAGGCGAGTTTGCGAAACAGTTTTGGGCGCTGAAGAGGAAATTGATGGATTGCGTCGTCATGGTTCGACACGGATCTTTTTATAACATGTTCGACGTGGACGCGGACGCGGGGATGGCGGTGGGATTGCGACTGACGGGGAACAACGGCGGGTTCATGCGCAAGGTGGGATGTCGAGCCGAATCGTTCGATGAGTGGGCGACGCGTCTGTTGGCGAGCGGGCGAACGGTGGCGAGGGTGGAACAGATGGAGGACGCGGCCAAGGCGAGCGGGAAGAGCGGGGCGGTGATTCGACGCGAGTGTTGTGAAATCTTGACGCCGGCGTTGGATCGAGGCCTCACGAAGAATGAACTCTCCAATTATTTCATCACCATCGCCGAAGCTCGAGATGGAAGCGATCGACTCGGCGTGAGCGCGGTCGACGGACAATCGGGACACATCGCCATCGCTTCGGTGTCACGACGAGATTTGTACACCGTGCTCGTGCACGTCGAACCGAAAGAAGTCGTGATTTCAGAGACGCTCGGAGACGACGCTCGGAAAGTGTTGGTGACGTACGGCAGAGAAGACGGCGGCGCGAACGATTGTGTGCTTCGAATCTTGGAGCGCAGTGGGGTCGCACTTCCGTCCATCACTCGATCCAACGTCTTGAACGCCATTAAAACTTTCAAGGGGGGTAGCGGGCCGATGTCGGAAATCATCGAACGCGCGTCTGAGCTCGAGTTACAATCCGTCGGTTACGCCATGCGCCATCTCGCGTGGTGCGGCGTGTGTGAAGACGTCTTCGCGAAGGTGCAATACACGAATCTCATGCCGGAGAGCGGTGAAACAACGCGCGCGATGGAAACCGAGAGGAATCCATCCGCGTTTGCGCTTTTGCGCGACGTCTCGTACATGAAACTCGACGGCGAAGCGGTCAAATGTCTCCACATTCTGACCGGTGACACCGGAAAGCTCACGGGTTCGCTCTTCGAATTTCTCAACCAGACGCTGACGCCCTCTGGACGCCGCCGATTGCGCCAATGGCTCGTGAAACCGTTACGTGAAGTCGAAGTCATCCAAGCGCGACTCGACGTGATGGAAGAATTCTCCCAAGATCACTTCAAGCTTCAAACGTTTCGAACGGCGCTCAAGAGAATTAAGCTCGATTACGAACGTCTCTTCACCAAGTCATGTCGCTTAGCCATCAAGTGTTCAAAAGTGTACAACATCGTGCGATTCAATCAGTCGCTTCCCTACGGGGTGGACGAAATGGGCCTGAACGAACTCTCGCCGAAAGGCGCGAGCACGCTCGAAGAGATTTTGCTGGACGCCGTGAACATGATGAGTTTTTGGGAGATGCACAAACGTGAGCTCGTTCACTTCACGCAGCTCTTGGATACGTTGATCGGTATTTACGACGTCGTGAACGTGATCAGTGATCTCGCTCCGCGCAACGTCTCCATCGCTCGCTTGTGCCAGGATTTAGATGGCGTACGTCCGTTTCTCTGTGAGTTGCGCTCATCGCTCGTCGTCACACCGAATGGAAAGAAGACGTACGTCGTCACTCCGTCCGTCGACTTTTTCCAAGAGTACGGTGAGTTCGCGCGCCAAGCCATCGCCGAGCGAAACCAAGATCCGGCTCTGAAACGCGCGGCGGAGCGACATCGCAAGGAACTTCGACAAATTTACATACCGCTCAGTGACGACGAAGACGACGCCGACGTTGAAAACGATGCTTCGGATCGCGCTGATTTAGCCGCTGCCGACGCGTTCACGGAGGTCATGCTCGCGTTTCGAGAAGAGATTCCACGCTTCGAACGCGTCGTCAGCGCGATGTGCGACTTGGACGTGTTGCAAGGCTTTGCGACGACGTGCGCGTCCTCTCGCGGCGCCGTCGGTTTCGTTCGACCAACTTTTTCACCGCAGGAATCGAAAAATCTCGAAATAAGTAAGAGCTGGCATCCGTTGCTCAAACCGAGCATCGTGGACGACGACAAAGGAGTGACGCACGATTGCGGCATCATCGACAACGACGTGTCCATGGCGACACCGTTCACGTTGCTCACCGGCCCGAACATGTCTGGAAAATCGTCCCTTCTTCGTCAAATCGCGCTCACTTTCATCATGGCTCAGTGCGGATGTTACGTCCCGGCGCGCGAGTGCGACATCAGTGTCGCGGACGCCGTCATGACGCGCATCGGCGGAGACGACAACTTGGCGAACGGTATCAGCACGTTTCTCTCCGAGATGCAAGGGTCGTCTAAGATTATGCAGGATTTGACGTCATCTACGCTCGTCATTCTCGACGAGCTCGGACGAGGAACTTCGACGCTCGACGGATACGCCATCGCGTACGCTGTGTCGCGCGAACTCATCGCCGGCGCGGCCAAGCCTCGCGTCTTCTTCGCCACGCACTACCACGAACTCGCGAACGACTTGGCTCGCGACCCGGAGACTGGAAAGTCTTTCATCGCGCGTCACATCGGCGTCAGTTCCTTGCGCCCGGGTTCGATTCGCATGAAGTTCAAACTGGAGACCGGTCCGGCGCCGCTCGGTTCGTGCGCTCTGCACGTCGCTCGTCTCGCGGGCTTCCCTCCTGGCATTCTCACTCGCGCCGCGCACGTCGCGCAGACGGTCAATTTCAAGACGAAACCCGCCGCGAACGGCGACGTCTCCGCCTTTGTGCCACCGAAACCTCTCCTCTCCACCGACGAGCACCTCTGCCTCTCGGCGCTGGTCACCGACGCCGCCGTCGTCGGAGACTTTGAATCCCTGGGGGACGGTGTCGCATGGTGTAAACAGTTTTACGCCCTCTGGCTCAAGTGTCGCGACGTCGCAAATCAGCGTCGCGAACGCTGAAGACGCCGTCGAATCACACGCACGGCCCATACGCCGCACGCGCTCTCGAACGTTTCCTCTGTAAAAAATGCTCAACCGACATGACACGTCACTTTACGCGCGTTCGATGTCTCTCACGCGCGCCGCACCCGCGCGCGCGCCCGCGCGATCGGCGCCTGAACACCGTCGCGGCGTCGCGCGTGGTCTCACGAGACGTGCCCCTCTCGCGCGCGCGTCGAGCGACGACGCCGGTGCACAGGATGCGTCCGATGGTGACGCCTCGAGCATCTCTCCCGTGGATTTGCGCGTGTTGCAGGAACGCATGGAGACGATTCGCGCGCGAGAGGCGTCGCTCGACGTGTTACGAATTCTTGTCTTGGACGCGTCGGTGCCGAAACAGGTGTTGCCGTTGCAGTTCGACGGCGATAATCCCGCGCGCGAGCTCAACGCGGGAACGCGACTGGGCGAAAACGTAGGACTCGGAGACGCGTTCGGAATGTTGGGACAGGCGCCGTCGAACGGGCAGATTTTACCGAACGGAGTGGAGGTGGTGGTGACGCGATTGATGACGAAACCGTCGGGGGAGGCGCTCGTCGAACTCACGGCGTCGCGGCGGTTTAAGATTATCGGCTCGCCGTTTGAAGACGAAAACGGAGTGCCGAGCGCGCGCGTCGAGTGGATCGACGAGAGTGAGGGTGCGGGCGAACAGATGGTGCAAGGTTCAACGACCTCAGAAGGTGGGACTGTGGACCCGTCGTCGTGCGACGACGAAGCCAAAGCGCTCGCGATGGAACTTCCGGGACTCGTCGACGAGTGGCGTGCGCTCGTCATCTCTCGCAAACGAGAGCGTCAACCCGACCAACTCAAACTCATCATGTCTCATCTTGGACCGATGCCATCGATCGATCGCCCCGCGGAGCTCGCGTTTTGGGTCGCCGGGCTCATCAATCCGATTCCCGCGCTCGGCGTCGCGTACGAGATTCGACCCGCGCTCTTGTGTTCGCCCACCGTCGGCGACATGATTCGCGTATCGCACCGCGGCATCTCGCTCTCCATCGAGAATTTACGCAATTCTCCACAAGTGTAACGACAATGTATCCCTCCTCGCGCCGATTTTCCCGCGTCTTTGAGTCGTCGTGCGCGCCTTTTCTCGTCGCGCGCGTCTTCGCCGACGCCACAGGCTGACTCTCCCACTCGAAGATGTCTCGCGGTTCCGGCGCCGGTTACGATCGGCACATCACCGTCTTCTCGCCCGAGGGACGATTGTACCAAGTTGGTGCGTGAGCGCGCGCGCGTCGCGACCGACCCGCGCTCGACGACGTCGACGAACGACGATAATAATCGGAATCAATCCGAAAGAGATCCTCGACGACTGACCGCTCCTCATCGACGTTCGCGCGCGCAGAGTACGCGTTCAAGGCGATCAAATCCGTCGGGATCACGTCCATCGGCGTCAGAGGGAAGGATTCCGTGTGCGTGGTGACGCAGAAGAAGATTCCGGTGCGTACGACGCGGCGCGCGAGAGATCGGTTCGACTCGCGGAGACTCTCTCGACTCGTGAACGCGTCGAGATGCGCGCAGTCGCGAACCGACGCGGTGTGTGCGCGCGCTGACGTGTGTGTGTATGTGCGTCATTGCAGGATAAACTCATCGATGCGTCGGACGTGACGCACATGTATAAGATTACGAAACACGTGGGCATGTGCGCGACGGGCAAAGGACCGGACATTCGGGACATCGTGCAAAAAGCGCGGAAAAAAGCGGCGGATTTCAAGCAAAGCTACGGGTACGAGATCCCCGTGGATGTGTTGGCGAACATACTCGCGGATGAGTTCCAGGTGTACACGCAACACGCGTACATGCGCCCGCTTGCGGTGATGGTGATGTTGGTGGCCATCGACGACGAGCGCGGACCAAGTCTGTTCAAGTGCGATCCGGCCGGATACTACGTCGGGTACAGCGCGACGAGCGCGGGACCGAAGGAGGTTGAGGCGGTGAACTTCTTGGAGAAGAAGGTGAAGAGCGGATCGGTTTTCGATGTGAATGAGACGACGCAACTCGCCATCAGCACGCTTCAACACGTGCTCGGCGAAGAGGTCAAGGCGAGCGAATTAGAGGTGGCCATCGTGACGGCGGATAACCGTGCGTTCCGAGTCATCAGCGAAGCTCAGGTGGAAGAGCACTTGACGGCGATTTCCGAGAGAGACTGATTAGCGTTCGTAATTGTAAAGATAGTTTTTTCCACGACCAATCTGCGCTGCGTTCCCGTCGTCCCGCGACGCGGTGTGTGCGATGACGGCATTTAATCTCGTCGATTTAAAAGTACGATTGCAAAGTCGATATCTACGCGTTAAATGTCTTCCTCGTCGCTCACTTCGTCCGAATCTAATTTTTCAATCGCGCTCTTGATGGAGTTGACGTCGGCGTTCGAGGGACGCAAATCCAGAGCGATGCTAAAGTTGATCATCGCCTTCTCTTGGAGTCCGAGCTTTTTGTAGATGCGACCCATCAAGAAGAATACGCTCGCCTCCTTCGGCGCGATCTCTTGAAGCGTCTGGAGTTCCTCCAACGCCTGATCGTAGTTTTCTTCGCTCATCAACACCGCGGCCATTTCGTAGCGCGCCAACGGATTCTTTTCGTCAAGCGCGATGGCTTGCGACAGCAAAGTCATCGCGTCCGAGTTCTCGCCCAACGCGTGCTTCGCCATGCCCGCGTAACAAAACAGCACGCTTGATTTCGAATTGATGTTCAACGCGTACCTGAAATGATACTCGCTCATCACGTACTTTTCCTGACGATAGTACACCGTGCCGAGCCCGTACCAGGCGTTGTAGTGCCTAGAATCTAATCTTAACGCCGCGCGGTAACAGTTCATGCTCTTCTCAAAATCTTCGTTGGCAAAGTACTCGTGTCCACTCAGCGTGTGCGCGTACGTGTACTTTGGATCGAGTTGAATGGCGCGTTGGAAAAATTTCAATGCCAACTCGTGTTCCTTTTGCAGGGAGAAACAATTACCGAGCACGCACCACGTCTGCGGCGCGAGTCTGTCGATGCCTTGGACTTCCTGTGCCAAATTAGAGAGTTTCACCTCCTCTTTCAAGTGCCATAGCACGGTGGAGTACACGTCGAGTCCTTCCAATCGGTGCGGATCCGCCGCGCGCGCTTCCTCGAAGTATCTCGCGGCGTTCGGGTAATCCACCATCTCGGCGTGCGCCTTGGCGACAGCGCACAAGACGTACGCCGTGTCGTACTGCGCGCGAGTCAATTGCTCAAACGATCGAAGCGCGTCTTCGCATCGATACATGGCGAGGTGCCTCAATCCCTCGGCGAGCGGTCGAAGCGCTTTGAACGCCAAAACCGTCCCTTCCGCCGTGCGCGCCGCGAACGAAGGTTGCCAGCTCCAAGTCCCTTGGTCGCGATGATCGTCGTAGTGCCCGGTGTCGTACGACGCCTCGCCGTCTTCGGGAACTCGACTGAGATGCGCGCCGTCGTCATCCGGCGACGCTCCGACGTGCTGCATTTGCGCGGCTTGTATGCGCGAGCTTCGTCGGACAGCCGTCGACGCTGGATCATCGCTGAACAATCGTTCAGATACCTTGCGAAGTTTCCCTTCGTCCTCGAATTTACGTCTCTCCCCGAAGAGTCCGCGCGCCACCGTCGTCGTGCCGCCGGTGTCTCTCGCGCTTCGCTGTTGCGCCGTGCTCGCGCGAGTCGCGCGCTGCGCAACGGACGTCGGCGGCGCCCTCCCTCCCCCGACTTTTTGCGGTGGCGCCGGCGCGCCGGCGACGGAGCTTGGTGACGGCGTGACGAAGGCACCGCCGACGGAATCCGCGCCGCCGTCGCGGTTCGCGTCGCCCACCGCCGGCGTTTGTAAATCCGTCGCGTCCCAACCTTCGCCCATCGCCGTCGTTCGATCGCTCGCGCCGGTGCTCGGATGCACCGCGTGTTCGCGCAGCGAAAAAATCCCGGGCGTGCTCATCGCACTCTCACCGCCGCGAGTCGCCGTTCGCGGCGGCGACGGTGGCGGTAATCCTCTCCCTCGCGTCGCCGACGCCTCGACGCGCGGCGGCTTGTGCGACACGAGATTAATCCCGCTCGCCGCCAACGACGGATACATGGCCGAGATGCTCTCGTCTCTCGTCGCCGACGCCAACGCCTTGGCCTCCGCGTCCGCGCCGAGCGCACATAAACCCTCGTACGCGCACCACATCAACGGATCCGCCGTGAGCGCTCTGGTAAACCGCGCCACCGCCGCCGCGCGCCGTCCCGTCTCCTTACAAATCACCCCGAGCAAATACTCTCCCGCCGCGCCTCCACACGCCAACTCCTCCTCCTCACGCGCGCTCGGTCGTCGTCTCGACCCGTACCCTCCCCCGAACGCCCGTCCACCGTCCGCCGTCTCCGCGCGAAGCGCCGACTCCGCCTCGGCCAATTTCCCCAAATCGTAACACGCCTTGGCGAACAGATACCTCGCCGCCGGCGTCGTCAACCGCGTCCCCAACAACCCACACACCGCGCTCGCCCGTCCCGCCCGATACAAACACTTGGCCGATAACAACGCGTTCGCATCGCTGTCCCGGTGCGCGCGCAACCGCTCGGCGAGAAACGTCGCGTTCTCCACGCAGTGCGCCTCCAGGTTCTCCCGCACCGCCTCGCTCAGCGTCGCCTCCAGCGCATCGTCCGCCGTGAACGTCCCGCGTCCATCCCCATCGCTCATCATCGTCGTCTCGCGCGTCGGCGACGACATGCGCGCGCGCGCGTCGACGATCGGTCCCTTCGATCCGTCCCACCGACAGCTCGAACGATTTGATTTCAAAGATGAATGCGAACGCGTCGACGCGAACGCGACGCGCGAGAGACGCCGACGCGCGTCTCTCGCGTCTCTCGACTCGAGTCCCTCGTCGTCGCCGCCTCGGAACGCGAGTCGAGAGACGCGGTCGAACGCGACGCGGTCGAATGTGACGCGACGATGGATGCGAGCGAATGCATGACGTGAATGACGCGCGTGACGCCGAATGACGCGAATGACGCGAAGAGACGCGAATACGCGAAGAATGCACCGCTAGTACTCGTCTAAGATTCGAACGAGATCACCGTCTCGAACGATACCGTCGGTGAGAACGGAGGCGTAGACGCCGAAGTATGACCCGCGCTCGCGAAGGGTCGTGGGTTCGCGATCGAAGACGCGCGCGCGGAGCGACGGGAACGCCTCGCGCACGGAGACGTCCGGACGAATCTCGTCGACGGACGCCGATGGGTCGTCGTACCGCGGACGAACGCTCGGACACCGAATGGTGGGTTCGTTGACGCGAATGATGACGTCGTCGCCGAGTCGAAGACGACGGCCGCACCAGTCGAATTCGTCAAAGGGGAGAAGGGGCGTCGGGCGGCGGTCGGCGTCGGCGTCGGCGTCGGCGTCTCCTTCGTCGTCGACGGGGACGGATTCGACGACCAAGTTTGGCCGAAACCGAAGCGCGAACGTCTCCAACGATTCATCCGTGTCGAGATTCTCCGTCAACCTCGCGTACACGCGCTCGATCGACGGCGCGGTGTTGATGTGTATCACGTGTTCGTTCGGTTTCCCGCCCACGTTGGCGAATGAAAATCCCTCGGCGCGCGTCAACCGAGGCGGATATTCCGCCTCCGCCGTCTCCAACCGTTCCCCGAAAAATCGTTCCATCCTCCGTCGTCCCTCTTCATCCACCTCGTAATCGTCCACTCTCGCCAATTCCTCCCCCGTCTCCGCGTCCACGACCACTATTCCTCTCTCGCCGACGCCTCGCGCCTCCACCCTCGACATCGACGGGTCGGTGATCAATTGATGAAACAGGTGTTTATTCCCGTGATGTCCCGGGTCTCTCCCCTTCGTCGTCGTCAACACTCGCGCGGCTTTTTCCCCTTCATCCTTTCCCGTCGTCGTCCACCACTTCTCCGCCTCGTCTCGTCGCATGAGCGCGAACGCGCGGTCTCCCGGGACGCCGAAACCTCTCGCGAGCGTCGCCTCGTCGAGTCGATGTCCCCGCGCGCCTTTGAGCGGATACGCGTAGACGTCGCGCACGCGACCGACGACGCGGGATGAAGAAAAATTCGACGCGCGCGGGGGCGCGTCGAGGGAGGCGACGAGGGCGCGCATCGCGGTGGGGAGGTGGTCGGGGCGAGGACTGGGGATCGGGGACGGTGGAGGAGACGAAGAGACAAAAAAGAGAGAGGAAGAGATGCGAAGAGATGCACGTTGATTTCGATGCGCGCGCGTGGCTGCGTGTGACGTACTCACGTCTTCGGCACGGAAGAACCGATGGGTGCGCGTCCGGTGGGGTCCGGACGAACGCGATCGGCGGCGGCGGCGCTGAGACGGGCGAAGGGGTCGAGGGCGACGGGCGAACGCGGAGGCGTTCGGGCGGGCGGTGAGCGCGGCGCGCCGCGCATGGGAACGCCGAGCGTCGGTTGATTCTGATTCGGCGAATGGGCGGCGTCGTCGACGAACATCGGGTTCGTGTGCGTGACGGATGAAGTGGATCTCGGACCGGAGGGTGGAATCGTCACGGGCGCGGAGACGGAGGCGCCGAACGGATTCGGCGAGGAGACGGGGACGGAGGAGGGACCGGAGGCGCTCGTGACGGTCGTCGACGGTAATACGTCGCCGAAAGGATTGGTCGTCATCGTAGTTGTCGTCGTCGTCGTCGTCGTCTGTGCGTTCGTCATCGTTTGCGTCGGCGGTGACGACGTCGACGGTTGCGTGCCGTCTAAATCGCTCAGTAAACTTTCAATCGTGTGTTTCGGCTCGACGTTCGAGCGCGGCGCGATGAGCGCTCGCGCCTCGGCGTCTCCGGAAGCCGCTCGAGCCAAGAGATCGTATCGCGCGATTTCGCCCGTCAACTCGTCGTTCAGTCTGATGGCGCTCGTCAACAGCGCCTCGTCGGCGGCGTTGGAGATGAGTTCGACCAAACGCGGTTGCATCGCGCGACACTGTTCCACGAGTTCGTTGGCCAACGTGCTCGGGGTCGGCGGGCGAAGCGCGATGCACCCATCGAGCACTTGTGAGAACACCTTGAGCGAATTCGACGCGATCGCTATGTCGCCCTTCAGCTTCTCCACGTCCTCGGTCGTGTACGTCGTCGACGCGCTCGGTTGGTGCGGCGGCGTCGATCGCCGCGCCTCATCCGCCATTCTTTCGCTCTCGCGAATCGCGCGTTGCAAATCACCATCCTCGGCCGACGCGTTCGGCGGCATCGCGCTGAGATGCGGTGCGTTCACGGGGGCGGCGCTCGTGGGCGCGCGACCCGCGTGCGCGCCCAGCGCGCGTTCCTCCGCCTCGGTCTCCGCCAGCGCCGCCGCGATGGCCGCTTTGTCCTCGGCCGAGATGTCGTCTCTCACTCGCCAATCACTCGTCTCCGCCGGTCGCGCGGGCTCTCTCCACGTCGCCCCGGACGCCGCGGGTCGCGCCGCGTCGCCGCTCGCAACCGCCGCCCTCGCCTCGGAAAATTTATACCCGCGCATTCGCAACTGATGATACGCGTTCGCATACGCCGGTTCGTGTCGCAGATGCGACGCCCACTCCTCTATCATCGTCAACACCGCGTCTCGCACGTCTAAACTCGGCGCTTTTTCGCACAGTTTCACCATGGCGTCCGGCACCTCCTTCGCCGCGCACATCGAGTGAAACTTTCCGCCGCAATTCTTCATGCACATCTCCAGCGCGAACAGCGCCGCCGTCGCCGTCATCGGATCGCGTCTCGAATCCTGAATCTTCAATTTCAACGCCTTGACCGCATCCTTCCCGTGCGCGACGAAATCACCGTTGACGACGTCGCACAGTCGAAGATTGAGCTCCACCCGTCCGCCTTCATCCGCGCGTCCGCCCCTCGCGCATATCTGCGCACCACCGATCGCGCGACGTCTCGTCAGTCATCGAACGCGCGCACCGCACATCACCGCGTCCACCACCGACTCCCGCGACGTCCTCTCTCTCCCCCCCGCGCGCCCACGCGTCGGAATCACGCGCGCCACCGATTAATGTGTCACCACCGCATTTCCAATGCACCATTCGCATCCCTCGCGTCGCGCGCGCGCGCCGTGGACCCCATCATCGCGTCATCGCGTCGCCCACGCACGTGATCCACGAACCGATACGCCAACCGGTCGCTCTTATCGCGCTGAAACATCGCGCGCGGACGTCCCGCGCGCGCGAATGTGTCGATTCGACCCACGGGCCCATTCGTGTGACGAGACCCGTCCCACCATGTGTCTGGGTGTCCACATACACACACACCGCGACGGTCATTCGGGACGACATTTCGCGCAGGGTCGCGCTCGGCGACAAAGGGCGACAATGGTGTGTAAAAAGTGCGTCGTTCGTGACTCGACGGTGGACGGTGGACGGCGATGGCGTGGGGACGGTGGCGGCGCGCGACGTGGCTCGTCGTCGCCGCGGGCGCGGCGGC
>Ga0066861_10000532_pt1 | contig 12068 bp, 10 predicted proteins | sample ETN02SmetaG_3_FD_66434 | JGI IMG/M metagenome (GOLD analysis project Ga0066861, IMG submission 66434) | Marine microbial and viral communities from oxygen minimum zone, Eastern Pacific Ocean - ETNP2014F10-02SV257 | ecosystem: Environmental > Aquatic > Marine > Oceanic ... | reverse complement strand
AGGAGGAGGAGGAGGAGGAGGAGGAGGACGTCCAAAAAAAAAAGGAAGGTGGTTGGTCATTGGTCCCTGAGTCGTAATAATAATAACAACAACAACATTATCGTTGTCAAAAAGAAAGAGCTAAAGCCGTCGGTCAAAACATCATCGTCGTCGTCGTAAAATCGCAATCATGGGTCTTCGACGCGCGGTCGGGAGAGTAGCCTTGGAGGCGACCGCCGCTGGGAGAATTCTCGTCGGGAGTTCGACGACCTTTGTCACGTCGTCGTCGTCGTTGACGTCGTCGTTCCAAAATTCGTCGCAACACAATCGTCACCAAAACTTTCCTAACAACCACTTTTGTCTGACTCAAAAAGGGAGTCAACGACACAATTGCACGAAAGCGACGTTACCAGACCTTCCGTACGATTTCTCCGCGCTCGAACCAATCATTGACGCGCAGATCATGGAAATTCATCATCAGAAACATCACAACACGTACGTCACGAATCTGAACGTCACTTTGGAGAAAATAGCCGAAGCGGAACACAAGAACGATATTTCTTCGTTGATCGCGTTACAACCAAACTTGAAATTCAACGGAGGAGGACACGAAAATCACTCGTTGTTTTGGAAAGTCTTGCAACCAAAAAAGGACTACTCAGATCCAGAAGGCCAGCTGAAACAAATGATCGAGAGAGACTTTGGATCGTTCGAGAACATGAAGAAAAAATTCGCGGCGCAAACGGTGGCTGTGCAAGGCAGCGGATGGGGATGGCTCGGTCTGAATAAAGAAACGAAAACATTGCACGTGGTCACGACAGCGAATCAAGATCCGTGCATTACGACCGGTTTGGTGCCTATTTTCGGCGTGGACGTTTGGGAACACGCGTATTACTTGCAATATAAAAACTTGCGTCCGGATTACGTGAACAAAGTTTGGGAAATCGTCAATTGGAAACAAGTCGAAGAGAATTTGGTTAAAGCTTTGATGTAATACGCGATATACACGCACGCGTAATAAAAGTATTTGTTCTACGAAGCTATCGTTTGCTACGTCATAATTGACCGTTCTATGAAGTATATTGTTGTTGTTGTTGTTGTTGTTCATTCCGTCTCCATGTCATCGTCGTCGTCGTCGTCGTTTCCTTTGTCTCCGTCGTCTTCTCCTCCTCCTTCTCCTTCTTCGACGACAACATCGTCACCTTCCGTCCCATCGTCGGTTAAATCCATGATTACTTTCACGCAGTCTTGTCGATCATTGTGCATGGCTTCATCCATCGGCGTTCGATTGTTTTTATTCAGCGCGAATGCGATATTTTTCCCTCCTTTTTCCAATAAAAATTTGACCACTTCCGAGTGTCCATTGAGACACGCCCAGTGTAAAGGCGTCGACTCGTCCGTGGCGTTCGTTTTCGTGACGTCCGCGTTGAAATCTTCCACCAGCATTTTGACCGCGTCCAAGTGTCCGTTCGCGGAGGCGAAGAAGAGCGCCGTTCTTCCTTGTTCATCCTCCGAGTCTACGAATCGATGACGACGACGATTCTTCGACGTCTGTGGATTTTTGTGTTCTTCTTCTTCAAAAGCGGAGGCGGCGGAGGAGGAGGTTGTTGTTGTCGTCGTTTTTGTTTCGTCGAGAATGGTTTTGATATCTTCCGTGTCGCCACATCGCGCGGACAAGAGCAACACCTCGATCAGTTCTTTCTTTTCTTCCTCGGTGAATGCGCGGTGTTGGTGTTGGTGTTGTTGCTCCTTCTCTGCCGACATATATATATATATGTGTGTGTGTAGTCACGACGACGCGCTTTTTTATTCCGATGATGATGTTTCTTTCTTTCTTTCTTTCTTTCTTTCTTTCTTGTCTTTTTTGTTTTAAGTGTTGTTGGTGTTGTTGTTTGGTTGTTCTCCAAAAATTATAAAATTTCTGCCTCAAAAAAGCTGCTGCTGCTGCTGCTAAACTCGCCCCCCCAAATGTGCCAAATAATGCCAAACAACTCCTATACGACGACGACGACGACTAAAGAAAGACACCTCATCATCAAATCTTGAGTAGATAGAATCATCCATCCATCCATCCATCGAGACGACTCCTACGACTCATACTATTTGTAACAGGAGTAGTGTTGTTGTTGTTGTTGTTGTTGTTGTTGTTTGCCCAAAAAAAATGTCCAAATCCAAATCCAAAACGATTTTTCATCGAAGGAACGCCTTCTCCGCGCTCATCCTGGCGCAAGTCCTCTCTCGCCTCGTGCCTTTCCTCGCGAACATTTTTCTGTTTCGAAAAGTACGAGCGAACGAGGTCGGAACGCCACTGGTCGATCTCCCGCTCGCGTTTGCCTGCGTTGCAAACGTGAGAGATGGACTGAGAAGAAGCTTACTCAGAGAAGAAGAAGAAGAAGAAGAAGATGCGGACGAACACGACAAAGAAGACCAAGAAAGGAACGCGTTTCGAATGGCCAAAACGTACATAAAGCGGTACATTGTCTTCTGCAGTCTCGTTGGTTTGGGACTTCTCGCACCCGTCCTCCTCTTTCTCACATCCGATGATGATGATGTAACAACAACGCGGTCGAGGAGAGACTATCGAAGAGCCGTCGCAGCGTGTGTAGTCGCAGCGTTTATCGAGCTCACGAGCGAACCGCAGTACATTTGGTTACAAAAGAAACACATATTTGGACCGAGAGTGATTGCAGAAACGTTAGGGACGATCATGAGGTCAGCCGTGTTGTTTTCTATGGTCGAGAAGAACGTGTTGTACGCCTTTGCGTTTGCGCAAGTCGCGCAGAGTTGCGCGACGAGTTTGGCATACGTGACGAGTTATTACGTATATTGTGACAACAACGACAATCATTATCACCATAAGAAGGAAAAAAAATTGAGCGCGAATAAAACGAAGAGTGATAAAAACAACAAAAGGAAACGTCTGATCGATTCGTTCTTGTATCAGTCGTATCTGAAGTTGGCGTTGGCGGAAGGCGAAAAGTTCGTGTTGATACTATCCAAGTCCGAGGACTCTGTCATGGGTGTTTTCGGTCTCGTTTCAAACTTAGGGTCGTTATTCGTTCGACTAGTGTTGCAACCGTTTGAAGAGATTGCGTTCATGACGTTTGCGACGAGCAATACGAAAGAGAAGAAGAAGAAGAATCTGATTGATATTCTTTCGATAAGCGTCCTTGTTGGTTCCATCGCTTTCTTCATAGGGCCGTTCTTCGCGAAGGACGTCATGTACTTTCTTTACGGTAAAATATGGATGGAAGATGGGACAGAAACGTTAAAAGCATTTGCGAGATTGATATTACCGTTGAGTATTAATGGAATAGTCGAAGGATTTGCGCACGCTGTCATGACTGAGAAAGAGATTAAAAGGGAAGGAAATACGTGGTTAGTAGCGTGTTCGTTCGTCAACAGCGTTCTGGGATATTTGTTTCTCAGGTATTCACGAATCGGGGCAGCAGGGTTAGTGTATAGCAATTTTATATCCCTCGTGTTGAGAATATACTTGACGTCCAAATTCTTAAACGGTAATAGAGGGAAGGGTAATGGTCATAGTAGTGGTAGTAGGAGTAGGAGTAATCGTGGTAGTATTCTTAGTTGGCGAGAAGTGTTGCCTGCGAGAGGAACTATAATCGCAGTCGCACTTAGCGCTTTCTCACTAATGAAGATGGAGGAAAAAGAAAAGACCAAGAATGACGCGACGCCACATTTCAAACACACCGTTGTAAAAGGAGGTATTATAGCAGTAACTCTTCTGATGACAGTGTTTGTTTGCGAGCGAGATAGGTTTCGAAGAGTATTTGGAAAAAGGCGGAAACTGGACTGAGAAAAAATAAAGCAAGTTTTTATATACTCGTATAGAAATAAAATTCAAAAAAATCGCGTTTAAATCTTCAGGAAACAGAAATAATACATTATATTTGAATATTTCAAATGTATATAATATATACACAGTCCTTTGAATATATTTTTCCTTTCTTTTTTCGGGATTATTACACAAATTTAATAATATAATTTTTTTATTGTAGCAGATTTTATTTTTATTTTGGGACGTTTAATTAAATTACTTTCGGATAATTTCACGTCGCACACATACTTAATTAATAAAGATATCGCAACAACATCAACGGGACTTATTCGGAATTAAATACAAGAAAAATAGGGCGGTATATTATTTTTTTTAATTATTTCCTTCTCAAAAAAATCCCAGGTATTGACCAATACTGATGAAATATATAGAAATATTAAGGAGTAATATTTCAAATAATATGTTAAGTTGATTGGGAATGGTATAAAGAATACACGCATGAAATTTGGAGAAATTTCGATGAAGAGTATAAAAACGACCACCCACCCAATTTTGGACGCAAACAAAAAAAAAGAGTTGGTTCTTTCTTTTTTTTCGGATTCCTTCCACATTAAAACTTTCGTCTTTGGTGCGCGATACGAAAAGAGAAGGAGAAGACTCAGAGGTGGTCGGTCTGCTGAGGAGAGAGAGAGAGAGAGAGAAGAAGCGGTTGGAAATAAGACGCACGATGAGCAGCTCTTCGCGAAAGAAGAAGAAGAAGCGGGACGACAACGACGACGATTCGGGAGGAGAAGATGAAGATGAATTGAGACGAAGAAACAAACTCCTCGCGAAAGCGACGAAGAAACTCATGAGTCAACGGAAAACCGACTCCATCGCCAACGGGATGTACACGGACGAGAAAAATCCGTTCAACGACGAAAACTTAACCGAAAAGTTCGTCTGGTCCAAGAAAATCGAAAAGGAGGGCAAGAAAGCGGTGCAAAGGTTGACGGATAAAGAGTTACAACTGGAACGAGAAGAAGAAATCAGAAAAATCGAAGAACGAAGAATCGAATACGAACGCGCGAGAGCGCAAAGAGAAGAAGAACGAGATCAAAAAATGCGAGAAAAAGCGATGGAAGGCGCGGAAGAATTAGAGGAGAAGGAGGAGAAGTTTCATTTCAATCAGTTGTTGTTACGCGCGGACATTCGGCACAAAAATGGTCGACCGAAACCAATCGACACGTTGTTGAGAGCGTTATATGGCGCGGCGTTTACCAACCTCGAAAACGAAAAAGAGTTGGAAATCGCGCGCGCATTTAACGAAGAATTCGACTCGAAAAACTCTCTTTTCAAGTTCATGACGGAAAAAGAGTTAGAAGAGTTGAAAGAGGAGTGCGTGAACGTTTTGAAACTTGTCGACGAGACGTCCGAGAAGGATAAAGAGCATAAAAATTTCTGGACGTGCGTCTACCGCTTAACCGAAACGGAATTGAACGAAGAAGAAGAAGAATGGACGGAATTGGATAAAGAAATGATGGAATCGGTGGATTTATCTGGTTCGTTGGACGAGTTGATCGATCTCGAAAAGGAAATCAATCGATCGATCCGCGAGGATTTAGACGACGACACCGAAATCCTCTTTTGGCAGAAAGCGTTGAAGCGAGTAACGACGGCGAAATTGAATAGGCAATGCAGAGAAACACTAGTTAAAGTATACGAGAAATCGAAGAAGGACATTAACTTTGTCAAGAAGAAAGATGATGCTGTTGAAAATGGCGATGATGAAGAGGATTTATTGGGTGGCGACGACTTTGCGAAACGAGTCCAAGATGAAGAAGACGATGACGACGACAAAGACGACGCCAGCGATGAAGAACAAGAAGACGAAGAAGCTCTCTTAGCGAACATAGATGTGACGTACGGAGACGAACCGAAACCGTTATCCAAGGAAGAATCCGCGAAACTTTTGAAACTTTACGACGAGCAGCTGCGAGAGGGGGAAGGCGGCGTTCGAGTGATTATCGTCGTCGACGAAGATGAAGATGTTGAAAATCTCCGTCGCGTGCGCGCGGAAGCTACGGAAAAGTACATGGAAGAACAGCGGGAAAAGACATTAGAAAAGCAACGGCGCCACCGACAACAACAACAGCAACGGCAACAACGCGAGAAGGAAGGTCTGGACGAAGAAATCGAAGTCGTCGAAAAGACGCAAGAACAAATCCAACGGGAAGCCGTCGAACTCAAAGAAGAGTTAAAAGCGAAACAATACGCGGAGAAACAAATGGGCAAACTAGAAGACGGGGACGTCGCATTTACCGGCGAAGTAGAGATAGGAGGAGGCGAAGGCGAAGACCTCTCTCAACTCTACTGGTGGCACAACAAGTACAAACCTCGGAAACCTCGATACTTCAACAGAGTCCACACCGGCTACGAGTGGAACAAATACAATTCCACGCACTACGACCACGACAACCCGCCGCCGAAAACCGTTCAAGGCTATAAATTCAACGTGTTTTACCCCGATTTGATCGATAAATCCAAGGCGCCTACGTATAAAATCGAGCGCGACGTATCGTCAATCAACGACGACACGTGCATTTTGAAAATTTCCAGCGGTCCTCCGTACGAAGACGTCGCGTTTCGCATCGTCAACAAAGAATGGGAGTATTCTCACAAGAAAGGGTTCAAGTGTACGTTTGAGCGAGGTATATTTCATCTGTACGTCAACTTTAAACGGCCTCGGTATAGACGTTAATAATACAATAGTAAATAATAATAAAATATGTATATATATACGTATATATACTCGCTCTAATTAAGATGATGATGTCATGATGATGATGATGATGCACAACATTTCTACCACTACTATTACTACTCTCACCACAATAGATGGAACTCTTTCGTCATCACCTTTCGTCGTCCAATCGTTTCTTCGCTTCTTCTTTCGCCCAATCGACGAGACTCGAGTTGGGTTTCGCGTTCAGGCCGAAATAGAGGATCCCCGCGGTGAGCGCGGCGGTGATGAAATACGGCGCTTCCCAGCTTTCTCTGACGCGTTTCTGTCCCTCTTTCGGCGGCGTTTCCCCGAACAAGACCCCGTTTCTCCCCGTTTGTGTGCCTTGAGAGAAGTACCCTCCTTTCGTTTGCGTTCCGTAATTATAATGATGCCGAGGATGAAACCGGGGAGTATTTAAAAAAGACGTCTTCTGAAGACAACGACGGAGAAGAAGAGACGCCCCCCGCGAAGTCGTCGTCGTCGTCGTCATTCTTTTTCGATGCACGCGCGGCGATGATACGCGCGACGAGCCCGTCTGTTTCTACGAACCTTTTGTGTGTAATAAGTAAAGAACAAAAAAAGAAAGGGATCTCTTCTTCTTTTTCTTCTTTTTCTTCGTCTTCTTTTTTTTCGTCTTCTTCTTCTTTTCCTTTTTTTTGTGCATTTTTGATACCCAAACCCTACACTGAGGATGGAAGGAAAAATCTTGGACTCTTTTTTGAAGAAGAAGTCCCGCGGGGAAGACCAATCTTTACACACAAATCGTCGCGCTCCTTTTCTCCCTTTGTGTTCGTAGAAAGTATACGAGTCAGAGAAAGGACGACACGATGGAAAGAAGAACCTTTTCGATGAGGAAGACGACGAAGAAAAGGACCACCAGAAAGAGGAGGCTTCTTCTTCTTGGGCGTCGCGACACAACAAAAGGAGTGATGTTGCGTCTCTTCTTTCTCGTCGTGGTCTACGTCTTCTTGGGGGTCTTTGTGGACGCGACGACGAGACGCGCCGATATCATCGATGGTATCGACGAAACGACGCCGCCGCGCCCAACAAAAGCAACAACAACGACGACAGAAGAAGAAACGCAGAAACTCTCTCTTTCGATGGAAGAAGAAGAAGACCACCACCACCGCCACCACCACCACCAGCAGAGAAGAAAATTCCAATTAAGCAGCAGCAGCAGCAGCAGCGGAGGAGGAAAAGACGACTTTCGTGGAAAAGACGTTGCGGCAATGGGGAGAGAAGAAGACCAAGACCAAGACCAAAAACCACCAGGGTGCGTGACGCGAGACGAAGCGTTCGGGATCGAACTGACCATCGCGACGGGAGGCAACTCGGCGATGGAAGGGATCGACGGGACGAAACTGTTCGCCCTGAGCGCGCTGTTCGGGACAGACATCGTTGTTGACGAAAAAGACGAATATCCCCGTGCATCCAACGAGGAAGACGTCGTTGGACCGATTCAATTGGCCACACCGAAAGATGTCAACATGAGCGGATGCGAAGCGAGGAAAGATACCGACGCCTTGGAATATAAAAACAAGTGCGTGGTCATCAAAAGAGGCGGATGTTCGTTCGAAACGAAAGCGCGAATCGCGCAAAATAAAGGGGCGAAGTGCGCGATTATCGTCAGCGATGGCGAAGAACTGGGATCCATGACGTGCGATTCGGATTTAAGCGTCGATATTCCAGTCATGAATGTGATTGAAAAAGACGGGAAGATGTTAACGACCGCATACGAATTGGGCGGTTCGGTAGAGATGAGGAAATTAAAAGACGGGATTGATTTCTACGGCAACGGCGCTTTACTCTCCATCGCGGTATTATCGATCACATTAGGTGCCATTTTTAGCGTCACGGATAGGTTTTATTCCTCTAACGGCTTTAATAGTGGTGTTACTGATAGCAGTGGTAGTGACTTGAATAATAGCGCGAGCAGCAACAATAGAAGCAACAGCGCGTCGCCGTCGCAGTCGAACGATAGTTCGCCAAACAGAACGCTAGGGAGACAACAATCGAGAGAGAAGAAAAACAACAAAGGAGGATCGTACGGGACGACAAATGAAGAAGAAGACCAGCCGTTAATGGTAGGAGGAGGAGACGAAGAATCCGGACAGCAGCATCAGCAGCAAAGAAGACAACGCAGCAGAAGCAGAAGAGGCACGAGCCGACGCAGACGGCAACAACACTCCTCTGCTCCCGACGAAGACGAAAGAGGGTTTGAAATCACCGAAATGTCGGCGGTATATTTTGTCCTCTTCTCTTCTTTAGTCTTAGTCGTCCTCTTTTACTCCATGGATCATTGGATCTTTGTCGCGTTCCGATTGCTCTTTTGCTTAGCCGCGTTGCAAGGCTTATCGGTGATGTTGTTTGAGTTGATCGCTCGCATCTTTGGCGTCGATCCACACAAGTCGTCGTACGATCACACTCCACTCTCTTCCACCAGAAGACGCTCGAGCAGTCGCAGTCGATCGCAAGAAGAGAACGAGGAAGCGTCGGCTGTGAACAAACGCATCAAAGAAAACAACGCCAACTTTATCCTCGTTCCGTTCTTCGGCAACGTCCATTATTTGATGATTCCATCCGTCATTATCGGCGGCATTTTAGTCTGTGTCTGGCTCATGTTCCAATCCGAAGAGTGGGCCTGGGTCTTGCAAGATATAATGGGCGTCGCTTTCTTGGTCAACGTCATGCGTTTAGTCCACTTGCCAAACTTGAAAATCGCCACGTTACTTCTCGTGTGCGCCATGTCCTACGACATTTTCTGGGTGTACGTGCAACCGCACTTGTTTGGCAAGGAGTCCGTCATGGTGAACGTCGCTCGGGGTGGCGACAAACACGAATCGTTGCCGATGTTGTTCATGTTCCCGAGAATTGGAGGTACGCAAGGCGAATACAGCATGCTCGGGTACGGCGATGTCATCTTACCCGGGTTGTTGATTGTCCACAACGCGTTGTTTGAGAATCGATTTTATTCTCTCCATTCTTCTTCTTCCTCCGAGCCAACGGTGAAGAAGATGCGGTACAAATACTTCGTCTGGTCCATCTTTGCGTACTCCGTAGGGATGATTTTAACGTTCGTCGCTTTGTATTTAAAAGTTGGAGGTCAAGGCGGTCAACCGGCGTTGACGTATTTAGTACCGACGACGGTACTGACGACGGTGTGCGTCGCTTGGACGAACGGGGAGTTGAGGGAGATGTGGGATGGGAGCGCGGCATCATCATCGAATTTGGCTAGGCGTTATGTTATACCCACGGGTGAAACCGAAGGTTTGTTGTAATAGTAGTACTACGTAGAGACGATTGATTGATTGATTATTGATTATAGTATTACGCGGTGTTAAAAAGTCGTTTCTTTTTTTCAATGCGATTCACTTTCGCCTCCTCACAAAGAAGCCGCCACAAAGATGCTCGGCGGAAAGTATAATACTCCACGCAGTCGTCAACCCCGATGAGAGCTTCGCTCCGACCGCAAAAGCGGGACCACGCGTCGGCTGCCAACACGCCGACGCACCGTAAAGTCGTCCATTTGCGCCGGTGTGCGGAAGCGCTTTTGAAAAGTGCGACGACGACGACGACGACGACGCACAAAGACGACGCCACCACCACCACTCATACTACTCATGGGGACGACTGTACTACTCAAAGACTCGCATCATCGTCGTCGTTAGGAGTCGTACTAGCGGCCGAAATCTCGCTGAAAGCGATTCGAACGGCCAGAGAAGGCGACTTGCCGAGGAGGTTGATCGATCGAGACAACTATTGCCCGCGATGTGGGACGCCTAAATTGAAGAACAGGAATTTTGAGTGTCGTCCTGCACAAGAAGAGACGACCCCGATGCAGACGAACGCGACGAAGACGCGGTGTTCGTGCTGCGACTATTCGTTCGAGAGGAAGAAGAGCAAGACGAAGAAGAAGAAGAAGAAGAAGAGAAGACGAAAGGAACAGGTGGGATAGAGAGCGTTATAAAAGAAGCGCACAGAGGTATGATGTGTAATAATAATAGAGTAGTACTCTCGCGGAGTTAGACATTGAAACAACCTCACTCTCTCTCTCTCTCTCTCTACACGCACAACACGGACGCTCTCGTCGCTTTCTTCCTCTCGTTTACCACGCTCTTTTTCAGTAGTCTTCTCTGAATCATCTCTCGTTATGTGTAATAATAATAATAATAATAATAGTATTTAATTCCCTAACTTTTGGCTCAAGACGTCCATGACCTTCCCCAAGTCTTCGGAGACTTCAATCGGCGGGTTAGCGTACGTCGCCGCGAACCCTTCGATTTCTTTTGCGTGGTATTGGATTTTCGTTCCGGTGAACTTCAAGCCGTGCGCGGTAGAAACGACGACGACTCGATCGGACGGGCCGATGGTTTGATTCTCTCGCAACTTTCTCAAAGCGGCTAAAGCGACGCCGGTGTGTGGGCAGTTGAACATGCCAGTCAAATCGGCGCGCGCGGCTTCGTCCATCATCTCTTCCTCGGAAGCTTCTTCGACTAAACCGTCGCATTCAGTTAACGCGTAAATGGCTCGGTTGATGGAAACCGGATCGCCAATTTGAATCGCGCTCGCAAACGTCGGTTCTGCTTTAACCGGCGCAAAGTTTTCCCATCCGTTTTTGAACGCTCGGTACAACGGGTTCGCGTTTTGCGCTTGCGCGACAACCATTCTAGGTAACTTATCGACTAACCCAAGATCTTTACACATTTTAAACCCCTTGAAAAACGCGTACACGTTGCCTAAATTTCCACCCGGGATGATCACGTAATCGGGAACTTCCCAGTCGAACTGTTGGAGGATTTCAATCGCGGCTGTTTTTTGGCCTTCCAAACGCAACGAGTTCAACGAGTTCGCCAAGTAAATCGGTAATTCCGCGGTGACTTCTCGAATGAGTCTCATGCACCCGTCGAAATCGGTATCGATGGACAACACCAACGCACCGTTGGCGATGGGTTGCACCAACTGCGCCAAGGAAATTTTGTTCTTCGGTAAAAACACGATGGACGGAATCCCGGCAGCCGCGGCGTACGCGGACAACGCCGCCGACGTATCTCCTGTCGACGCGCACCCCACCGCCGCCAACGGCTTCCCTTGTTTTCTCATCCTGTTCACTTGAGAGACCAGCGCGGTCATCCCGAGATCTTTAAAACTGCCCGTGTGTGAGTTACCGCACTGTTTGACCCACAAATCATTCATTCCGAGGCACTCTCGTCCGTACCTTTCCGCCCAAAACAAGTTCGAGTTGCCTTCGAACATGGAAACGATATCGTCGTCGTCGATGCCCGGTAAGACCCACTCTTTCTTGGACCAAACGCCGGAGCCGTACGGCCACGACGTTTTGCCGACCCGTTCGTCGAACAACGTTTTCCAGTATTCTGTGTCGCGCGAGAGAGAGACGAGAAAGGAATGGACACATTATCAGTTTTTGCGCGCGCCTCGTTGGAGGTCGTCTCCAACATCCTCCGAGATGATGATGATGATGACGATAGAGAAAAAATGAAACGCCGTTAAATACATGCGAACTTTCTT
>Ga0066861_10000529_pt1 | contig 12095 bp, 10 predicted proteins | sample ETN02SmetaG_3_FD_66434 | JGI IMG/M metagenome (GOLD analysis project Ga0066861, IMG submission 66434) | Marine microbial and viral communities from oxygen minimum zone, Eastern Pacific Ocean - ETNP2014F10-02SV257 | ecosystem: Environmental > Aquatic > Marine > Oceanic ... | reverse complement strand
ATCGCAGCAACAAGCGCTCCAACTCCACATGTAGTATGAACCACTAGACCGCCTGCGAAATCAATAACGCCAGCATTACCAAGGAACCCACCTCCCCAAATCATATGACATGCTGGGAGATAGACAAAAGTAAACCAAAGTATTGAAAAAATACATATTGCTCCAAACTTTACTCTTTCAGCAAATGCTCCAACTACTAGAGCTGGTGTAATTATTGCAAAAGTCATTTGGAACATTACAAATAATGACTCTGGTATTGAGCCAGCCATTGAATCCCTTTCTATACCTGATAAAAATAAAGCACTTAAATCACCAATGTATTGACCATCTCCTTTAAAAGCTAAACTGTATCCATAAATAACCCAACAAACAGATATAAGGCAGGCTATAGCAAAGCATTGCATCAAAACTGACAATACATTCTTTGATCTAACAAGGCCGCCATAAAATAGAGCTAACCCAGGTAGCGTCATAAATAAAACTAATGCTGTTGAGGTTAATATCCAAGAAGTATCACCAGAGTTTAATTCTTGAGCAAATAGAGCAGGGGTAAATATTAATACCAACCCACTAATTAATAATCTTTTTAAAATCATATGTATCTCCTTTAGATTGCCTCAGAACCTGTTTCACCAGTTCTGATTCGTATTATTTCTTCAGCATTAGTAATGAAAATTTTTCCATCACCAATTTTTCCAGTATTTGCTACATCAATAATAGTTTTAGTAATAGTTCCTGTATTTTCTTCATCAGCCAGAATTTCAAGTTTTATTTTTGGAAGAGTATCTACAGAATATTCTGCACCCCGGTACATTTCGGTATGTCCTTTTTGTCTTCCATATCCTTTTACTTCTGTGATAGTAAGGCCTTCAACCCCTGCATCAACAAGAGCCTCTTTTACATCTTGAAGCTTAAAGGGTTTAATAATTGCTGTAATTAATTTCATGTTACCTCCCAATATTTAACTGGCGTATTTATATAATATAGATGCAATTTACGTGCCAAATAGTAGATCTTTGTCATTAGAAGCTTGCTCCTACTGAAAAAACCAAAGCATCTTCGTCTATAAGATCATCAGAATTAGATGAAAAATCTGAATAAGTTAAGCCACAATCATAGCTGCCACATGAAAAGTTATAACTTAAAGAAAAATTTGATCCATAAGTATCATAGTCACCATATGAAAAAGAGAAACTGCCCATTGAATAAGATAGATCCATATAATCTGGAGCACCATCTTGTCCTAAGTAATAACCTAAACCAATATTAGAATAAGTAATTGCAACTCCAATTTCTTGAAAATCAAGGTCAGAATCACCTGGATATCCAAAATCAACATAACTAAGATCAATATCTACATCTCCTATAGTAAATCCATAACCTAAGTAGGTATCTAATTCGCTACCCGCGCCTTCGGAGAAGCTAACATTAGATCCCCATATGCCTGCATAAAATCCTGAATCAGAGTTAAAATCAAAACCTCCAGATAGAGCAGGGTCGCCTGATGTCTGAGTCATGCCTCTCCATATATAGTCAGAAGCAAAAGCAACATTTGCACTTACTCCAGCTAAAGAAGGTATTGCAATAAGAGTGGTTAAGACCATTGTTAAGAATTTATTCATTTTATCTCCTTATTTAAAATTAATTTTTACATCTACTACTTTAAGTAATGCAATTTTCATGCCAAAAGGTTTTATTTGAGGTCTGTTCATATAAAAGTTAATGGTTATAATTCACATGTTAGTTTTTAAGGAGACATTATGGATTTAAAAAATAAAGTTGCATTGGTTACTGGCGGAGCTTCTGGTTTAGGAAGAGCAACGGTTGAAAAATTTGTAGCAGAGGGCGCTAAAGTTGCAATCTTGGATTTAAATGAAGATAACGCTAAAGAAGTCCAAGCGGCTTTGGGCGAAGACAAGGTTCAATATTTTTTAACAAACGTTATGGAAGAGCAGTCAGTAATAGATGCTATAACTGGTATAAAAGAAAAATTTGGAGCACTTCATATTGGTGTTAATTGCGCTGGTACAGGTTATGGAGGAAGAATTCTTGGTAAAGAAGCTCCTCATCCTTTAGATCATTTTAAATTTATAATTGATTTAAATTTAGTTGGAACATTTAATGTAATGCGTCTAGCTGCTGAATTGATGGATAAAAATGATCCAGATGAGAAAGGCGAGAAGGGTGTTTTGATTAATACAGCATCTGTAGCAGGTTATGAAGGTCAGATTGGGCAATCAGCATATAGTGCATCAAAAGCAGGTGTTATAGGTTTAACACTTACTGCAGCAAGAGACCTTGCAAGGCATAGCATTAGAGTATGTACTATTGCTCCAGGAATATTTGATACGCCACTGATGCAACTTGCTCCAGATAAAATTAGACAGCCTTTACTTGATTCAACTCAATTTCCTCATAGATTTGGTGATCCTAAAGAATATGGAGAATTAGCTACACACATTGTTAATAATTCTTATTTAAATGGTGAGACTATTAGGATTGATTCTGGGATGAGGATGACCCCTCGATGACATCATCCTATAAAGGATATTTAATTCAAGAAAATGACGGGTCTTATACTGGCTCTATTGAATCTATTGATATTCCAGAAATTGAAGACAATCATTTAATCATTAAAGTTAAATATTCTTCATTAAATTATAAGGATGCCTTATCTGCTTCTGGGCCAAAAACTGGGGTAACTAGAAACTATCCTTTTGTGCCAGGTATAGATGCCGTTGGAGAAATCATTGAATCAAAAAGTACAAAATTTAAGATAGGCGATCATGTTGTTGTAACCGGCTATAGCATGGGTATGAGCGTTTTTGGTGGTTTTGGTGAAATTATTCATATTCCTTCAGATTGGGCAGTCAAATTGCCATCCTCATTAAGCTCTAAAGAAGTTATGAATATTGGGACTGCTGGACTTACAGCAGCAGCTTCAATTAAAAAGATTATTGATGTCGGTATTGATAAAGATAAACCTATATTGGTTTCTGGGGCTACAGGAGGGGTAGGGTCTGTTGCAGTAAACATTTTAAATAAACTTGGTTACCAAGTTCATGCTTTAACAGGTAAAAATACTGAAGAGGAATTTCTAAAATCAATAGGAGCTAGCTCAATCATACCTAGAGAAGAATTTATGGAAAATCCAATTAAGCCATTGGATAAATCAATTTATGGAGGTGCTGTAGATACAGTCGGAGGAGATGTTTTAGCCAAAATGATTTCTATGATATCGCCTAAATGCTCTATTTCAACATGTGGAAATGTAGCTGGTATGGATTTAAATACTAATGTTTTTCCATTTATCCTAAGAGGTGTTTCACTTATAGGTATTGATTCAGCAGAATCATCTATTGAATTCAAAGAATCAATATGGCAATTATTAGCTAATGATTGGAAGCTAGATCTAGAACCATATACTAAAACAATTAAACTTAATGAAGTTGGTGAAGAAATTGATAAAATACTAGATGGTAAGCAAGTAGGAAGAGTGGTTATTAAACACGGAGAATAAAAATGAATAAAGACGATATAGATAATTTTTATGAAGATGTTGAAGCTAATGAAGACAGTAAGTCAGATGCAAGAGTTGCTCTTGTAATTATAATTGTGGCTGTAATAGCTTCAATTTTTTGGGTTTCTGGACAGTAATTAAATTATTCAGATAAATACTTTTCAGCATCTAGTGCTGCCATACATCCAAATCCTGCAGAAGTTATAGCTTGCCTATATATTTGATCTGAAACATCTCCAGCAGCAAAAACTCCATTAACACTTGTTTCTGTAACAGATCCAGCAGTCCCAGATTTTATTTGAATATAACCATTATCCATTTCTAATTGCCCTTCAAACATATCAGTGTTTGGTTTATGACCTATTGCTATAAAAACACCCATAAGATCTCTTTTTACTTCTTTACCATTTTGATCCAAAAGTACACCTGTTACCCCAGCATCATCACCTAAAACTTCCTTAAGTTGAGTATCCCAAAGTATTTCAATTTTTCCAGATTTTTCTTGTTCAAAAATTCTATCTTGTAGAATTTTTTCTGCTCTTAATTCATCTCTTCTATGAACAAGTGTTACTTTTGAGCAGATGCGCGAGAGGTACAAAGCTTCCTCTGCAGCAGTATTACCGCCACCTACTACAATTACCTCTTGATCTCTATAGAAGAAACCATCACAAGTAGCACATGCTGAAACACCTTTACCTAAGAATTTCTGTTCAGACGGCAATCCAAGATACATTGCGCTTGCTCCAGTTGAAATAATAAGTGCATCAGCCGAATATGAGTTATTTCCATTTAATATGAAAGGTTTTTTAGAAAGATCAACAGTATCAATATGATCAGCAATCATCTCAACATCAAATTGCAGAGCATGATTTTTCATTCTTTCCATTAATTCAGGACCTTGTAGGCCGTCGCTATCACCAGGCCAATTTTCAACATCTGTAGTAGTAGTTAATTGACCACCTTCTTGAGATCCAGCAATTAAGGCGGGATTTAATCCTGCTCTTGCTGCGTATATAGAGGCTGCATACCCCGCAGGACCTGAACCAAGAATTATTAATTTTTTATGATTTTCCATCTAGCAAAATTATAATTCAAATATCCACAAATTGTGATTAATTCCAATATAATTAATTAACATTAGATAAATAAATTTAAATAATGAATTCTCCATATACCAAAAATATTTTAAATAGCTTTCTTGGCTTTACCTTGCTGGGTATATGTTTATATATTTTTATTGCGCTTGTTTCATACAATTCTTTTGATCCAGGGTTCTCATCATTTTCTTCAGATCAAGAAGTTTTAAATTTAGGTGGCCCATTAGGGGCGTGGATTTCTGATATTTTTTTTGTATTATTTGGTTTAGGGGCATATGTAATATTAGCAATATTAGCATGCTTATCTATTGAAACTATTTTCATCACAGACAAATACCAGTCTAGAGCAAAATCATTTTTTCGTGTTTTAGGGTCTTTAATAACCATAATCGCACTTTGTTCTTTATATGAGTTTTATCTAGATGGCACTTCATATCCAGAACTATCAGCAGGCGGATTTCTAGGAAGCTCAGTTTTTATATTTTTATCTGGTATTTTGGGCCAAATAGGCGCATTAATATTCTTAGTTCTATTTTTAATTCCATCTTTTTCATTAGCTTTTAATTTTAATTGGTTAAAACTTATTGATCTAATAGGCTCTTATATCCTAAAAATTATCATTTTATTAAATAAATTGATAAAAGACTCATATGTAAATATAGGAGAAAAAATAACTAAATTTAGAGTTGAGCAAAAACGCAAAATTGAAGAAAAGAAAAAGGACATAGAAAATAAAAAACCTATTGAAATTAAAGCTGTTAAAGAAACTGAGAAGCAAAAAGAAACTGAGAAAATTAAACAAGAAATTAAACCTATCCCTAAACCAGTAGCAGAATCAAATCATGCAGATGATGATAAAGAGAAAACAAGGATGCCGAGTACGGAATTACTAGACAGAGCGCTTGATGACGGAGACTCTTTATCTCAAGAAGATTTAAATAGCCTGGCTAGTTTATTAGAACTAAAGCTGGATGAGTTTGGGGTCATAGCAGATGTTGCCTCGGTATTGCCTGGTCCTGTTGTAACTAGATTTGAAATTGAATTAGCTCCAGGAACTAAAGCTAGCAAGGTAACAAATATAGCTCAAGATATTGCAAGATCTTTAGCAGTTAGTAGTGTTAGAGTCGTTGAGGTTATTGAAGGTAAATCTGTTGTGGGTATTGAGATACCAAATACCAACAGGAAGATGGTTAGATTAACTGAAATACTTTCTTCTAATGCTTTTAAAAACTCAACTTCAAAATTATCCTTGGCATTAGGGCATGATATTGCTGGCAAATCTGTTGTAGTAGATCTCTCAAAAATGCCTCATTTATTGGTTGCAGGAACTACAGGTTCAGGTAAATCTGTTGGGGTAAATGCAATGCTTTTAAGCTTGCTTTTTAAATCAGACCCTGAAGATGTCCGGTTAATCCTTATTGACCCTAAAATGCTTGAATTATCAGTTTATGACGGAATTCCTCACTTATTAACTCCAGTTATAACTGATATGACTGATGCTTCTAATGGTTTGCGTTGGTGTGTAGCAGAAATGGATAGAAGGTATAAATTAATGTCTATGATGGGCGTTAGAAATCTCCAAGGCTTTAATAAAAAAGTAGAAGAAGCTTCTGCTAATGGTCAACAGATTCCAGATCCTCTTATAGAAGATGAAGAGGTTTATTTAGAAAAACTTCCATCTATAGTTGTAGTTGTAGATGAGTTTGCTGACATGATGATGTTGGTAGGCAAGAAAGTTGAGCACTTAATAGCAAGAATTGCACAAAAAGCAAGAGCTGCTGGGATACATTTAATTCTAGCTACTCAAAGACCTTCAGTTGATGTTATTACTGGATTAATTAAAGCAAATATACCTACAAGAATAGGGTTTCAAGTTTCTTCAAAGATTGACTCAAGAACTATTCTTGATCAGGGTGGAGCAGAGCAACTTCTTGGGTGGGGAGATATGCTTTATTTACCTCCAGGAGTGAGTGTTCCAATTAGGGTTCATGGGGCTTTTGTTGGTGATGATGAGGTACATAGAGTTGTTGATGATTGGAAGAAGAGATCTGAACCAGATTATATTGATAGTATTGTTTCTGATGTCCAAGATACAGGACCAATTCCAGGATGGTCTAATGAAACAACTAGCGGTGAAGAGGTGGATGAGTTATATGATGAAGCAGTTAATTTCGTCATTGATTCAAGAAGAGCATCTATTTCAGCCGTTCAAAGAAAATTAAGAGTTGGTTACAACAGAGCAGCTAGGCTAATAGAAACTATGGAGCAAGCTGGAATAGTTACAGAAATGAGTTCAAACGGTTCCAGAGAAGTAATTGTTCCTAAAAGATCCTAAATGAAATTTTTAATACCTCTTTTAGCTTTCTTAAGCTATACAGCTTCTTCTAATGACTTAATCGAGATTTTTAATCTGAATATTAAAGACGGAAATTTTTTATATACCCAATCTTCTATCAACCCTTATACAAATTCTATTGATAAGAGCGAAGGAATTATTCGCAGAACCAAAGAGGGAATGATAGTCAAAGTAAATACCCCCTTTAAAGAAAAATATGAACTAAACAGAAATGAAATTATTATTACTGATATGGAGTTAGACCAAGTTTCAACAATAGCGCTTAATGATTTTGATAAGAATACCTTAATAGAGGTTTTTTTAAATGGGCTTAATCCTAATAGTGAAAACTATAAATTAGATTTTAAAGAAAATACTATATTAATAAGTTCATTATTAGACCAAGGTTATAATGAGATTGAGGTTAGATTTAAAGATAATAATCTTTATTACCTTAAATATAATGACAATCTTGATATAGAGAATTTAATTATGTTTGATAAATTAAAAGATAATTGATGAATATTTTGCTTATAGGGGCTGGGGGCGCATTAGGAGCTATTGCTAGATACGGTCTTACCCAGGCTGTTACAAAATACTTATCAGTTTCTGATTATATAGGCACACTTTCTGTAAACATTATAGGGTGCTTTATTATAGGTATTATTATTGGTATTTATGCTGATATTAAAATTGAAACTCAACTTTTTTTTATTATTGGCTTTTTGGGATCATTTACAACTATGTCGGCTTTTTCTATTCAGACTGTTGAGATGTTTAATAATCAAAATTTTGGTGAAGCCATTTTGTATATATTCATGACAATTCTATTTACAATATTGGCTACTTATATAGGATTATCATTAGGATCATTAAAATAAAATGTTAGATTTAAAATTATTACGGGAAACTGGCGATGAGGCAGTAATAGCTCTTGCTAAAAAAGGCTATGTGCTAGATTTAAATAAGTTTAATGATTTAGATGAAAAAAGAAAAACGCTGCAAGTAGATGTTGAATTCGTCCAATCTGAAAGAAAGAAATTATCTAATGAATTTGCAGCTCTTAAAAAAGAAGGCGCATCAACTGATAATTTAAAGAAAGATATTGATAAATTAAATGAAGGTTTGAAGTCTGGAGAAGAGGCTTTAAAGGATATACAGAATGAATTAGAAGAATTTTTACTAGATATTCCCAATCTTCCTCATCCAGATTTACCTGAAGGTTTAAGTGAAGAGGATAATTTATTAGTAAGAAAGGTTGGCGAACCAAGCTCATCTAATAAAAAAGACCATATTGAAATTACAAAAGATATAGATTCTGAGTTAGCTGTTAAGTTAGCAGGCACTCGTTTTTCTGTATTAAAAAATGATATTGCTAAGCTTCAAAGAGGTCTTATAGATCTGATGTTAAATTTAGCTATCAAAAATGGTTATCAAGAAAATTACGTTCCTTTTATTGCAAATGCAGATTCTCTGAGATCAACGGGACAATTGCCGAAATTTGAAGAAGACCTCTTTAAACTATCTAATGACATGTATTTGATTCCTACAGCAGAAGTTCCTTTAACTAATTTTTATAAAGATTCAATTATTGATCCATCAGATTTACCAATTAGATTAACTGCTCATACTCCATGTTTTCGCTCAGAAGCTGGAAGTTATGGTAAAGATACTAAAGGTTTGATAAGGCAGCATCAGTTTGAAAAGGTTGAGCTTGTTCAAATAGTTCATCCTGATCAATCATATCAAGCTCTTGAAGAATTACTTTCTCATGCTGAGGAAGTTTTACAACTTCTTGAACTGCCATATCAAGTTGTTGAATTATGTGGGGGCGACCTTGGCTTTAGTTCTGCAAAAACATACGATATTGAAGTGTGGATGCCTAGTCAAAATAAATATCGTGAAATATCTTCATGCTCAAATTTTATTGATTTCCAGGCGAGAAGAGGAAAGATTAGAATTAAAGATGGTAAAAACAAAATTCTTGCACACACTATAAATGGTTCAGCTTTGGCTGCTGGAAGGGCTTTAATTGCTGTCATAGAAAATAATTTTGACGGGAAAGAGTCAGTTAAGATCCCTAAAGCTTTACAAGAATTTATGGGTAAAAAGACTATAAGTGTAGTTTAAACACATAGATTCTGGAGAAGATATTACCAGGCTGTTAAAAATCATATTATTGCTACAAATTCACCCTTTCATCCCTAAGAAAAAAGGTATATTATTATTAGTAACTTAACTTAATCTTAATCTTTAAGAGGGGACAATTATGAATAAGTGGTATTTATCTTTATTAACCGTATTTTTTATTAGTGGGTCTGTTTATGCAGCTAATGAAACAACATCTTCTGTTCGTGGAGATGTAAATGTTTCTGAAGCTACAGTTCAGATTACACATACACCTACAGGAACAACAAAAACTGTCGTTGCTGATGCAGAAGGAACTTTTAATGTTTCTAACTTGCGTCCAGGCGGTCCTTATGTCATTACTGTAAGTAAAACTGGCTATAGCTCTGAGAGGGTTACTGATGTTTATTTGAATGTTTCACAAACTTCAAACTTAAATGTAACTTTATCAAGCTCATCAATTGATGAGGTTGTTGTAACTGGATCAAAAACATCCTTTACAAAATTTGGATCAGGCCTAGCTGTAACAGCTGAGGATATTGAAGGGACTCCTAGTATTGAGAGATCTATCTCTGAATATGTAAAAAGGGACTCTAGAATCGTTGTAGATGGAGAGGCTAGAAATGCATCTATATCTGTTTCAGGAACTAATAATAGATACAATAATTTTACAGTTGACGGTGTTGCACAGAATGATCCGCTAGGGTTAAATGCAAATGGATTTCCTTCAGTTAGAAACCCAATTAGTATTGAAACTTTAGAACAGATTTCTGTTGATATTAGTCCTTTTGATGTTTCTAAAGGAAACTTTACTGGAGCTAGTATTAATGCTGTTACTAAATCAGGTACCAATGAATTTAAAGGTATGGGTTATTACTACTCAACCGATGAGAACAATGTTGGTGACTTAAATGGAAACTCGCCAAGTCAATTTGAAGATGAAACTTTAGGTTTTGTTTTAGGCGGACCAATTTTACAAGATGAACTTTTCTTCTTTGTTGCATACGAAGAATTTGAATCATTAACTCCTTCCGAAGAGGTAACATATAGAATCGCTGATCAAGCTCTTATTGACAGGATTACAAATATTACAAAAACTGTTTGGAATTATGATCCAGGATCACCTAATTTCTCCCCTCCACCAGAAATGGCTGAAAAGAAATTAGCGAAAATTGATTATGTTGTAAATGATAAAAATAGACTTGAGTATGTTTATAGTTATTCAGAAGATAATTCAGTAAGACCTTATAACTACGATATTAGATTTAGTTCTCATTACTATAATTATCCTACAACAAATGAAAAGACTACTATGTCATGGTATGGAGACATATCAGATAATTTCTATGTCCAAGTTAAACATTCAGATGTTGAATATACTAATGACCAAGATGCACTTGGTGGAGAAGACTTCCCTCATGTAGAAATTAGAATTACAGATTCTGCTGGCGGGTATACATCTGGTTCAAGAGAATCAATTTTCCTTGGTGGAGATAAGTATAGAAGTGCTAACGAAACTTCTGCTACAGATGAGATTTTAAATATTAAAGGTGTAATCACAGCTGGTGATCATGAGATCACTATGGGTTTTGACACTATTGATAAGTTTGTAAGTAATCTATTTATTTCTCGAGAAGATGGTGCGTATCAGTTTAAAGGAGTTGATAACTACGAAGCTGGTATTCCAAGCTATTTCAGATTTAATCAATCTGCAACAGGGAATCCTTATGATGCTGCGGCAGCATTCTCAGGTACTTTTAAAACTCTTTACCTTCAAGATAAGATGTATATTTCAGACATCTTGACTGTTCTGGTTGGGGTTAGAATGGATTCATTCGCTATGGATAATGGCCCTGCATACAATGCCATTGCATCAGAAAAATTAGGTTTTTCAAACTCTACTCCTGCAAAATCAAGAATTCTGCAACCAAGAGTTGGGTTTAACCTTGATGCAACAGATGTGATGTTCTCAGGCTCTGACAGAATAGTTTCTGCAGAGTTAAGAGGAGGACTTGGTTTATTTGCTGGACGAGTTCCAAATGTTTGGCTGGCTAGCCCATTCTCAAATACAGGTGTATCTACATATGGAGCTAGATATTACTCACCTTGTCAAACACCAGGTGCAGTTTCATGTTTCTACGGAGATACAGACCTATTTGCTTTAATACCTCCTTCTGCAGTTTCACCTGGCGGCGCTGAAGGTATTGATCCAGATTATGAAACTCCATCTACTTGGAAGACAAGCATTGAATTAGATATGACAACTGCAAAAGGTTATAACTTACGTCTTGCTTATAACAGAGATGATGAAAAAGAAGGTATTGGATTCTACGATGCTACTCACACTGTTAATGTAGCTTCTCCGACTGGTATTGTTTCTTATAATGGTTATGGACATACAGTTATTACTAATGCTGTAGGTACTAGTTCTGAATCAATGACATTTGGTATGGATAAAGACTTTGATAATGGTACTAGTGTCTTTATGAGTTATACCAATATGAAAGCTTCAAGTGGTTGGTCAGCAACTTCTTCTCAAGCATCTTCTAACCTACGTTACATGAAGAATGCTGATATTAAGAATGTTCCTGAAGCACCAACTAATTGGTCAAATGAGCACAGATTAGTAATGGGTCTTGATAAAACTATGAATATTTTTGATGGAGCTCCAACAAAAGTATCGCTTTTCTATAAAGCATATTCAGGCGCACCTTATAGTTATATCCTAGATGGCTTTGATAATGGTATGGATGACGGAAGTACATTAATGTATGTGCCTGTAGCTGGTGATGCTAATGTCGCATATGATGGTGTAACAGAAGCTGAAGTCCTTGCAGCAATAACTGCTGCTGGATTAGATAGCTGGGGTGGAAGAGTAATACCAAGAAACGAACATACTCTTCCTTGGACAAAGCAGCTTGATATGAGAATTTCTCAAGAAGTTCCTACTTTTATTGATGGTCATAAATTATTTGTCTATTTTGATGTTCTTAATTTAATGAACCTAATTGATGAA
>Ga0066861_10000528_pt1 | contig 12115 bp, 6 predicted proteins | sample ETN02SmetaG_3_FD_66434 | JGI IMG/M metagenome (GOLD analysis project Ga0066861, IMG submission 66434) | Marine microbial and viral communities from oxygen minimum zone, Eastern Pacific Ocean - ETNP2014F10-02SV257 | ecosystem: Environmental > Aquatic > Marine > Oceanic ... | reverse complement strand
AAACATCTAATAACATTTTTGATTTCAATAATAATTTTACAGTCTTCTTTAGCCCAAGATGATTCAGACAAAGCCAAAAAAGAAGATAAAAAAGAAAAAGATTTACCATTAAAAGCTGAACGCTTTATTAAAATAGATACTGATGAGGGGACGTGGACTTCACTTGATGTTAGCCCCGATGGAAAAAAAATTGCATTTGACCTGCTTGGAGATCTTTACATATTGCCAATTGAAGGGGGAAAGGCTCAAAGGATCACAAAAGGACTTGCGTTTGATTCACAACCCAAATTCTCTCCAGATGGGAATGAAATCTTATTCTTGTCAGATAGAAGTGGTGGGAACAATGTTTGGAGAATTGATATAAAAAATAAAGACACTATCCAAGTTACCAAAGGGGATAAAAAGAATGTGCAATCAGCTGATTGGTCTCCTGATGGAGATTATATTGTTGTTAGCCAAGGCACAAGAAGCTTAAAGCTACACATGTATCATAAAGAAGGCGGCGGGGGAGTAAAGCTTATTAAAAAACCCGAGGCTTTAAAAACAGTTGAACCTGCATTTGGTTATGACGGAAGGCATATATGGTATTCTAGAAGAATGAGAGCATGGCAATATAATGCAAGATTTCCTCAATATCAGTTAGCGGTTTATGATCGAGATACTGGTGAAAGCCAAACAGTAACTTCAAGATATGGATCTGCCTTTTCTCCAACTTTATCTCCTGATGGCAGATGGCTAGTTTATGGAACCAGGTGGAATGATCAGACGGGATTAATTCGCAGGAATCTCGAGAATGGAGATGAAAAATGGTTAGCTTATCCTGTTCAAAAAGATGATAAAGAGGCTATTGCTCCAATGGGAGTTATACCAGCAATGTCATTTACTCCAGATAGTAACTTTTTGATTGCATCTTATGGTGGCAAGATTAATAAAATTCCTATATCTGGTGGTCCTGCAACAAATATTCCATTTAAAGTTGAGGAAGAAGTTGCTATGGGACCTCTATTAAAATTTAATTATCCAATTGAAGATGATGAATTAATGACTGTTACTCAAATTAGAGACCCTATTGTTTCTCCAGATGGGAAGTTAGTTGTTTTTAGCGCACTTAATCGTCTTTATAAAATGGATTTCATTTCACGCAATCCAAAAAGAATTACAGATTTTAATTTCACAGAGGCACAGCCAACATGGAGTCCAGATGGGGAGCAAATTGCTTTTGTTACTTGGAATAATTCAAATGAAGGACATTTATACAAAGTAAATATTGAAGGAAAGAGTAAGCCTCAGAGAATTAGTAACATTCCTGCTATTTATTCACAACCGGCATGGCACAGTTCTAATAAAATAGTTGCCATAAAGGGTAGCAGGCAAGAATATGCTGACTCACCAGATTGGTCGGCTTTTAATACATATGATGATATAGTCTGGTTTAATTCAAGAGGGGGTGAATCTCAATTTATTGCTAAGGCAAAAGGAAGAACAAATCCTCATTTTATTTCAGGAGATGACCGCATTTATTTACATAATGGGAATAATGGATTAGTTTCAATAAGGTGGGATGGTTCTGATGAGAAAAAGCATGTTCAAATAGAAGGAATTACTACATATGGATCATCAGTTTATGATGATAATCATTTGTTAAGCGATAAATCACAAGCAGTTAGGAAGCCATCAAAAGCTGCAATAATATTAAAATCTCCAAAAGGGCCATATGCACTAGCAAAAATAAATAATGATATTTATGTAACAACTATTCCTTATTCAGGACTGGATACTCTTAAAATTAATGTTAGTGATCCTGATAAAGCAATTTTTCCATCTTTAAAATTAACTAAAATAGGTGGAGAATTTCCTACTTGGAGTCAAGATGGTAAAAATATTTATTGGTCATTAGGGAATGCATTGTTTAGTTACAATTTGTCTGCAGGAATGGCTAGTAAACTTGAAATGAAAAAGAAAAAAGAAGAAACTGATAAGGATGAGGATAAAGATGAAAATGAAGATGAAACAGAAGAGGAGAAATACTCAGCAAGTGAATTAAAGATAAAGGTTAAAGTAAAAAGAGATATTCCAAAGGGGAAATTCCTTTTAAAAAACGCTAGAATAATTACGATGAAAGATAATCAGATTATTGAAAACGGCTCTATATTAATTGAAAATAATAGAATAGTAAATGTTTTTTCTGGGAATGAATCATCTAGCAATGAAGATTATTTTGAAATAGATGTGATGGGCAAGACAATTGTTCCAGGGTTTGTTGACACTCATGCTCATATGTGGCCTATATGGGGGATTCATAAGAATCAAGCATGGACGTATACAGCAAATTTAGCATATGGTGTAACAACAACAAGAGACCCGCAAACAGCAACAACAGATGTGCTAACTTATTCATCAATGGTTGATGCAGGAATGATCTTAGGCCCAAGAGTATACTCAACAGGTCCTGGAGTTGGTTATTGGGGTTATAACATTAAAAGCCTAGATCATGCAAGAGATGTTTTAAAACAATATTCTGAGTATTATAATACAAAAACTATCAAGATGTATTTGACAGGCAATAGGCAACATAGGCAGTGGATAATCATGGCTGCGAAGGAGCAAAAACTAATGCCTACTACTGAAGGAGGACTTGACTTTAAACTCAATATTACTCAGATTATTGATGGATATCCGGGTCAGGAGCACAATTTCCCTATCTACCCAATTTATAAAGATCTTATAAAATTTACTGCAGAATCAAAAATGGCATATACACCTACTTTTTTAGTTACTTATGGGGGCCCACATGCTGAAAATTATTTTTTTGCTAAAGAGAATATAAATGGGGATCCAAAACTCAACCGGTTTACTCCTAAATCAGAGTTAGATTATAAGTCGAGAAGGAGAAATGCAGGATGGTTTATGGATGAAGAATATTTTTTTGATGAACTGGCAGTATTTGTTAAAGACCTTGTTGAAGCTGATGGTATTGCAGGAGTTGGTTCTCATGGGCAACTTCAAGGACTTGGATATCACTGGGAGCTATGGAGCATGCAGGCAGGAGGAATGTCTGAACATGATGCTCTTAGGGTAGCTACAATTATAGGCGCTGAGGCCCTTGGATTAGAAGATGATCTAGGCAGTATTGAGTCAGGAAAGTTGGCTGATCTTGTTATTTTAGATGAAGATCCTTTAATAAATATTCGTAATACAAACTCTGTTTTTATTGTAATTAAAAATGGGAGAGTTTATGACGGGGATTCCTTAGATGAGATATACCCAAATAAAGAAAAGCGTTCATTTGATGAATGGACGCAATCTAGTCCAAATGAAAATTTACCAGGAATAAAATAAATTTATGATGAGAAATTTTATACAATTATTATCGGGATTAATCTTTTTTGTCTTTATTGGATGCTCAACTTCAGATCAGTATTCCAAAGAGGTAATAAAAGCAGATCAGCTTATTTCAAATGTTCTTAATGCAAATCATTTGCCGGGAATTTCCGTAACAATTCTCAAAGACGGTAATATGGTTTACTCTAAGGGATTTGGCTATGCAGATATAGAAAAAAAGACAAAAATTATACCTTCAAAAACTAGATTTAGAATAGGAAGTTTTTCAAAAACACTCGCTACATCTGCATTAATGAGATTAGTTGAAGAGAATAAAATAAATCTAGATAGTAGCATATACTTTTATGTTCCAGATTATCCTAAAAAGAGATGGGATTTTACCCCAAGACAAATTGCTGGTCACCTCTCAGGGATGAGACACTACAAAGGAGATGAAATGATGATTAATAAAAATTTTTCAACCGTTGAAGACGCCTTAAGTATTTTTAAAACTGATTCTCTTTTACATGAGCCAGAGACAAAATATAAATATTCTACCCACTCCTGGACCCTTCTTAGTTTGATTATAGAAAATGCATCTGGGGAGTCTTTTTTAGATTTTATGCAGGCTAATGTTTTTGATCTCTTAGATATGAAAAACACACACCCAGAGAAGATAGATTTAATTGGTGTTGAGAAGGTTAGCTATTACTATTTAGATTCGACAAAGACTGCTGTCCTTGCGCCAGAGGTCAATAATAGCTGGAAATGGGCTGGAGGAGGCTTTATATCGACAACAGAAGATGTTGCAAAATTTTTATGGAAACATTCTAGTTATGATTATCTAACTGAAAAGAGTATATCGGAAATGACTACTCCTCAAAAAACAAAAGACGGCAAGACAACGAATTACGGATTAGGTTGGATAACACGTTATGACAAAAATAAAAATGTTTTAATTGGGCATACTGGAGGTTCTGTTGGAGGAACTACCTATGCTTTTATGGCTCCTCATTCCAATACAATTGTTGTTATGACGACTAACTTGTCTGCTAGCTTTGGAAGTTTAGCAAATGATTTATTTGAGCTATTTGAATAATTAAAATTTTAGTATTCAATTGTTCCTCCATCAAAGGGGAATAGCTTATTAATTGGCCCGTATTTATAGTCTAGTGCATCTAACCGTATTGTTCCAAACCAATCTCCAGGAGCATCAACAACAAAAATAGTTTTTGCATAGCCTGTCTCATCAAAACCTCTTCTGAAGTGAACTCTAGACTTCACAACAAAGACATCATAATTTTTGGGATCTATTGGTCCAAATTCTAACGCTTCAGGAACTATTATTTGTTTATAGGTTGGTGTAATAATTAATACGTTATTATTTCCAAAACCAATGGCTGCAATATTTTCATAACCCCATTTAGGACCAAAAAATAGAACTTCTCCTTTAATTTTTATTGGTTCTCCCGCTTGTTCTCCTGTAAATCCTCCAACTAACCTGTCGAATGAGTCACCAGGTTTAGCACCTTTATTTTTAAGGGCTTCTAATGCTCTCTCATCTCTTAGGGCAGCATAGAGTATATTATCAACTTTTTGGTCAATTAATTCTTTTAAAATCCATGTTGCATCTCCTGGTCTATCAGAATAATCCCCTAAAACAACAGGGGTTTCATTTTTTGATATAGCTTTTTTAGTCTTTGATACAGCTTCTTTAGGAAGAGGAAAATCTTGATCTACAAAGTCTTTTCTAACTCTCCAAATATAATCTGCCATGTCATCTGCTATTGAGTCAGCTAATTTTTGATCATTATTTGTAGTTACATGAACTGTTGCTCCAATATCTGGAACATCTGACCAAGGAAATCCATAAAAAACACTAACAAATGCATCCTTGTTTCTGGCCTCCCATCTTCTAGCCCTTTCCATAATATCCATTACAGGTGATTTCCCAGTCCACTGAAGAACAGTTCCTGTGACAACAGGAGGTTTTCTTGAAGAGGAGGTTGGTTTATATAGTCCATTAACAGTTCTGTATAAGAAATTAGCAGACCTTTCTCCTTGCAGAAAAGCATCATAATGAGGAAATCTTTTTGTTACAAAAGCAGCATCTGCCCAATTTAAAAACTCCTTATCTTCATTGCCGTGAAGATCAAAAGAGGCAGCAATAGGCACATTGGGTCCAACGAGCTCTCTTACTCTTTTTGCAATTTCAGCTTCAGGTCTTGGAATTTCTCTTACAGCCATGGCTCCATGCAAAGCTAGATATACTCCATCTACTGGGAGTTTACTTTTTAAATCATCTAAAATTATCTCCATAAAGTATTCAAAACTTTCTCTTGTATTCCAGCTCCTAGAAGAGCCTCCAAAAACAAAATCTGGAGAATTTATACCAATTACCTCAACATCTTTATAAACTTTCGTTTCATGAACAAAACCTGCGATATAGTTAGAATTAGGTTCTCCATTGTTATAATTTACAAGCTTCTCTCCTTTCAGATAGGGGCCATTAGTTGTCCAATCTTTAATCCCTGCATCTCCACCAGGGCAAAAAGTACAAGTTTCTTGTTGGTATTTGATAACAGCAAATCTAATTTTTTTTGTTTCTTTTTCACACCCAATGAAAAGGATAGATATAATAAATAAAAAAGTTAGTATGGGGGCTGATGTTGTTCTAAAGGCCATGACAAATATTTTTATTGAAGATAAAAAAATGCAAGGGTTTTTTAAAAAAGAGTTCTATTAATTTTAGATTTTTATTTTAAACAACCTTGGATACCCTACTCCTTCATCTTCAGAAGTTATCCAAAAAGTTGAGTCATTAATTATTTTGATAGCTTCAATCTGGGCATTTTTAATTGGAAGATTATATCTAATAAAGGAAATTTTGTTAAGATTTTCAGAATCAAAATTATTTACTTTATAGAGGAATTGATCGCCATCTGTATTGTAGCCAACAAGGGCTATAATATTTAATGATCCATTGTAATCTGCCCCAGTAATTAATGAGCCAACAGATAAACTTTTTGAATGACTAAGTTTATATGATCCAGGAGTTTTTGGAATAAAATATAGTTCAGTACTATAACTCTTTCTATTTTTTGAAAACAAAATTAATTTTTCAGATGTTGCGGCAAGAGACTCCGCATCGTATGAATGTTTTGATCTTTTATCAAAAGATTTTTGAGACTTGTATTCAATATTTATAGTACCAAAGCACTTAAAATTTTTTTTAGGATCAAGTATAATTATATTTAGGTTTTTTCTTTTCCCAAAATTATTTCCTGTATTTGAAACAAAAATAAATTCTCCATCAGACGTTATATCTTCCCAATCATCATTTTTTCCGCAATCTATAATTTCAAACTTATTTAATAAGTCCCCCTTTTTATCAAATTCATAAAGAATCGGGAGCCCGCCTGAATCGTTATGGGTTATAAAATTATTGCCAAAAAACTCTAGCCCTGATGTTTCATTAATTTCTCTAGGCAATAAAATTTCATCAACAACGGTTTGTCCTATGGACTTATTTAAGATAAGAAATGATAAGATTGATAGAATGTATTTTACCATTTTAGTTATATGATTAATTCTTGCTAACTATTAATTTAAATTTGAGATTTTGATTTGGAGCAACAATTCCATTCATTAATTCAAAAGGGAGATCAATATTATCTAAATTAGTTAATGTTTTAATTTTTAAAACTTTTTTAGAATTGGGAGGAATTTGAAATATTTTTCCATCTTCATGAAAACTAAAAGAACCAGTATATCTAAGATTCAAAATTGCAGAAGAATGATTTGTGAGAGTAAATTCACCAATTTGTTTACCCTTTGGATATTTTAAGTTTCCTGCTGAGAGGTTTGATTCAATAACAGGTAATAAATTCTCCTCTTTACCAATTAAAAGATCTTTAAACCAAACAAAAGTTTTGCCTTTAAAAAGAGCTTCTTTAATCTGATTAATTTCCCCTCCTTCAGATATGACAAAAGTTATAGGGCGATGACCTCCTTCAGGAATTTCAAAAAGCCAGTCTGTAAGCCCATGTATGTCAGAATTTCCAATAATTGTAAGATTACTTTCAAGTGCAATTTTAAGGGCCTCTTCTGAAAAAGTAGTTTCATTTACAACTTCTACTCCATGGATTAATTTTTTCTTAATTAAATCTTCATGAACTGAACTTAACCTTGCAATTCCATCCGATCTGTGCGCATCCCAATTAGGATGATTCATAAAAACAAAAGCTTTTTGAGCATTTGCTTCATTTATTGATAAAATAGGATCATTTCTTAATAGTTTATTTGCATCTTTAATAAATACTGCATTTAAATGTCCTATGGGCATTTCGCGAGTTATTTCAGCTCCATTAATAACTCTTAATTTTTCTTGTCCTTTAGCTAATTCACTAGCGATTTGATAGGATCGATTTCTGTCAGGATGTGGAATATCTTCTTTATGTGGTTGATATTCAAGATGGTCTGTCATAGCTATGAGATCTAATCCTTCCCTAAGAGCTTCCCTTAAACGAATATCAGGCCAAACAGATCCGTCAGAGAAAACTGTATGAATGTGTAAATCAGTAGCTGTTAAATAAGAGTCCTTGGGAGCTTTGAACAAAGGTCTTGTTTGTGAGTAAAAAACTGATGGGATTAGCAATAAAAAAACAACTTTTTTAAAAAACTTTAACATGCTCTAATTTTTATACTATGCAATAATATTTTTATCTCAAATAAGATACTTATTTCTTCTTTGAGAAAAAAATAACATTAGACAAAGGTTATCTCCCAAAATCATCCTCTAATCGAATAATGTCATTTTCATCGGAAGGTTTTTTAAAATCAGTATGCTGCCATATTTCAGCAATTATTGCAGAATTTTTTAAACCTACTATTCGATGTCTTTCACCTTGTTTTATTTTGATCTGATTTCCTGAATCAATTATTTCCATATTATTTTGGAAATCATTTTTTGATCTGATTATTCCCACAGGCCCTTTATAAATAGACCAAATTTCAGATCTGCGTATATGATATTGCCATGACAATTTTGAATTTGGATTTATGATTAAAATTTTAGGACTTAATCTCTCTGTTATTTGAAGAGATTCTATTTTTAACCCATCAAAAAATTGATTTGAAAACTTTTGAGACTGGTCTTCATCAATTACTAAAAACCCTCCCCAAGGTCTATTAAGGTCTTCTGAAATTATTTGGTATCCAAAAGACTCTATCTCATTTCTAATGCTTAGGAAATTTTCACCCAACTTTTATTTTTTTATTAAACAGGGATTTTCCAGCCATTATGATAGGACTTTGTTACAAATTTATTTGCCTCTTCAAAATTTGTAATTTTCATATTTGGTCCATCCCACTGTAATTTTTTTCTACCATAATAAACATTTCGTCCCGCTAAATCTTTTTTCCGTAACATTCTACTTCTTAGCCCCAAATTACCCATTAGTACAGTCTCAGTAAATGGCCCTGAATATTCAAAAGAAGATGTAAGGGCTAAATGTTCTTTACTGTTATAACCAGCTTTACAAGCCTCTGTCCATGAAGTATTATGTATTTGATCTAAATCTATCTTGTCAGTTTTAAAAACTATTGGAGCTTCACCCTTTTGATATAATGTAGGATTATTACCATATACTTGTGCTGTTATGACCCCTTTCTTTCCTATCATCATTGAAAGATTACCTGTTCCACTTTTTGTAAAAAAGTCGTCTCCAAGTAGATCAGGAACATTTGGAGTAATGCCTCCATCCATCCAAACTAATTCTATGCCATTTTTAGCATATGGGCTACTATCATATCGTAAAGTAACAACTGAAGAAAGAGGGCAGCCCTCAGGCGCATAATCCATATTCCACATTACGCTAAAGGTAGTTGAAGTAGTGCATTCTACACTATTGGGATATCCCAGTTTTAATGTTTTATAAGGAACATCAAGAATATGACAAGCCATGTCTCCTAAAGCTCCAGTTCCAAAGTCCCAATATCCTCTCCATGAAAATGGATGCAGACCAGGAGAATATGATCTTTTTTTAGCTGGACCCAACCAAAGATCCCAATCAAGGCCTTCTGGTTTCTCATTTTCATTTGATTTAGGTAAATTTTTCCCTTGAGGCCATACCGGACGATTTGTCCAAGCATTGATTTTTTCGATTTCTCCAATTTTACCCTGATCTATCCATTCTTGAACTTTTTGAACACCAGGATTAGAACCTCCTTGATTACCCATTTGAGTAACTACCTTATTTTCTTGAGCTGTTTTTCTCAGAAGTCTTGCTTCAGCAATAGTATGCGTTAAAGGTTTTTGAACATAAACATGAAGTTTTCTTACCATACAAGCATGAGCAACTATAGCATGAGTATGGTCAGGGGTTGATATAGTTACAGCATCAATGTCTTTTTGCTTTTCAAGCATTACTCTGTAGTCTTTATATATTTTAGCATCGGGGAATCGATCCATAGATTTTTTTGCATATTCAGGATGTACATCACATAGTGCGACAACTCTATTTTTCCCTTTGTCGTATGCATTATTTATATCAGACGTTCCTTTTCCTCCAGATCCAACAGCAGCAATAGCAAGTTGATCACTTGGAGCAGTATAGCCTTTGCCTCCGAGAACATTGCGTGGTATAATAAAAAGACCAGATCCAATAAGCGCACTTTTTTTAATAAAATTTCGACGAGATTTATTTTTTTTCATAGATAAAATATTAATGCTTGAGCCATAAATATACTTTTAGTTTAGGAATTTCAAATATTTAAAATCAAATTTTTTTGTAAGATCTTGACATACAGACTATAACAGTAAATCAGAATGCTTTCTTTAGAGAATAATGTCTATTTTTACGCTTAAATTTTTTAAGATCGGGTTACAATCAACTTTTTTGTCTTTTTTTTTAGGAATCCTATTTAGTTATTCCCAGACAACATATTATGTATCAAAGTCAGGTAATGATTCAAACAATGGGACAAGTTTAAACACATCTTTTCTCACAATAGGGAAAGCCATATCGGTTATTTCTGCAGGAGATAAAATTTATATAAGGCATGGTGTTTATCATGAGGATTTAACATTAAATAATTTAGATGCAACCTCTAGCAATAAGACACTAATATCAAACTACAATGATGAAAAAGTAATTATTGATGGAACTATTCCAATATCTAATACCTGGTTAGATGATCAAATAGGAGGAACACCTGTTAAAAAAATTGAAAGTTTTACCTCTACTATAACGCAACTTTTTGTGGGTAATAATCAAATGGTTATGGCAAGATGGCCTAATGCTCAATTTTCAGATCTTTCAATTTATGATCATGATAATTGGGCTGAAGGAGTTGAAGCAGGGAGTAGTGATGGTTCTATAATCATTGATGAAACAGTTGAAAATCCTGGATCATTGGATTTAACCAACTCAATTGGGGTATTAAATCTGGGATCATTCAAAACATATAACAGAACTATAAACTCTCATACCCAGCAAGGGGGTAATGATGTGTTTTCCTATTCGAGTCAAATAGGAAGTGGTTTTAAAACAAAGCATTATTATTTCTTTTTTGAAGGTAAAAAAGAATTTATAGACGCTAAAAGTGAGTGGTTTCTGGATAATAGTAATGATATACTTTATTTAAATCCGCCAACAGGAGTAGATCTTACTAAGGTTCCTATAAGAGGAAAAGTAAGAGATTATTCTATCAGTATTTCAGGAAGTGAATATATTAAAATTAAAGGATTAACTTTTTTTGCAACTACCTTAAAAGCTCAAGGGAGTAGTAATCTAGAGATTGAATCCTGTAACTTTTATTACCCCTCTAATTCGCAAAGAATGCTTGGAAATCTTGCTGGAGCAAATGTAACGACTCTTGGGACTGGCTCTGGAAACTCGGCAAGAGTTGATAGCAGTACTGTAAGTGGATGTTTATTTATTGACACTGAGGGTGAAGCTCTAGTCGTTTATGGAGATGATAATACAATTAAAAACTCCTATTTCAGAAATATTGATTGGTCTGCAACTGAATTAAATGGTTTAATGGTTAGTGTTTATATCAATGGAAATAATAATAAGTTTAACAATAATGAAATTTATAATACAGGCGCTTCAGCAACTGTATGGCCTGGTACAGCATCTGAATTTTCCTACAACATAGTTTCAAGTACAGGGCACGCTCAATCTGATGGGGCAGTATTTCAAGGGACAAGTGCTTGCGTTGCCGGTTCAGAGGTACATCATAATTTTGTTTATGATACTGAGAAATATGCATTTCGATATGATGCTCCTGGAGGTGATGCTTCTCAGGCTGGGAGCTTTGGGAAGATGCATCACAACATTGCTGATAATACTCTTGGTTTAATGATAAAAGGGAATAATCAGGTTATAGCCCATAATACGGTCTTAAATACAATAAGCAATAGAAATGATATAATTATTTTATCAGAGGATTGTTCCAATAACAGCACTTGGTTTTACAACAATTTAGCTGAACGTATTGGAGCTCACAGAAGTGATGCAACGTTTTCAGCTCCTGGAACTTCTCCTATGCCAATTGGAGGTGTAGGGTATATAAAAAACGGAAATAATTGGGAGTTTTGTGACTCTGGAGACTCTTTTTACTCTGGGGCAGGAACTGGTAGCTCAACTTCTAATTATGACGGAATTAATGTTTCTCGCCCTGGCATTACCTATGATAGCAATATTGAATCTTTAATAAGTTATAATGCAGGCAATGGTAAATCAATGGCTGATTATGTCCCGACAAGTAATAAAATATTGGACCAGGG
>Ga0066861_10000527_pt1 | contig 12118 bp, 10 predicted proteins | sample ETN02SmetaG_3_FD_66434 | JGI IMG/M metagenome (GOLD analysis project Ga0066861, IMG submission 66434) | Marine microbial and viral communities from oxygen minimum zone, Eastern Pacific Ocean - ETNP2014F10-02SV257 | ecosystem: Environmental > Aquatic > Marine > Oceanic ... | reverse complement strand
GTCATCGCAGTCCGTAAGAGGAAGAAGGCGATTATGCACCCAACGAAGAAGCTACCACCAACATACACATGAGTCTCGAACATGAGTATCCCGATGGCAGTCAGGGACAGATAGGAAACCGTCTGACAAATCAGTGACAGCCTCTGTAGCATGACATACTCCATCTCGTGAACGTTCGACGCATCCTGGATATACGAGTTGATGAGGAAGAATATGGCCTGGAACGGGAGAGCTGCAGCGAGAATGGCTAGACACGCCACCGTCACCATCTCGGGATTGTCAGGGTCTAGCTCTAGGCCGCGAAACAGGAGGTTACCCGTATTCAGACCGATTATCGCCGCATGGATTGCCCAAGCCTTCCCGGCTGGGTTTTCTCCTCCATCCGCCCCTACTGGAACAACCATGGAATGCTGCCATCCGATTCACCATTGAAGGTTACTCTGCCAGAGATAGTTTGTGAGAGGGTTGTAGGAGTTGTGAAGGAGTCTCAGACCCCTGGTGCCCTTCCCCTCATCATCCTCCTCCAGATGGGAGGGACCAGGCATGGCCACCAGCACGCATAGTAACCCGATGGAAGGGCCGGAGCATCAGGATATGGCCTGAGCTTCCAGAATGGTACCGATGCGTGAAGATGGTGATCGGAGTGCCTCGTTAGCTCGAGAAGGCTCCACCTTGACCACCTTGCCTCGGTGTTCCAAGCGTGTTCTTCCTCGAACTTCCTTGAGCCGTCCTCCCTCCTCAGTCCCCAGTGCCTGATGTAATTTACATACTCGAGCGTCATTATTGCTATCAGGGAAAGGATCCCCCATCCAACGAGAACTGGAAGGGCCCATTGTAATCCAGCGTAGTGCCCCACTGCTAGGGATGAAATCAGGAGGATCTGTAGCGCGAGCCCCCTCCACGAGGGGTTCGAGAATCCGGTCCTGCCCTTGCGATTGTGGACTCTCACAGAGGAGGCGAACTGCCCTGGTATGGTGGAAATCCAGAACGCCCAGATTCCTTGCTCGTAAGTCGCACTGGCGGGGTCCAGGTCGGTTGCCACGTTCTTGTGGTGGTTGTGGTTGTGCTCGGTTGTGAAGTGAGGGTAGTTGATGCTGAAGAGAAGGGCCCTCGCCAATCGCCATCCGGGACTCTTGGGCCTCTTGTGGCCTAACTCGTGGGCAGTGACGATGGCTGAGGCAGCTGCCACTAGGCCCGTGGACAGAGATGCTGCAATTAGCCACCGTGTCAGACCCTCCGAGGACGCGAAATAGACGAATGACCCGAGCATCACGAAATGAAGCATCCCATGTACCCACAGGAGGGCCTCGAAGGGGGTTCCGGACTCCCTCGGGGGACGGGGATTCTTCGATTCACCCATGGCCAAGTCAAGAAGAGGACCAACTCCCCAGATGAAGACGACACCCATCAGCGTGTACGCGCCACCCAGAATGTTCCCGGATATCGCGAGTCCTGGGCTTATTAGCCCCAGCAAGTGAACCGGCCAAGGCTCGGGGGAGAGTTCTGGCTCACTCATACAGATGGGCGTGCTTGGCCCTCGTCTTAGCAATTTTCGGAGCCACAACCATCATGCAATAGGGATTTGAGGGGTTGTTCTCGAAGTAGTCGTGGTGATATGACTCGGCGTTGTAGAAGTTCTCCAAGGGCGAAACCTCGGTCACGATGTCTTCGTCGAATGCATCGGCGAGGGTTTCAATTACCTGAATGGTATCTTCCCTCTGTCCCTCGTTCGAATAGAATACTGCGCTCCGGTATTGTGGGCCTATGTCGTTCCCCTGCCTGTTAAGCTGGGTCGGGTCGTGACAGGTGAAGAACACCTCCAGAATTGCGATTCTATCGATGGAGGAAGGGTCGAAAGTGACCTTGACGACTTCTGCATGACCCGTCCCCTTGCCGCAGACCTGTTCGTAGGTCGGGTTTTCCACGTGACCTCCGGAATATCCGGGAATTACATTGGTGACTCCCCTCAGACCCTTGATCGCGCCCTCTACGCACCAGAAGCATCCCCCACCGAGGACGATTGACTCCAAGTCATCACCTCCGGTAATTTGGAGCCTCACGAGTTATCTCCACATCGTGGACGTGTGATTCGGAAAGCCCCGCATTGGTGATCCTGACGAAGTCGCATCCGCCCTTCATCTCCGGGATGCTCCCGTTTCCAGTATACCCCATCGAAGAGCGAAGGCCCCCGACCAGCTGGTGGATGACGTTCTCGACGGGGCCCCTCGCAGGGACCCTTCCCTCAATTCCCTCAGGGACGTACTTTCTGGTGTCTCCCTGCTCGGACTGGAAGTATCGGTCATGAGCCCCCTTGCTCATTGCACCTACTGATCCCATTCCTCGGTACACCTTGTAGGAACGCCCCTGGTATAGGATAGTCTCGCCGGGGGACTCATCAGTTCCAGCTAACAGTGAGCCTATCATGACGCAGTCTGCTCCAGAGGCTATTGCCTTGGCTATGTCCCCACTGTACTTGATTCCGCCATCTGCAATGACAGGAACTCCTCGGGCCTTGCACGCCTCTACTACGCTCTGTACCGCCGTGAGTTGCGGTACGCCGACTCCCGAAACAATCCTGGTTGTGCATATCGACCCTGGGCCGATCCCGACCTTGACTGCGTTGGCTCCAGCATCTATGAGTGCGTTCGCAGCTGCACCTGTTGCGATATTACCTGCGATGATAGTCGCCCCGGGTGCCTTTGACCTCAGCTTCCCCACCGTGTCTATCACCCCATGTGAATGTCCGTGTGCTGTGTCGATGACGATAGCATCAGCCCCTGCCCCCAGGAGTGCCAACGCCCTGCTGACCCCATTCTCGCCGGTTCCAGTGGCCGCGGCGACCCTTAGCCTACCTTGCTCGTCCTTGCATGAGACTGGGTGGTCCCTTGTCCTCTGGATGTCTCTCACGGTAATCATCCCAGCACAATTTCCATCCTCATCTACGACTACTATCTTCTCTATCCTATGCTTCTGCAAGAGCGTCTTAGCCTCCTTTGGGTCGTAGTCCTGGCCCACGGTGACGATGTCGTTTGTCATCATCTCTGAGACCTTGGTCGAGTCGTCATCGACGAATCTGATGTCCCTATTGGTGATTATCCCAGCGAGCCTGCCGCCACCGTTGACCACGGGGAACCCCGAGAAACCGTATCTCGACTTCATCTCCCTGAGTTCGCCTATCGTCATGTCCGGAGATACAGTGATTGGATTGAGAACGAGTCCTGACTCGAATCTCTTGACCCTCTCGACCTCGCGTGCCTGCTCCTCCGTTGACATGTTCCTGTGGATGACACCCATCCCACCGGATTGCGCCATTGCGATTGCCATTGAGCTCTCGGTGACCGTGTCCATAGCAGCAGAGATGATTGGTATGTTCAGGCTGATATCGGATGTCAGACTGGTGGAAACGTCCACCTCGGCCGGCAGCACTGCCGACTCTGCTGGCATCAATAGGACGTCATCGAAGGTCAGTGCTTCAGGAATACCGTCTTGCGCCATTAGGGATGGCGTATGGCATCGATACTTGAACGATTCTATGTGCTGCAGTTGAGGACTCTGGTGAGAATATTGCGAAATTGTAAGCGTCGTATTCAAAAACCCCAGTTGGGGGGGCCGGGACCATGCCAAGTAGAGGAGCGGAGAGGCTGGTGATGATAGGCTGGAGGGAATGGGTGGGAATACCTGAGCTTGAGGATGTCCCCCTTCTCGGCAAGATGGACACCGGTGCATGGTCGAACACCCTTCACGCTTCTGACATAGAGGTGATAGAGTCCGACATGGAAACCCGTGTCAGGTTCCGTCTGGAACGCGACGGGAAGTGGATTGAGCGACCTCTTCACGACTGGCGCAGAGTCAGGGACACGGGGGGGCATGACACTCTGAGGCCGGTGATCAGGACCACTTTGGAGATCGCGGGAATGGACTTCGACATAGAGATGTGCCTGCAGGACCGTTCCAGGATGAAGCATCGACTAATCCTGGGGAGGCGTTTTCTCAGGAGCGGCTTCTGCATTCACCCACGAAGGGAGTGCATCCATTCCGAGGAGCGAACCATCCCCCGAATCACACTAGAGGTCTGATTTCCCTCTCCATGACTATTAGTCTGGCCCCCCTAGGAAGGCTGTGTCTCAGATGCGCATTGAGGGAGCCTACTCCCCTATCAGCGAGCCATCCCCATGGTGGTTGAGGGGACTTGCCATCTTCATGGGCCTGATGGCCATTTTCTACGCGTTCAACTCATTGATTACCGCGGTCACGCCAATGCTCATCTCCGAGTTCACTGACATGGAATGGGAGGATATTGAGGAATACCCCGAGGATGGGAGCGACGAGGAGAAAGAAGAGTGGGAGGAGGGGAAGTTGGCCTGGGAGGACATGCAGGACTACACGGACGAGATGATGGAGTTCATGGGTCCGGTGGCGTTACACAGCGGGCTGCTTGCCATAATAGGCCTAGCCAGCGCAGTCCTTCTGTGGACCAACAGGGAATCGGGAATCAAGGCCGTCGGGGCATGGATAGCCGTCAATTTCGCAGGAGGCGTCTGGATGATGTGGAAGATGTCAGAAATAGGCTTCACACCAATCGACGACTACGGCCCGGAGGCAGGGGGGACTGCGATTCCCGACATGGTGAATCAGATCTCAATGGTGGCCGGGGTCGGCCAAATAGCGATCTGCAATGGCATGATGCTGGCCCTACTGGTGCTTGTTGCTAGCAAGTCCAAGCCGGAGACCTCCTTCGACATCCCATCTGGATTCCGAGAATCCTAGAGTCACTATGTTCAAGTGGCTCCCGCGATAGGGAGAGTGTATGGAACAAGTAGTGAATGGAGTGCTAGTGGTGAATACAGAGACTATACCGGGGAAGCTGATTACGGAGACGCTGGGAGTCGTTAGCGGATCAACGGTCAGGGCCAAGCACCTTGGGAAGGATATCTTCGCAGGCCTCAAGAACATTGTCGGAGGGGAGTTGGTACAGTACACCGAGCTCCTCCAGGAGTCTCGTCAAGAGGCAGTTGGGAGGATGGTGGCTGACGCGATGTCGCTTGGTGCGACGGCGATAGTCAACGTCAGATTCGCTACATCCGCAATCACGGCGGGCGCTGCAGAGCTCTTCGCCTATGGGACTGCCGTGAAGTACGAGTAATCGGAGGTCTTTCGATGGCTGCTGAAATTCCATTGGCGTTGGTAGTAACGGGCTTGTGCCTAGGGCCATTTCTCCTATTGGGCTTGATAGGGACGCTGTGGGGCTTCGCTTACCCATTTGTGTTCCTCTGGGGGATGTTTACCAGCGGAGGTAAGCTTGACAACATGATTGAGGAGACAAACAGCAGAGAGAGGTCCACCAAAGGGTCGCTGGGGAAGGATCCCCTGACAACCATTGACGGTGGTTTCAGAAGTGATATTTCTGAGGCTGGTCTGGTATACGCGAGCGGGGTCTTCGGACCCAGTCACTGGCACCTCCTCATCGCTCGGTTCAACAATCTCTTTGGCGGCTCGGTGACTATTTTCCAGAAGGTCATATCCGCAGGCAGGGCAGAGGTCATGCAGAGGCTCCGGGAGAATGCCTTGGCAGCTGGTTGGGATGAGGTGATCAATGTCAGGATAGACACAGCAGACATGACCCCACAGGGAATGCCGACCGGGGCGAAGGGCGTCGAGGTGTTCGCCTACGGAACTGGTATCAGGTACTCCTAGGACTCGTCGTATATCGGCGACTCGTCGAGGTGCATCGCGAGATTGAACAGCCACCAGGAGATCAAGTCGAATGACTCGACTAGGTTCTGTACCCCTGTACCATTGTCGGTGACCATCATGTCAATCATCGTCTCGAGGTTGTCGCACGGCCCATGATAGCAGTCTGAGCCCCCAGTGAGTGAGCCGAAGTCCATCGAGACCACTCCTAGCTGGTCCGCTATCCTCTCGTAGTCGCTCCTGCCCCTCTGGGACTCATGCACCGAGATGGAGAGCCTCTTCTGGTCACTCGAGTCAACGTCCTTCATCGAGGCATAGCCTTCGGTATGGTAAATTTCTCTTCCAAGTCGTAATGCCTCGGAGATGTTGTTGTTGTTCGAGCCTATCCATTCGGCCAGTCTGATCATTGGCCACTGCTCATTGAGTTGGTTATCCGTCTCAGGAATAATATCCACAACCAAAGTGTAGTATCCAGGCCAGTTGGTACCCACTGCATCAGCGTTTAGATAGTTAGAGAGAGTTACTCCTGCAGGGATATTATCGATCCACCTGTCGACCCCGTCATAGCCGTTCTCCTCGTTGGACCAGAAGCACACCACGATTGTTCTGCGGTGATCGAACTGAGCCAGTCCCCTAGCAGCCTCCAGTACCAGAGCGACCCCGGCTCCATTGTCATGCGCACCTATTTGCGCACCCCCTCCGGGGGGGCTTCCTGGCTCAGCGATGTCGAGGTGCGCGCCTAATACCAGCCACTCGTCTGGAAACATTGTTCCTTCCTTGTAGCCACAGACATTGACGGCATAGGAGAAATCTGAGATCCAGTATCTGTGGACCTGTGAGTCATATCCCATCCCTTGCAGCTCTCCCTGCATGAAATTGGCGGCCCTCATGTATGTCGGATCATTGAGAGTAAAGGGGCCCCATCGCTGATTGTAACCAGAATCAGGGTCAGCGAATTCCTCCAACCACACAAAGGCATTGAGGCCGTCAATAATTCCGGTTCCATGCAGAGACCCTTCCTCGGGAGAGTAGCCAGACCTGTTCTCCCTGGCCACGGGCACTTGGACGTGCGTGTATGGCGAGTCGTTGAACTCAGGAGAGTAGAACCACTCCTCCCAGCTCTGGTTTGTCTCTCTCAAAGGCCACTCTATGCGTCCTTCCTGCCCAAGGAGGAAATATGCGGAGTCGATATTTGAGGGTGCTATCATTTCAACTGATTGAACGCCTGAACCACTGAAATGAAGGGTGGTCCCATTGACCACGAATCCGGATGCAGTGTCGATTATCAGATAGGGGATATGGACGCTCATTGACCTGGATGCAATTATCTCGACCTCTTGTAACTGGGCTCCTACAAGAGTACCTGGACTGACCTCTAGATCTTCTGCGGGGATGAGTGGGGCGTCGGCATCGGAGGTGAGGCAGCCCTGCAGGGTACCTGAAAAGATGACCAGAGCGAATCCAATCGCAGCAATACGTCGCATTGGGCACGGATATGAGTGACTCGTATATGAGTTGGGCAGAACGAGTCAGTTTCAAGACGTGTTGTCCACACGCAGGTACCTCAGACACGGCCCCTCTGCGGGATTCGGAGTCGGAGGTGAGTGCTTGCAGAGTCCCGTGACGAAGATTGACCCGGTTATCGCCGCACGCCTTTCCAAGCAGAAATATCAGCTGGTAGGAGAGCATGGCGGAGTGAAGACTTGCCACTGGACAAAGCAGAGCCTGATCGCTGACAGGTCCTGCTACAAGGGGACTTTCTACGGTATCGAGAGCCATGGTTGCATGCAAATGGCTCCTAATGTGGATACTTGCAACCTGGGATGCACATACTGCTGGAGGGAGCCTCACTCGGACACCCTGAACAAGATCGACGATGACCCCTACGAGTTGTACCTGGAATCAGTGAGGGGGCACCGGAGACTGCTCACGGGATTCGGTGGGAACCCCAAAGCGGACCCTGAGAAGTTTGCAGAGGCGCAGAACCCGAAGCACGTCGCGATATCCCTGAATGGGGAACCCACTCTGTATTCCAGGCTCGGGGAGTTCCTGGACATCTGCCACCAGCATGGCACCTCCACGTTCCTAGTCACCAACGGCAGCCTGCCCAAGGTGATCGAGAACCTCGACACCCTCCCAACCCAGCTCTACGTCTCCGTGGATGCGCCGAACAAGGAGCTATTCGATAGGCTATGCAAGCCCAAGTTCGACCAAGGTGCCTTCCACAAGCTCGAGCAGACCCTAGAGCTTCTGCCGAGCCTCGATACGAGGACAGTGTGCAGGCACACCCTGATCAAGCACGAGTCACTGGGCCATCACGAGGACTACGCCCGCTTGGACAACATCGCCGATCCGGACTTCATCGAGGCGAAGGGGTATGTGAACGTCGGGAATAGCCGGAACAACCTCTCTATAGAGAACATGCCGACGCACCAGGAGATACTCGATTTCTCCAATACCCTCGCCCCCCTAGTCGGGAGGGAGGTTCTTTCTGACAGGAGGGAGAGCCGAGTGGCGCTGATTGGCAGGGAGATGATCCCGGTAACCCTCCCTCAGAAGGTTAGGGACCTGCCGAAAGATCTCGGCATAGCCAAGCCACAGAGATTCCTGCTCCCTCAAGCCTGAACCATGGGCCTGCTGGAGCCGCACTCGGGGCATCGCTGCTCCGCGCTCTCGCCATACTGGTGGAAACACGCTGGACAAGTGGGGGATAGTCTTAGCTCGGACTTGCTATCGATTTCTATCCGCTCATCCGATACCCTTTCCAGATTCAGTGAGTCGCGTACTATCTCCGGTAGCTCGAAGCGTCCCGGTCCACCGATCTGGGTCAGGATGTCGGGTGGTAGTGTGACTGTACCAGTGTCGTCGATGATTAGCTCACGGCTTCCCGAGAGGTCTGCGATGTCGACATCAGTACCATGCTGTGCGACGAATCTCCCATCCCTGAGCTCCAACGATCTTTCACAGAAGGCAGCTACCTCCCTGTTGTGAGTGACTAGGAAGAAGGCCACGTCTTCCTCCCTGTGTAGCTTATCGAAGAGCTCCAGGACCTCCCTGCTTGTGATTGGGTCCAAGGCCCCTGTGGGCTCATCGGCCAGTATCAGCTTTGGCTCTGTGATCAGTGCACGGGCGATGGCGACCCTCTGTTGCTCGCCACCGGAGAGCTCTTCTGGCATCCCTCCGGATCTTTCCCCCATACCTAGGCGATCCAAGAGAGCCTGTGCCTTGGACCTTGCAACCCCTGGCAATACTCCTTGGTGTCGAAGGGGCTGTGCTACGTTGTCCAGTGCGTTCATGTGAGGGAGGAGGTTTGAGTCCTGGAAGATGAAAGAGACCGTTTCCTGACGGAGTTTGACCAGTTGGTTACCAGTAAGTCTGGTCATCCTACTTCCTGCTAGCTCAACCCCTCCTGCAGAGGGCTTCATGAGGCCCCCTAGGCACTTGAGTAGAGTGGACTTGCCCGAACCTGAAGGGCCGATGACAGCTACCGCCTCTCCCTCTAAAACCGTGACGTGTAGGCCTCGGAGAGCTACCACGTTCCCGTCCTCGGCCTTTGATTCGTAGACATGGTAGAGCCCGTCTGCCTTGAGGATCTCATTCTTCTCGCCCATCATCTCACTCTCCCTTCAGCACCACTGCCAAGTCCGCTTGCAATGCCCTTCTGGTTGTGTAAAGTAAGGCCAATAGTACGGCAATTAGAACTGTGGCGTTGACCAATGCTAAGTCGAACCATGGCCATACCAGTTCCCTTGCTATGGGTGCACTCTGGCCAAGGAACAACTGGAATATGTAACCGAAAATTCCGAAGAATCCATTGAATGACTCAGCAATGGCTAGACCAAGGATCACTCCGAGAGCCATGCTCACGGTTAGGATCGAGAGGATCTCGAAGAGAACGAGTCGCATAACCTGGTTGGGGCTCGCACCTATTGCCTGTAGAATGGCCAACTCCCTCTTTCGCTGAGTGAGCACCAATGAAAGGAATACGAAGGCAGAGGCCACGGATGCCAGAGAGGCTACAATGAACTGCATGCTGAGAAGGCCCGGAGTTCCGAATATCAGGCCGCCGTTTCTTTCGTTTTCCCTGTGTGCCGTGGACCAGTCGGAGGCGGCGCTTACCCCATTTCCGTTTGCCAGCTCTGCGCTTACTGCCCTGAGAGCGTCAGCACAGCCCTCGTCGGACTGGTCGCAGAGCTCGAAGAACCATCGAGTGGAGGAATAGGCATCGGCGGTTGTGTTGCCAACCAATTCCCTGTAGGTTGACTCACCTACGACTACTGCCTGCTCGGCCTCTGAAGCGGATAGCCCGGGGACCCATCTGTGCCCTCCTTGGTAAGTAACTGAGGACTCGGTTGTCGTTGTGGTTACCACGAGTTCGAAGTCGGGGCCTAGTTGGAAGTCATATTCCGTGTACTCAATTGTCTGTTCTCCACCAGACACTAAATCATCGAAAACGTCCCTGGCCGAAGATCCAGCAGTGAACCCACCGGATGACCACAAAGAGACTGTGGCGTCTATGTCGTCTCCCGGAATTGCCTGTGTATCCCAAATTAGAGTGTCATCGTGCCCATCGAACAATACCCATGTCCTAACCAGGGCGTTCTCGCCCTTGGGGTTGGTGAAAATATCAGCTACCGATGTCATGGATGAGATGCCTGTGATATCTCCGTCACCAGCCCTCTCAATTGCCAGCATTACCTCTGCCCTAGCCTGCTCCTCCGTCACAGCTGATTCGAACTGAACCTGCATGTCAGCGCCGGTCTGGGCGGATGTGGTGCGCTCATCTACTTCAGTGCCGGTATACCCCTGGACTGCTGCCAGAGTGACAATTGATAGGGTCAGCAGCATAATCACGGCCAGGCGATTTACAGATTCTGAGGACCCCGATCCTCTCAGCCCCCTTCTGATGTCAGAAACGGCTGGTGACCATGAAAGGAGGGATGTCAGTATCCTCGGCCCGGCTGCCCCTATTCTGCCGAGTACCAAGGCACCGCCAATCCATAGTAGGAATGGGCCTAGCAGTAGCAAGAGCGCGTTTACGATGAAGTTAGAGATGATTCCACCTGACCCGTAAGGCCCCCATCCACCATTAGACTGTATCCAGCTCTCTGCATAAGCCAGCAATCCAATAGAGAACGACAACATATGAAGCCAGGCCCTTGGTTCCCTCTTTTCTGAAACCTTCCTGACTCCCTCGTCAATCTCGATTCTGAGGAAGTCCCTAGTCCGGCTCCTTCCGAATAATAGTGATAGCCCTACTGTCAGGAGGATGATGAAGATGGTTGACCCTATGCTCAAAGTTGGGCTGATATCTATTCCGCCTGACCTGAACGACATGAAGCCGACTGCATCCAATACCAGCGGTACAGAAAGAAGTGCCAGTGTGTAACCGACGAACCATGCGAATAAACTCGTAACAGCGAGTTCCAGCATTATCATCCCAGTAAGTGTCCCTTCAGTACCTCCTATCACACGATGTATGGATACCTCCCTCTTTCGCTGCTCGAGGGACAGGACTAGTCCGTAGATAAGAACCGAGAAAGAGAGTACCACGATCGGAATCATGAGGATGTAGTCGAAAACCTGTATGATACCTAGGAATATATTGAGGAAGGTAATGGTGCCGGAGATTAGGTCGTTGTATTCGACCAGTATGCCTGCACTGGTGTAATTACCCGCCTCCACTTGTGCCTTTAGATCGTCAAGCCACTTCGTTGCATCAGCGGTTGAGGTTGTTGGCAATTGGTTCCTATCGACCGCGAGTCCCAGATATCCGTGATCGTTGTCCATGAGGATCGTTTTCTGCTCTTCGCTCAATACAGCATCAGAGATCATTAGGGGGTTGAACAGAAGGGTTGGATTGCCCGCGCCGCCTTCCTGGTAAACGGCTGCCACGGTCAGATCATTTACGGTTAGGTTCTGCCAGCAGTAAACGTACGTCCTCTCGCCCGCGTACCAGAACTCCTCCTCCCCCTGGCAATCGTCGAAACCGTTCGAGAAGCTCTCTATGGGCAAAAAATCAGCCACGTATCTGAAGGTCAGAGAGGTGATTGTATCGTTCACTGCGACCCCAGCGCTGCTGGCTATCTCGGAAGGCAGTACGACCGTCCTGTTGGCAGCGGCATCTGCTGCACTTGCCGGCCAGCTCCCGTAGATTATACGGGAGTCCTGGCCCCTTGTAGAGTGCCTCTCTCCCAGCTCACCGTCCCAGATGCCGTCTCCGTAGAAGCGGGCTGTCCTCTGATCGTTGATGGGTGGTCCAGAAGATAGCGCATCAGGGTATTCCCAACTGACGTTCGCCCAATTCCCCGTGGGACCCTCCGCTGCAATAACGTTGAGGGGCTGTGGCACGATGAAGTCCTCATCAAAGAATCCGTCCACCCTGACTCCCTGACGACCATAGACCAGACCGCAATCGGAGAACTCG